>JGI10216J12902_100304322_pt1 | contig 16384 bp, 14 predicted proteins | sample KanNatreferecore_FD_12902 | JGI IMG/M metagenome (IMG submission 12902)
GGCGGCCGTCGCGCCACCCCCAGCACCGGCCCCGGCCCCGGCGCCGTCCACATCTGTGGAGCCAGCGCCGCCGCCCCCGCCACCTCCCACGCCTGAGGAAGAAGAGGAGGGCGGTGGCGGCAAGCAACCGGGCAAGAAGATGCGGATCGTGCCGTTCAAGCCGCCGAAGGCGCCGCTGGCCTCGGCGCTGAAGCAGCCCTTGAAGCAGTCGATGAAGACCAGGATCGTGGGCGGCGGCGGCGGGTTCCGCGTGCCGGGGAGGAAGGCGGCGTGAGTTACTCAGGCGGGTGGGGCTTCAGCAGCAACGGCGCCCCCAGCTTCGACTTCGGCAACATCGGGAGCCAGATCAGCCAGATCACCAACCCCGTCGGAGGGACGGTCGGGACGGAGACGCCCGAGTACGACTTCCCGATGGGGCTGGATCGGGTGCCGGATTCCGTCCGGTCGTACTTCATGCGGTCGGACAACGGGCCGACCGGGCTGAACGAGTTCCTCCAGAACGCCGACCCCAAGGTCATTGACGAGTTCCGGGCGGCCGTCAACGGGGGACTGATCCGCCCGAAGAACCAGGCGGCCGACAACATCATCAAGGGGTACGGCGGGCTGCGGGCGGGGGATCAGACGATCCTCGGCCCGATGATGAACGACATGCCCTCGGGCCTCTCGCCTGAGTACTGGCAGCAGGCCAACACCCTGATCGGCACGATGATCGACGCCCAGATGAAGGCGGCCAATGCGTCGGGCTACTTCGACGGGATGCCCACCATCCAGCGCGAGCAGATCATGGGGCAACTCGCGCAGGGGTGGAAGCAGCAGTTCACCAACGAGTTCCTCGCCAACGAGCAGAAGCGGGCGGCCCAGGCGCAGGAGGGCATGACCCAGCAGCAGATCAACAACCAGAACCTCCAGGCCATGGCCGGGATCATGGGCGGGACGGTTAACCCCCAGACCGGCCAGTTCCAGCAGACGGAGCAGGGGCGCCAGTTCGACACCTCCCAGAGCGGTTGGCTCAACGGGCAGCGCACCCTGGCGGGCGAGGCCCAGGACTGGAGCCAGCAGAAGGACGTGGCGACGGCCGCGTCCAACCCCCGGGACTACATCTACGCCCAGATGCTGGGTAACGCCCGGGGCGGGTTGGCCGGACAGCCCGCCACCAACCAGATGCAGATGCCCTACCAGGGTGGGCCGATGACCCCCACCGGGATGCCCAACGCCGGGGGCTGGGGCACCATGCAGTCGATGCAGTCCCCGGGCGTCTCGGGCGCCGGGACGATGGCCCAGAACGGCACCCCCGGCACTCCGGGGGCGGACGGCCAGGTGCAGCCCGCAGGCGCCGACCAGTGGGCGCAGATGTACCAGCAGGCGATGGCCGCCCAGAACCAGGCGCGGACGGCCATGATGGGGGCGCAGCAGGGGGCCGGTGGTACCGCGGCCTCGGCGCTCTCCCCCGGCCAGGGGTCAGCCGGGATGGTGCAGGGCTACCCCGGCTACCAGGGGCAGCCGGGACAGCAGGCGTTCCAGGCCCCCCAGGCCCAGCAGCCGCAGTACACCACCTCAGCCTTTACTCAGCAACTGCTCAAGAACCGCATGGTGCCCCAGTCGGGGGCGATCCAGGGGCAGGGGCAGTACATGACCGGGCAGCAGATGCAGCAGTCGCTGCCCAACCTGAACAAGATCAGGGCGCAAGACTACATGCGGGGCAATGCGTCGGAGCGGCAGGGCTTCGGCGCGGTCGCGTCCCAGGCCGGGTTCTCGGACGAGGACACCCTCTCCGGGATCAAGAGCAACCTGACCCAGTTCAAGGCCCCGACTGCGGGTCGGATGATTTGATCGTCATCCAGACGATCCAGCGCATACGGAGGAACACGATGCCCCCAGCACCGAAGCCGCCCCCGAAGAAGGACGAGAAGAACCTGCCCCCGTGGCTGAAGAAGGGGCCGAAGAAGAAGTAGTCGATCCACATCTGTGGATTCCCTGACAAGCGTGACGTAGAGTTACAGCGAAGCCGTCCGGGACGCCAACCGGAGCGACCGTTACCCCTGACCGACGCCGTGGGCACACGACCGAGGCAGGCTCCGCGGGCGCGAAGCTGACCCCCGAGCGAGGACGCGAAGGACGAGCGATGGAAGTCGATACCCCGGAGCGGGTCAATCCGACGCCTGACTTTTCCGAAGAGGAAGAGCAGACCCAGGAGAAGCCCCAGCCGCCAGACCAGCCCACACCGGACGAGGCGCCAGAAGACGAGGAGGACAAGGGGCCAGACCTCAACGCCCTCCTTGATAAGGCCGACCCAGAGGAACTGCGCAAGCACAAGCGGATCGCGGGCATCGCGGGGGAGTTGGCGAAGAAGATCGCCACCCGGGAGGCCACGCGGCTGGCCGAGGTGCGGGCGCAGGAACTGCTCGCAGAGCGCGAGAAGCTGGCGAAGGCCGAGGCCGACCGGCAGGCCCTGATCGAGGCGGCACGGAAAGGTGAGTTCTACGCCCTTGGGGAACAGGTCTCCAAGAATCTGCTGGTCGAGGATCAGCAGCGGTTCATCGGGCAGTACCAGACGCAGGCGAAGAACGAGGCGTTCAGCGGGGTGCAGAGCGTCGTTGACCGGATCGCGGAGGGGTTCGACCCCGCCGTGATTTCGGCGGCGGCCGAGGAGGTCGGAGAGTTTGACTCCGGTACCTCCTGGGAGCAGGGCTTTGAGAAGTGGCTGCCCGCCCTGATCAAGGCCCAGGCCAGGCACCTGGCCGCGAACCCGGAGACCCGCAAACAAGTCGAGCGGGAGGTCACCCCTGCGGTGCGCTCCCGCGCCCTAGCCGAGTTGAATGGAGCCGAACCCGTGGCCGACAGCGGAGGCGGACGCCCCCAGAAGCAGAAGACGCTCACCGACGACGACATCGCCCGTATGGAACCGGAAGAGTGGGTCACGGTCTACGACGTGGAGAAGGGCAAGTTCAAGCCCGGGTATGTCTACAAGCCCACCCGGGCCATCGACCCCCGCAGTCTCCAGGTCTCGGGCCGTGGCTTCTAGCTTGGAGGTAGGGCAGTGGCCGTTGGCGTAACCGAGTTCATCGACAAGGCGATTGCCGATCCGGTGTTCTCCCCGGACATCTGGTCGAAGAACGTCCTGGTCAAGCAGGAGGCGAACCTGGTGTTCGCCAAGCTGGTCAACCGGGAGTACGAGCGGGACGCGAAGGTGGGGAAGCAGGTGCTGATCAGCACCATCTCCGACCTGTCCGTCCGGGACAAGGTGATCAACACGGCGATCACCTACGAGACCGTGGCCGAAACGCAGATTCCCATCCCGTTGAATGTGTGGGACTACGCGGCCATCGGTATCGAGGACATCGTGAACGTCCAGTCCCACATCAACCTGCGCTCCGAGTACGAGCGCAAGATCGCCTACGCGCTGTCCAAGAGCGTGGACAGCAAGCTGGCGACCGGGGTGGCGGGCTGGAGCAAGTCGGTCGGGACGCTGGGCACCCCGTTCACCGACCAGGACTTGCGCGATGCCGTCCAGTACCTGGACGACAACAACGTCTCCGAGGACGGGCGCGTGCTGGTCATCAGCCCGGCCGAGAAGAACGACAAGCTGGGCCTGGAGAAGTGGACTTCGATCCTCTACCGGGGCGACGACAAGCGCAACGGCGGGGGCACCCAGGTCAACAACGGCCGCATCGGGGACGACATCTACGGCGCCTCGCCGTACATGACGACCAACCTGACCAAGCCCGCCGCCGGGCAGGCGAACAACGCCCTCTTCCACAAGGACGCCTACGCCCTGGTCATGCAGCGCTCCCCGAAGATGCACCTCTTCTATGACATCGACTTCTTCACCTGGAAGGTCGCGTCGGAGGAGATTCTGGGCCACGCCGAACTGCGCGACGACCACGGCGTGTGGATCAAGGGCAAGGGGTAAGTCATGCCGCGGCTGAGTACGACGGCGAACGGGGCGGTGAAGACGACGGGGCGGCCGACCGCCCACCGCCGCCCCACCTCCCCCACGCCTGCACCGCTTCCTCCGACGCCGCCCTCCACAGATGTGGAGGACACCGACTTCGAGGAGGAGTCGCTGGACACGGTGGAGACGCTGGACGAGGCGCCCATGGCGGCTGGCCCGGTCGGGGGTCTGCCGCACACCGTGGAGGCGTTCGGCCCGAACGGGGAACTCCTGACGATGGAGTTGGGCGAGGACGGCGTGTACCGCACGGTGCAGTCGAACGTCCCGCCGCCGCCCATCTCGGCCGAGGTGGATCACCCGCTGCTGACCACGCTGCGCTCCCGGACGAACCAGCCCAAGACGCAGGCCAAGCGGCTCCCCGCCTACAACAACCCGTACCTCTGGTACATGAAGCGGGACGGGGAAATCGTGCATCTCCAGGGTGACCCGGGGAACCGGGCCTACTACGAGGAGAAGGGCTACGTCGTCCTGCGCGAGGAGGAGGTCACGGCCTACCTCAAGGACAGGACGCGCCAGGTGCCGGACGGGCGGGGCGGCTTCCGCAAGGAAATCGTCCAGCCCGCCGTCCGTCGCCTCGTCCTGGTCGAGCAGCGGAAGCGGGCCGAGTTGATCACCACCATCCGCAACATCGCCATGAAGAACCCGGCGGTGGAGTTGGCGGGTGACCTGTCGATCACGCCGACCGAGGAGTTGGAGGGACTGCTCAAGCAGTTGAAGAGCAACCAGTCCATCAACTTCACCCTGCTCCAGGCCCGGCAGCGCTCGCGGGTGGACGACTACGACGACGCGGAACTGACCGAGGGCGTCGAGTTGCACTCCGGGTTGGAGTTGGAGCGGAAGCTGTCCGCCTTCAACGAGGCGCGGTCGCAGAACCAGTTGATCCCGAGCAACCGGATGAACCCGGCGCTGCCGGAGTAAGGACGCGAGATGGCTGAGCAGTGGGGCAAGTACACCCGCGCTGGCGCCGAAGGGCAGCCAGAGGACGAGGTGGTGCTTCAGGCCGACACCCAGAACCGGAAGCGCTACGAGTTGAAGGGCTTCACCTTCAAGGAGTACGTCGCCAACCCGTTCGCCTCCAACCGGGTCGGTTTGCAGAACCAGGACAACCTGGCGATCAACGTCATCCAGGGGCGCAAGACCGACGAGGTGCCCGAGATTGACGAGTCGCAGGTGGTCAAGGAGGCGATGGAAGTCGCCCTCCGCAAGATGACCGGCACCTGGACGGACGCCGAGCAGATCGCCGCCTACAAGGCGCATCGGGAAGGGCACCTCCTCCCGGAGGAGTCCGACGAGATGCTGACCGGCGACCCGACCGCGGGCTACGAGGCCATCGCGCCCAAGCTGACTTCCGGCGAGTTGCTCACCCCGCTCCAGGAGGCGCAGCAGCCCTACGTGGCCGCTGGCCCCTCCCCGGCCGCGGCCGTGGGCGTGACGGACGGGACGGGCAGCGGGACGGACGGCGCCAGCACGGGGCAGGACGGCACGGGCAGCACGGCCCAGACCCCCTCGACCAGCGCCTAACGCCATGAGCGACGACCTCAACCCGTCCGTCTGGAAGGACATCAACGAGGCGGTCGGGGACGCGCTCGGCGTGACCCCGCCCGACCCGGCTCAGGATCGTGCGCCCGAGGGGGCCTCGCCGCACGGCACCTCACCGGCTCAGATGGTGCCGCTGACGGACGGCGAGGTCACCGCCCAGGAGAAACTCGAAGGCAACGGGGTGCGGTTCCAGAACGTCAGCCAGGAGATGGCCGACGCCCTGGAGGAGCCGCCCCCCGTCCCGGACACCTACCGCGTCGGCCCGACCAACCCGCTGCCCCCGGTGCCGGGCATGACCTACGCCTCGGCGGTGGAGGCGCGGGAGGTCTTCCTGGAGGAGCAGCAGAAGCGGATCGCTGCCGAGTTGGCACGGGAAAACGCCAAGCGGCTGCGGCAGGCCATGCCCGTCTTCCACGACGACGGCTCCCTCCTGGGGGAGTTCGCCCCCATGCAGGGGGACGCCATCACGCCCGATACGGTGGACGGGCTGTGGTGGCTGGGCCTCCCGGAGAAGCGGGCCATCTGGGAGTTGGGCATCGACGCCAAGGACTACCCCCGCGTCCACCGGGACGTGAGCATCGCCGCCGCCGTGATCATCAACCGGCGGGCGCAGACCGGCCAGTACATCCCGCTGATCATCAAGCGCAAGCGGCGGCGCCTCAACTCGGGGCTGTTCGTCGGCGGGGCCTGGCACAAGATCAAGCGGGTCGATCCGAGCGACTTCCCGGGAATGAACGACACCCCGTAATCGTCCACAGATGTAGACGGAGGCGAGGATGCCCCGCTCCCTGTACCAGAACACCATCATGGTCAAGGGGCCAGCCGGGGCGATCCCGCTGGCCGGGGCCGCCGTCGCGTTCTTCGACGCGGAGACCGGCGCCCCCATCGCGTTCCCCCTCTACGCTGATGGCCTCAGCACCACTCCGTTGGCGCTGCCCTACCTGACGGGCGACCTGGGCGAGTTGGAGGTCTGGGCCGACCGACCCCACCGGGTGCAGATCACGGTCACGAAGAACGGCCTGACCCAGGCCCGTGAGACCGTCGATCTGGAGTACCCCCCGGACTACGGGGCCACCGACGAGGACATCACCAACGCCCTCACGGCGCACGAAGCGTCCGACGACCCCCACGACCAGTACCTGACCCAGCCCGAGGGTGACCTCCTCTACCTCCCGCTTAGCTACGTCCCGCCGGTCACCGACCTCTCCAACTACTACACCAAACCGGAGAGCGACGCCCGGTACCTGCCCATCGACTACGCGCCCCCGCCGGTCGATCTGTCCGGCTACCAGACGACCGCCGAGAAGGGGCAGCCGGGGGGCTACGCCCCGGTCGATCCCGGGGGCCTGATCCCCACGCAGTACCTGCCGCCCCTGGCGATCACGGACACGTTCGTCGCCGCCTCGCAGGCCGAGCAGTTGGCGCTGACGGCCCAGGTGGGCGACATCTGTATCCGCACCGACGAGCAGAAGACGTACATCCTGGCCGTCGAACCGGCGTCCGCCTTCGCCAACTGGACGGAGTTGGCCTCGGCGGGCGGGGTGCAGTCGGTGGACGGCCGGGTGGGCGTAGTCGATCTGTCCGACCGCTACGCCCCGTTCGTCCACAACCACGACCTCAGCTACCTGTCCCTGGCGGGCGGCGCCCTGACCGGCCCGCTGACCATCACCGGGAAGAACGTCGGCCTCTCCATTGATAGCGGCAACACCCTGGAGTGGCGGGCCAACGGCTTCTACTCCGCGGCCAGCGGCAGCGGGGGCGGGGCCGCGAACGCCTCGGTCGTGTCCCGCCAGGAGTTCGCCCCGGCGGCGGCGGCGACCACGGTCGTCCTGGCCTCGGCCCCCGTCGAGGTGCTGTCGGTCACCCGCAACGGCGTCGAGCAGTCCCAGGCGGCGGGCAACTACTCCTTGGCGGGCAGCACCCTCACCTTCACCGACGCCTTCGCGGCGGGCGAGCGGGTGGGGGTGGTCTACGAGGCGGGCTTCTCGGCCCAGGTGAACGCCACCCTCCTGGCCCGGGAGGAGTTCGCCCCCACCAGCGGCACCACGGTCACCCTCTCCCAGACCCCCACCTCGGTGCTGGAGGTCAGCCGCAACGGCGTGGCCCAGTCCCTGGCCGCCGGGGACTACTCGGTGGCGGGTGCGGTGGTCACCTTCACCGACGCCTTCCCCAACGAGAGTCCGCCCGACCGCGTGCTGGTCGTCTACTCGGTCGGCACCAGCGTTCCCACCGACACCTACACCAAGACCGAGAGTGACGCCCGCTACCTCCAGTCGGCCACCGCAGCCACTACGTACCTCCCGCTAACCGGGGGCACCCTCTCCGGGGCGCTGCGGGTCAACGCGAACGTGGGGGTGGGGGTGGCCCCGGGGGCGTGGTTGACGGACGTGAGCGTCCTCCAGGTGGGGCAGACGGCGGTGTTCCGGGGGCACGTCGCGTCCGCGAACTTGGGGATCACGAACAACCAGTTCGTGGACACCGCGGGCGTCAACAAGGCCATCGTCGCCGGGGCGGCGGGGGCGATGTCGATTGGCATCGACGGGACACTCACGTACTCGACCGCGCCCTCCGTCGCCGCCGGGGCTGCCCAGACCTACACCGTCCGCCTCACTGTTAATCAGGCCGGGGTCACCGCCATCGGCACCACGCCAGCGGCCTGGGGCGGCGCGTTCGTCCCGATGCAGATCGGGCAGGTCGGGGCCATCTGGGCCGACGCGACCGGCCCCAACGTCCGCTTCAACGCCAACACCTACTTCGACGGCGCAGCCAGCCGCGCCATCATCACCGGAGCGGGCGCGCAGTTCTCCATGGGCAGCGGGACTTTCTACTGGTACATCGCCCCGTCCGTCGCCGCGGGGGCCGCCCAAACCCACACCGAGCGGATGAGACTCGATACGAACGGCACCCTCCAGTTGGCCCCGATAGCGCCGCAACCGTCGATCAACCTCAACGCCAATCCGGGGATCGTGCAAACCAGCCCGGCGGGATCGCTCATCTTCCGCGCCAACGGTGGCTACAACATCTACGTCAACCCGACCGGGGGGCAGTTCATCCCCGAGGGGGACAACATAATCGTCAACGGCTACTCCGGGATGCGGTGGGCGGCGGTCTACGCCGTCAACGGCGCCATCCAGACCTGTCGCGCCGGGGAGAAGGACATCCTGGGGGTGATCGACCCGGGGTGGGCGCTGGACGCCGTGCTGAAGACGCCGATCAAGCGGTTCCACCCGAAGACGGGTGACGGCACCACCGACGCCACGCTCACCTTCGCCGGGATCGTGGACGACAGCGCCGACCCCCGGATGCAGATCGGGGCGGGATCGCAGACCAGCCCTAGTCACCAGGCGGCGATGGCGATGGCCGCCATCCAGGCCCTGGCCGCCGAGGTGGCGGCGCTGAAAGCGAGGCTCGCCTGATGTCCCGCCAGGTCTTGAAGGTGCCCGATGTCGCGGCCACCTTCCTCACCCAGAGCGAGGGGGACACCGCCTACGCCACGGCGGCGCACCTGCACACCGGCACCTACCTGCCGCTGGCGGGGGGCACGGTTACCGGGGTGGTGTTGTATCAAGGTGCCGCGGGGGGCGGGGGCTTCTCCACCCGCGCAACCGGAGACACCTTCCCCCGCTGGAACGTCAACAGCAGCGGAGCCGTGACCTGGGGGCCGGGCGGCGCCGCGGGAACGGACACCACCCTCCAGCGGACGGGCGCGGGGGCGCTGCGGGTGGACACCCACCTGGCGGTCGGGGCGTCACTCCCGGCGAGCCTCAGCGCCAACTACCCTCGTGTGCAGGCCGGGATCGGCGCGTTCTTCTCCGGCCATGCGTCACTGCCGCAAGCCAGCCTTTCCAGTAACAGCTACGTCACCACCGGAGATGTGAACCGCTCGATCACGAACGCCCCCGGCATCCAACTCTCGCTCGGGCAGGACGGCTACGTCCGCATCTACAACTGCCCGGCCGTGCCCCCCGGAACCGATCAGACGATGACCGCTCGTCTGTACCTCGGGCCGCTCGGTGAGTTCCAAGTCGTCCCAGACGCAGGGTCGGGCGGTATCAGGATGCAGCCCGCGTTTACCAACCAGTATTGGCTGAGTTGCGAGAAGACGGACGGACGAATGGTCTACAACACCGGGGCGAGCGGGTATCACCAGTTTGCGTTCGGGGCCTTTGCCGCGGGCGCCGTCAAGATGCAACTCGCCGCCACCGGCACCCTCACCATGACCACGGACGCGAACCAAGCGTCGCTGGTGTGCATCGAGGGCGGGACGAACTATCTGCAAATCCAACGCTGGCCGACCGACACGGTGAGCGGCCTGGTCAATGCGAACGCGGGTCATCTCGCCCTTCGGGCCGGAAGCCAGTACGTCGTGCCCTACAGCGACAACTTCTACAACATGGGCCACCCGAGCATCCGCTGGTCGGTGTTGTATGCCGTGACCGGGACGATCAACACCTCCTCGGTCAAGTACAAAGACCCCCTCGGTGACCTCGACCCGGCGGTGGCCCTGGCGGCCGTCCTCCGCACCCCCGCCCGGCGGTTCAAGTACAAGGGGACGGAGCGGGTGCAGTCCGGGTACTACCTGGAGGAGGCCGACCCCCTGTTCACCATCGGCCCCGACGAGGCCAGCCCGAGCAACGACACCGGCATCCTCCTGGGGGCCATCCAGGCGCTGTGCGCCAGATTGGGGATCACGCTGTGAGCCGCATGGTGCTGACGATCCCCGACGTGCCGCCCACTCTGCTCCAGACGGCGACGGCCGCGGCCACCTACCTGCCGCTGACCGGCGGCACGCTGACCGGCGACCTCATCGTGGACAAGTCCACGCCCGCTATCGGGGTGCGTGGTGGCGGGGGCGACACCTTCAACCGCGTCCAGATCAACCAGGCCGGGCTGTGGATGGGGAGCGGGTTCGCCACCTGGGATACCAACCTCGTCCGCGGGGGCGTGGGGTCGTTCAACTGCCAGGCGCATTTCAACCCCTACAACAACGCCACCCACGATCTTGGCTTGGTCAGCCAACGCTGGCGGAACACCCACCTTTCGGGGTCGATCCAGTGGGGGCCGGGCACCGCCGCCGCCGACACCACCCTCCAGCGGACGAGCGCGGGGGCGCTGCGGCTGGACAATCACCTGGGGGTGGCGGTCGCCCCGATGCCGTGGGGCGGGGCCATCCGCGCCCTCCAGGTCGCTGGCGGGGGCTCCGCGGCGGGGGACAGCGCCAGCCTGTCGAACTTCTACCTCGGGTGCAACACCTACCACGACGGCACGGCGTGGAAGCAGATCGCCGCCGGGGCCAACGCCTCCTCGGTCAGCCTGAACAACGGCGCCTTCGTGTACTCCAACGCGCCCGACACCGGAGGGTCGGGGAACACCCTCACCTTCACCCAGCGCGTCACCTTCTCGACGGGAGGGGCCGCGTTCTACATCCCCGTCTCCGTCCAGGGTACGGTCGGCGGGTTCGTGTTCTACGCCCGGGACAACGCCGCCATGCAGTGGCAGTGGTACTCCGACCAGTCCGGGGGGGCGCAGTTGTACAACGCCAGCCCGACCTTCAACGGCAACCGCCTCCAAATCCTGCCCAGCGGAACCCTGAACGCCGCGGTCGGCGCCACCGCCGGGGTGGACTCCATCACGATCCCCGGCAGCACCGTCATCGCCGCTGCGGGACAGATGCAGCTTGACGCCCGCAGCGGGGGGCACATCTACGTCAACCCGTACAGCGGCTATTTCTTAGCTATCTCCGATAACTCCAAAATCCTGGGCCACCCGTCCGTGCGCTGGCAGACCATCTACGTCATGTCCGCCCCGGTGGTCGGTTCGTCTGCCGATCTGAAAGAGGACATCAAGCCCCTCGATCCGGCGGCCTGCGTGGCCTCGGTGCTGGAAACCGATTGGGTCAAGTACACCTACAAAGCCCCCGTCTTTACCGCCCCGGAGCCGACCGCAGAGACGGCCTACGACGAACACGACAGCAACGAGGTCAAGGCCGAGAAGAAGGCGAAGCGGGATGCGGAGGAGGAGGCATCCCGCGCGGCCCACGCCAAGATGGTGGTGGAGACGGCCGTGGGGCGGCGCCAGAAGGGCTACGTGTTGAGCAGCCCCGACCACAAGGTAGGCGCCGAGTTCGGCCTGCCCGACCGAATGAACCGCAGCGACGGCGCCGACCTGGCGGTGGTCGCGTGTGCCCTGCAAAATGCGCTGACCCGAATCGCCCAACTGGAGGCCGCCCGATGAGCGAAACCGATGCCGAGACCACATCTGTGGACGGTCTCCGGGAACCGGAGAAGCTGGTCATCCCCGCCGAGGCGGTGGCCTACCTGCTGAACGTGGCCGTCCAGAACCAGGTCGGCAACGCCTGGTGGAACGGCTTCGTCACGGCGCACGGGGTGCCGTCCTGGGTCGCCAATGGGCAGTGGGCCTTCGAGGCGCGGGACGCCACGGTCGTCAAAGCGCAGCGTCAGGGTAGCCAGAACGGCGTGATCGGAAGGTAGGCCAATGCCGATCTTGCTCACCCCCACGTTCGCGCCCCCGGACACGGGGGTGGCGGTGGTCGGCTACCCCCTCGGACGGTACCGCAGGCGGATCGCCAAGGAGACCGGGAACTTCCTCGCCTCCACCGTGGAGAGCGGGGCGGTGTCGTTCCTGCGCGACAACAAGTACCCGGTCAAGTCCACCCTCGACCAGGGCGACCTCTTCTCGGGCAAGTGGCTCCTGCGCCCGCAGGCGCCGCAGCCCCAGGATCGGGTGCGCATCGTGGCCGAGTTGGGCTACGACCCCCAGACGGGGACGCTGCGGCCGGACAGTTCCTGGACGGACGCGCCCGCCTCGACCGAACCCTACGAACTCCACGGCGTGATCGAGCCGTGGGAGCAGATGAACGACCTGATCAACGAGGCGCTCAAGCGCTGCATGGTGATCGACCACCTGGTGCTGCCGGTCACCCCGGGGGAGAACTGGATCAACCTCACCCCCTACGCGCCGTGGCTGCTGGACGCCCGCTGGGTGCGGGGCGCCGCCGTCGTTGACCCCAACCAGGTGAACGACCCGGCGGACATCGACATGACCCAGCCCAACTTCCGGGGGTGGGTCGAGCCGCAGGGGCGCACCATCATGCTGCGCTGGCAGGGCTGGAACCGGTACACGTCGAGCAGCCCGAGCGGCGCCCCCGTGCTGGTGGTGCGGTGCATCAAGCGGGCCTACGACCACTGCCGCCTGAACGCGAGCGGGCTGTTCGGGGAGTTGTCTGGCCTGTACCAGGAGGAGCAAGAGGGGCCGGTGCCCGAGGACTGGGTGGCGGCCGGGGCGCTCGTCGCTTTCTGGGAGTCGTTCGGGGACGTGGTGGCGGCGGGCAACCGCGACGAGGCCGAGAGCAACCAGGCCAAGCAAGCGGAGACCTTCACCACCCTGTCGCAGCAGTACTTCTCCTTGCCGCCGATGTCCATGCTGAACCCCATCCGCTCCGGGTGGTGGGCGGGGAACTACTGACATGACCATGACCTACACCAGCATCCACGCGATGCACGTCCACAAGCGGGGCCGCGCCCGGCCCCGGCCGTGGCCGTTCCACGCCACGCTGGACAAGGTGGGTCTGATCCTGGGCAGCGAGACCAAGCGGGGGCAGCCGGGCATCGCCACCGAGAAGCCGGAAGACCAGAGCAACGTGGCACCGACCGACTTCGGGGAGAACGCCCAGAACCCCATGTTCGGCCGGACGGCGACCTGGCGCACCCTGCACCTGGGGATGGGCCTCTCCGTCGAGGACGAAGACCCCTCCCGCGCCGAGGGGCGCTACCGCTGGGCCATCAACGCCGACGCCTCGGTCGCCTCGCGGGTCGCCATGCAGGGGCCAGCGATCACGGTCATCACCCCGGCCAGCCCCGACGCCCACGGCATCCGCAAGTTCTTCGAACTCAAGGGGAACCTGTACTGGCTGAACGGTCAGTACCTCTACCGCATCGACAGCGACACGACGGCCACCCGGGTGGGGGATGTCGGCGCGAACCACCTGTCCACAGATGTGGTCGTCTTCGCCAGCAACGGGCTGGGCGGGGCGATCTACGCCTACATCGCGGTCATGGACTACGCGACCGTGCCCGCTTCGGTGCTGCCCCCGGGCACGCCCCCGGCCGACCCGGCGGATTACGTCGAAGAGGGCACGGCGCTGCCCCTCTACCGCTTCGACGGCACGACGCTGACCCAGCACGCCACGCTGACGGCCAGCCACCTGTGCGTCCTGGGGCGCAACTTCTACCGGGCCAACGGCCGCAACCAGATCAGTTCGGTGGACGTGGACACCGACCCGTGGGTGGACACCAACTGGCGGGCCGAGAACCAGTTCCTGATCGGGGACAAGACCAGCCCGATCACGGCCCTGATCGAGACGGCAGTCGGCACGCTGCTCATCGCCAAGACGGACGGCATCTACTCGATTGACGAGGCCGGGGAGTACATCCGCTACTTCCCCTTCCTCAAGTTCGGGCGCTCCAACGAGAACGGGCGCACCTGGGGCAGCTTCCTGAACGACCTCTACATCCGCTACGGCGAGAGCCTCTACCGCCTCACCCCGGACATGCAGATCGAGGAGGTGGGGCCGAACCGGTACGGCACGGTGGACGGCCCGGTCAAGGGGCGCACCACGGCCTTCGCCGGGCACGGCAACTTCCACGGGTACACCGGCCTGTGGAACCCCGACTTCGACACCGCCTTCCTGCTGAAGTACGGGGCGCACGCGCTGGACGAGCAGGGCCAACCCCAGCGGGTGGAGGCGTGGCACGGGGCGATCAGCGTCCCCTTCCCCAACGACCGGATCACCTCGCTCTTCGTCTCCGGGTGGGGCGCCCCGGCCAACCACAACCGGATGTACATCGGCTTCCGCTCGGGAAAGGTCGGGCACTTCACCCTGCCCTGCGTGCCGGACGCCGCCGCCTGCGACCAGTACCGCTTCTCCGTGGAGGAGGGGTGGGTGGTGTTCCCCAACTGGCACGCCGGGTTCCCCACCAGCGACAAGCCCCTGCGCTACGCCGCCGTGTCCGGCGACAACCTGGACGCGCTGAACTACGCCACCCTGGAGTACCGGCTCGACCCGGTGGCCGCCGACGCCCAGGTGGGCATGCCGTGGCTGGAACTGGCGGGCAACTTCGACACCCTGCCCAGCGAGCGGATCGAGTTCCCCGACCAGACCAAGGCCAAGGTGGTGGCGCTCAAGCTGGTGCTGCACTGCACCGACCCGCTGAGCAGCCCGCTGATCACCAGCGTGTCGCTGCGCTGGCGCCTGACCACGGACTTCCAGCAGGTCTACTCGATGATCGTGCTGGCCCAGGACGGGCTGGTCACGCGGGACGGGACGCCCCTGCGGCGGGGGGCGCAGCGCATCCGGCAGCACGTGCGGGGGATCGCCAGCGCCAACCAGATCGTGGAGTTGGTGCTGCCCGACGAGGAAATCAAGCTGGTCTCGATCATCGACTACAGCGAGACCATCGGCTGGTGGGAGCGGGCCGAGAAGTGGGTGGCGGCGCTCAAGGTCTCCTTCGCGGAGGACGCCAGCGGCGCCACCTACGGGACGTACGGTAGGCTGCGGGCGCTGAAGTACGGTGACCTGCGGGGCATGACTTACGGGGACTTGAGGACGCTGTAATGACACCGACCTACCCGGCACCGACCAAGGCCCTCTCGGTCAACTACACCGTGGACGGCACCAACTTCGCCATTGCCGACGAGGACGGCGACGGCCTCGAACCGGAGGACATCTGGCGCCTCGCCCGCGGGGTGGAGGATCACACCCACGACAGCGAGCGGGGCCTGCCGGTGCGGCGCATCGACGCCGTGTCCGCGCCCGCCGCTCCGGGCCACGTCCAGGTCGCCGGGGACAGCTTCCGCTGGTGGGGCGGCGCCACCTCCCAGGTGCTGGAGGCGGTGTCCAACGGCACCGACCAGACCATCGACGGGATCAAGCGCTTCGAAGACCCGATGCTGCTGCCCCGCCAGGTGACCGTCCCGCCCGCCCCGGGCACCGGCCTGGGCTACCTGTACCTCGGGCCGAACGACCGCCTCTACCTGCGCAGCGGCACCAACGCCCCGGCGCCGGTCGGCACCCCCGGGCTGATGGCCCCGCCCCTGGCCTGGCAGACGACGCAGGCGGTGGGCCAGCCCCTCGTCCAGCAGATCACCCTCGGGGGCGATCTGGTCTGGGTGCTGCTCTACCGCCCAGCGGGGAACGACCAGGCCACGCTCACCACCCAGGCCCCCTTCAACTACGGGGGCACACCCATCGCCTGCTACGTGACCTGGACGTGCGGCGCCGGGGTGGGCAAGGTGGACTGGACGCTGCTCGCCAAGGTGACCCCGCCGGACGCGGGCTTCACCGCGGCCTGGACGCAGGTGGCGCAACTCGCCTCCGACGCGCCCGACACGGTGGACTTCCGCCACAAGCGGGCCACGCTCCAGTGGACGACCGGCCTGCCCGCCGCGGGCGACGTGATCACCTTCGCCCTCAAGCGCAGCGACGTGAACGAGGCGGCGGCGGGGGCCAAGTTCGGCGCCCAGACCTTCCTCATCAATGCCGGTCTGGTGTTCGGGTGAGTTTCCCCGCCGGGCTGACGCCCTCCACAGGTGTGGACGGTGACCTCACGGTCTCGGTCGATACCGTCATCCACGGGGACAAGAACTACCGCACGCTACGGGTAGCGTCCGGCCGCCTCATGGCGGACACGGATAGTGTCGTCGCCGCCAACACGTTGGTCGTGGACGGGCCGGGAGCCATCGAGTTCGTGGCTGCTGGCGGGACGGTGGGCACCGAGGGTGGGAGTGGGGGTGCCCCGACCAACAAGAACGGGGGCGGCGGTGGCGGCGGGGGCGGCCACGGCACCAACGGCGCGGCCGGGGTGGGGGGCAGCG
>JGI10216J12902_100051808_pt1 | contig 16371 bp, 12 predicted proteins | sample KanNatreferecore_FD_12902 | JGI IMG/M metagenome (IMG submission 12902)
CCCAAAGCCGATGGTGCCGATCGGCGGCCGGCCGATCCTGTGGCATGTGATGAAGTACTTCGCCCACTTCGGGCACAAGCGATTCGTGATCTGTCTCGGATTCAAGGGCGAGGTGATCAAGGAGTACTTCCTCACCTACAACGAGGCGCTCTCCAACGACTTCGTGCTCAAGAACGGCGGCCGGGACATCGAGCTCCTGCGCCACGACATCCAGGACTGGGAGGTCACCTTCGTCGACACGGGGCTGCACACGTCGATCGGCCAACGGTTGAACGCGGTCCGGCCCCACGTGGAGGGCGAGGCCTTCCTCGCGAACTACGGCGACGTCCTCACGGACGCCCGGCTGCCGCGGCTGGTGGAGAACCACCGCGCCAGCGGCGCCGTCGCGAGCTTCCTCTGCGTGAAACCCGGCTACACCTTCCACCTCGTGCAGACCGACGACAAGGACTACGTGCACAACGTCGTCGACACGACGCACTCGGACCTGTGGATCAACGGGGGGTACTTCGTCTTCCAGCCAGAGATCTTCGACTACATCGAGCCGGGCGAGGATCTCGTCGAGCAGCCGTTCGCGCGGTTGAGCGCCGCGAAGCTCCTGTTCGCGAACAAGTACGAAGGCTTCTGGGCCCCGATGGACACCCTGAAGGATCAGCAGCGGCTGGAGCAGATGGTCGATTCCGGGAACGGACCGTGGAAGGTGTGGGAGCTCGACGGCACCGTCGAAGAAAACGAGGGCTCGTCCCTCGAGAGCCCGGCCGAACGGGCCTGAGGAGCTCTCCCTCCCGTGCTCGAGCTGCTCTCCGAGACCAATGCGCCTGTCGGTTGCATCCTGTGCCTCGGCGCTCACTGCGACGACATCGAGATCGGCTGCGGGGGGACCGTGCTCAAGCTGCTCCAGGCGCGGAGCGACGTTCGGGTGGACTGGATCGTCTTCACCTCGGACGACGAGCGCGCGTCCGAGGCGCACGCCGGCGCGGCGGCGATTCTCGCCGGCGCAGGCGAGTCGAACGTCGTCCTCAAGGATTTCCGCCAGCGCTACCTGCCGTTCGTCGGCGACGAGGTGAAGGAGTACTTCGACGAGCTCGGTGCCTCGGTCCGGCCGGACGTGATCTTCACCCACTACTGCGAGGACCTGCACCAGGACCACCGCCTGCTCGCGGATCTGACCTACAACACCTGGCGCGACCGCCTGATCCTCGAGTACGAGATCCCGAAGTGGGACGGCGACCTCGGCCGGCCGAACGTCTACGTCCAGCTCGAGCCCGACCAGGTCGAGCGCAAGGTCGAGACGATCTGGGACACGTTCGTCAGCCAGCGCGACAAGCACTGGTTCACGAAGGAAACGTTCCTCGCCCTGATGCGGTTGCGCGGGGTCGAGTGCAAGGCGCCGAGCGGCTATGCGGAGGCGTTCCACTGCCGGAAGCTCGTGCTCTGATGAGCACCGCGTCGGCCGCCGAGATCGTCGCCGGGGACCTCGACGCGATCGTCGCCGACCTGTCAGAGGAGTTCGAGCAACTGGCCGACAAGCGGCTGCTCCTCACCGGCGGCGCCGGCTTCCTCGGCTACTACCTCGTGCAGGCGATCCTGCGCGCCAACGAGGACACAGGCAGAGAACCGACCAGCTTGACCGTTTTCGACAATTACGCGCGCGGCGTGCCGGCCTGGCTCGAGGGGCTCGCGGGCAACGAGCACCTGACCCTCGTCGAGCACGACATCCGGATGCCGCTTCCGGACGACATGGACGACTTCGAGTTCGTCGTCCACGCCGCCGGGATCGCATCGCCGACCTACTATCGGCAGCACCCGATCGAGACGATGGACGCCAACGTGAACGGGCTCCGCTCCCTGCTCGACTGGTCGGTACACCAGGCGGAGCGCGGACGCCCGGTCGAACGGTTCCTGTTCTTCTCCAGCAGTGAGATCTACGGCGATCCGCCGCCGGAGCACATCCCCACGCCGGAGTCCTACCGCGGCAACGTCTCCTGCACCGGCCCGCGCGCTTGCTACGACGAGTCCAAGCGCTACGGCGAGACCCTCTGCGTGAACTTCGCCGGCCAGCACGGCCTCCCCGTTCGGATCGCGCGCCCCTTCAACAACTACGGGCCGGGCCTGAAGATCACCGACCGCCGCGTGATTCCGGACTTCGCCCGCGACATCCTCGAAGGCCGGGACATCGTCATGCTCTCCGACGGGTCGGCGACACGCACCTTCTGCTACGTCTCCGATGCGGTGACGGGGTACTACAAGGTGCTGGTGCGGGGCCACGACGGCGAGGCGTACAACATCGGGGTGGAGGAGCCGGAGGTGTCGATGGCGGAGCTGGCCGATCGGCTGGTGGAGCTCGGCCGCGTCCACTTCGGCTACGGCGGCGCCGCCGTCCGCCGGACGAGCGTCGAGCGCGACTACCTGGTCGACAATCCCACCCGGCGCCGCCCCGTGATCGCCAAGGCGCGCGAGCATCTCGGCTATGCACCGCGGATCGACCTGGACGAGGGACTGAGGCGTTCGCTGCTCTGGTACGCGGAGAACCGCGAGTCGGCGGAGGCCTGATGCGCGTCGCGATCGTCGGCATGGGCTACGTCGGGCTCGTCACCGGGGCCTGCCTTGCCGAGAAGGGCCACCAGGTCACTTGCATCGAGCTCGACGAGGAGAAGGTGCGAGCGGTCGCGGGCGGGAAGGCACCGATCTACGAGGAAGGGATCGAGGGGCTGCTGGCACGCAACCTCGGCGAGCGCTTCCGGGCGACGAGCGACCTGTCGCAGGCGGTCGGCGACGCCGAGGTGACGATGATTGCCGTCGGGACCCCGTTCGACGGAACCCAGATCGACCTGGGCGCCGTGCGGAGCGCGGCCCAGTCGGTCGGCGAGGCGATCCGGGGTCGGGACGACTTCCCCGTCGTGGTGGTGAAGAGCACCGTCGTCCCCGGCACGACGCGCGACGTGGTCACGCCCCTGCTCGAGGAGGCCGCGGGCGGCGAGGCGGGGACCGCCTTCGGGGTCGGCGTTAACCCCGAGTTCCTGACGGAGGGACAGGGCGTCCGGGACTTCATGCACCCCGACCGCCTCGTGCTCGGCTCGAGCGACGAACGGACCGCGGCGCGGCTCGAGCAGCTGTACGAGGGCTTCCCCGACGTGCCCCGGATCCACACGAGCGTGACCGCCGCCGAGACGATCAAGTACGCGTCCAACGCCCTGCTCGCGACGATGATCTCGTTCTCGAACGAGTTCGCGGACCTGTGCAGCGCGGTCGGCGACGTCGACGTGGTCGACGTGATGCGCGGGCTGCATTCGTCGATGTACCTGACCGTCGACGGCGAACGGGCGCCGATCACGTCGTTCCTCGAGGCCGGTTGCGGCTACGGCGGCAGCTGCCTGCCGAAGGACGTCAAGGCGCTGATCGCCCACGGCGCCCTGCACGGCGTCCCGATGCAGATCCTCCAGGCCACCGACGCCGTCAATGCCCGCAGGCCGGACGAGGTCGTCGCGATCCTCGAGCGCCACTTCTCGCCGCTCGAAGGCAAGGCAGTCACCGTTCTCGGCCTCGCCTTCAAGCCGGACACGGACGACGTCCGGGAGTCGCCCGCGGTCCCGATCGTGCAGCGCCTCCTGGCCGCAGGCGCAGCCGTGCGCGTGCACGACCCGCTCGTCCGCTCCCTCCCCGAAGCGCTCGCAGGCACCCCGGTCGAGCTCGAGCCCGATCTCGAGGCGGCACTCGGACGGACAGACGCCGTCGTCCTGGTCACACGCTGGCGGCAGTACGACGACCTCCCGGAGGTCCTCGCCCGCCTCGACCCTCAACCGCTCCTCGTCGACGGTCGACGCGTGATCGATCCCGAACGGGTCGAGCGGTACGACGGGATCGGTTACCCAGCCGGGGTTGCCACCCGCCCTGCGCCGCCGGGCACGGAGTCGTGATCCTCGTCGACACGGCTCTCCGCGGCCGTGCGGAGGCGGGGAACCCGATCCGGCTCGCGATGTCGGGCGCCGGGTACATGGGCCGGGGCATCGCGCTCCAGATCGTGAGGGCCGTACCAGGGGTCGAGCTCGTCGCGATCGCAAGCCCCGACGTCGGGCAGGCGGTTGCCGCGTTCTCGGGCGCTGGACGGACGCACGTCGAACGAATCGCAAGCGACGACGAGCTCGCCGGTGCCCTCGACGCCGGACGACCGGGGGCGACCGCCGACCCGGAGCTGCTCGCCCGCGCGGACGGTGTAGAGGCCGTGATCGAGGCGACCGGAGACGTCGAGGCCGGCGCGCGCTTCGCGCTCGCGGCAATCGAGGCCGGCAAGCACGTCGTGCTCGTCAATGCCGAGCTCGACGGCACGCTAGGGCCGGCGCTGAAGGCGCGCGCCGACCGCGCCGGGGTCGTGGTCACCTACACGGACGGGGACGAGCCCGGGCTGATCGCGAACCTGAGCCGGTATGTCCGCTCGATCGGGCTCGAGCCGGTGCTGGTCGGCAACCTGAAGGGCCTCCTCGACCCGTACAGGACGCCCGAGACACAGCGTGCCTTTGCGGCCGCGGTCGGCCAGAAGGAGCGGATGGTGACCTCGTTCGCCGACGGGACGAAGCTGTCGCTGGAGGCTGCGATCACCGCAAATGCCCTCGGGTTCGGAGTCCTACGGCGTGGAATGACGGGCCCTCGCTGCGAGCACGTGAACGACGTCGCTGGGCTGTTCGACCTCGATGAGCTTCGGCGTGGCGGGATCGTCGACTTCGTCCTCGGCGCGCAGCCGGGCTCCGGCGCGTTCGTCGTCGGTTACAGCGACGACCTCGAGCGCCGCCGCTACCTGAGCTACTTCAAGCTCGGAGACGGACCCCTGTACACCTTCTACCAGCCCTGGCATCTGCCGAACTTCGACGTCCCGCTGACGGTCGCCCGGGCGGTGCTCTTCGGCGACGCCGCGGTCACGCCACTCGGCGCCCCCCGCTGCGAGGTGGTCACCGTCGCCAAGCGCGATCTCCCGGTGGGACACGAGCTCGACGGGATCGGCGGCTTCGACTGCTACGGGACGATCGAGAACGCAGCCGTTGCGCGCGCGGAGAACCTGCTCCCGATCGGCCTCGCCGAGGGGTGCCGCCTCACAGGTGCGAGGGCCAAGGACGAAACCGTCTCGTTCGGGGACGTCGAGCTGCCTGAGGGCAGGGTCGCGGACGCGCTCTGGGCCGAGCAGCTCGCGCTCTTCCACGTCTCCTCGGACGCTGCGTGAGCGCGCCGCGCCTGAACGGATCGCGGGTGCTCGTGACCGGTGCGAGGGGTTTCATCGGCACGCACCTGCTCGAGCGGCTCAGGGCGCACGGCGCCGAGATCCATGCCGCCTCGAGGCGTGCTGCGACCTCCGAGGACGCCGTCACGTGGCACGAGTTCGATCTGTCCGACATCGATGCCGTCCGGCGCGTCGTCACGAACACCGCCCCGGACGTGGTCTTCCACTTGGCCGGCGACTCCCGCGCAGCCCGCGGGCTCGACCTCGTCGAGCCGACGTTTCGATCCAACCTGGTCGGCACCGTCAACCTGCTCAGCGTGATCGCAGAGCTCGGGAGCGCGCGCGTCGTCCTGGCAGGCTCGCTCGAGGAGCCTGATGCGGGCGAGCCCCCGTCGTCGCCGTACGCCGCCTCGAAGCTCGCGGCCCGGTCGTACGCCGAGCTGTTCCGGAACGTGATCGGCCTTCCGGTCGTCGTGCTCCGGGTGTTCATGGTCTACGGCCCGAAGCAGCAGGACCTCAGGAAGCTCGTGCCGTCCGTCATCCTGTCGCTGCTCCGCGGCCAGCCACCCCAGCTGACGAGCGGCCGGCGCGAGATCGACTGGGTCTACGTCGGCGACGTCGCCGATGCCTTCGTCGCGGCAGCGCTCGCCGAGGACCAAGATGCAGCCGCGGCGTCGGTCGACGTCGGCTCGGGAACGACGTGCACGATCCGGTCGGTCGTCGAGCAGCTCGTACGGCTGATCGACCCCCGGATCGTGCCTTCGTTCGGCGCGATCGAGGACCGCACGCTGGAGCAGGTCCGGGTCGCGGACGTCGAGACGGCGGCCCGGGCGATCGGCTGGCGGCCGCAGGTCGACCTCCGCGAAGGTCTTGAGCGCACGGTCAGCTGGTACCGGACCCGGATCGAGCCGGGAGCCTGGGGTCTAGACTCGATTGCCCAACTCTGAGGCGCCGCTATCGTTGCCGTGTGCTGGAACGGAAGCGCAGCCTCGGGCGAGTGGCGAGGGCTCCCTTCACAGCTGCCCACTACGTGGCGCTGTGGAACTCGTTGAAGGTCTACCCACGCCCTGTGCAGGTTATGACGCGCTACGTCTTCGGCTCGGGGAGCTACCCGTATCTGTGCCGAGTACGAACACCGCTGGGGACGCAGGGGATCACCCTCTACCACGCGGACGACGTGCAGACCGTTACGGAGGTCTTCTGCCGCCACGACTACGCAGCCTCGAGCGACATCCAGACGGTCGTCGACATCGGCTCGAACATCGGCGTCAGCGCTCTCTACTTCTTGACCCGAAACCGCAGTGTGCGCTGTCACCTGTTCGAACCCGATCTGCGCAACGTCGAACACCTACGACACAATCTCGCCGGCTTCGACGACCGATACAACCTCCAGGGGTGCGCCGTCGCGGACCGGGACGGAATCGTCGACTTCGGGATCGAGGAGACCGGTCGGTACGGAGGCATCGGCATTGCGCGAGGCGGAACGATTCGGGTCCCCTGCCGGGACGTGAGCGCCGTGCTCGACGATGTCCTCCAGGAGGCAGGCGAGATCGACATCCTGAAGATCGACGCCGAAGGGGTCGAGGAGGCGATCGTGCGTGCGATCCGGGCCGATCTGCTGGAACGGATCAAACTGCTGTACTTCGAGGTCGCTGAGCCGATCGCACCGCTCCACCGCGATCTGTTTCTGCACTCGAGACGGATGCAGATCGAGCGGCTCGCGAGGCGAACGACGGTCTCCGCCCAGCCCGGCTGACCTGGCGTTCAAGTCCGCCCGTGGCGACGCGCGTGCAACTCCGCATAGACGGCGAGGTGCGCACCGACCCAGCCGTCGAAGAAGGCACGCGGATCGACGTTCTGGGCATCCTGCACCATCGACGCCCAGCGCTGTCGATCGAGCAGCTGATCGACGGAGCTGAGGATGGCTTCGACCGTCGGCTCGGTAGCAACCGACCCCGGGTAGGTTCCGGCCACCTCGGCGAGCCCACCCACTGGGGATACCAGCACGGGCCGCCCCGCGCCCAACCACTCCGACATGCTCCAGGTCGGCCCGCCGGGCTCCTGCCAGATCGAGGGCAAAACGCCGAGGTCGCAGCCTTCCATGAACCGCAGCTTGTCGTCGTCCACCGCGAACCCGACGTACTCGAGAGCCGTTGTCCTCCGCGCCGCTTCGAGCACGTCGCCCTGGAGGGCGCCGCGGCCGGCGATTCGGAGCACGAGACCTCGCTCCTCGAGACCCGGAAGGGCGCGTAACAAGACGTCGACTCCTTTGTTCCGATGCAACGCGCCGATGTACCCGATTCGGCGAAGCTGCGCCCCCGGAGCACCCAACAGTCGCGGCAGAGGTCGAACGGGGTTCCTCATCAGGCCGGCCTCGGTTCCCCGGAAGACGCGGGCGTGGGCATCGTGCAGATGCTGCGAAACTGCGAGCACCCGGTCCACGCCGCCGACCCAGCGTCCCAGGAGACGGGTTCGCAAGCCGCAGAGCAATGGATGCGGTCGACACGCCCCCGAGCCGTCCCGACGCATCAACGTGGTTCGAGGGCACAGGAGGTGGTAGTCGTGGAGCGTGTGAATAACCGGTATCCGGCGTCGACGAGCCGCCTCCCAGATTCCGGTGCCGGTCCCGGGCAGGTTGTGTGTATGGACGATGTCCGGCGCGTGCGTCGCGAGGACATCGTCCAGGCGGTCAGACGGCCAGGAGGCCACGTCCTCGACATGGCTTGCAAGCCGTCGGGACGTGCTCGTGCGCCAGTGACTCTTGTGCAACACGGTCGCAGGGACGCCTTCCACCAAATCGGCGGGGGCGAAGGCGATCAAGAAGGAAACGTCGACACCCTTCGCGATCAGCGCGCGCGCGAGCTCGGCCAGCCCGGTCTCCGTGCCTCCGTCGGGAGTGCCATGAGCATTGACGAGAAGAACCCGCATCTGACCGATCTTCACCGCAGAGCGACGCAGAGCCTCGAGAGCCTGTGCTGCGTCTCCACAGCTCAGACCGAAACGCCGGTCGTCCGGGTCGACAGTGCCGGCGCGGCGGCGGCAGAGTAGACGCGCTCGTAGTCCTCGACCCACCGCTCGACCTCACCATCGAAGTCGATCGCGGCGGACGCGTCGACCACCGCTTGCCAGTGCCCATCGTCGAGCAGACCGTCTACCGCAGCGACGATTCCGGCTGCCGTTGCCTCGACAGCGCTCGCGCCCGCGAACTGGTCGATCATCTCGCCCAACCCTCCGCGCGGCGAGGCGAGCAGGGGGCGGCCGGCGCAAAGCCACTCGAGTGCCGCGTACGGAGCCGGCTCGTCCCACCTCGACGGGACGATGCCGGCGTCGCAGGTCTCGAAGAACGCTTCCTTCCCCTCGCCGGAGACGAAGCCCTCGAATTCGAGGTTCGGTGATGTCGCGGCAGCAGACCTGATTTCGCCCTCGAGCGGACCCTTGCCGGCAATCGAGACGGTCACCCCCCGCTCGCGGAGGGCGGGCGCGGCGGCCAGGAGTTGCGGCAAGCCCTTGTGCGCCTTCAGTAGCCCGACATACCCGAGCCTTCTGAGCGAGCTGCCGGGAGGTCGGAGCGGACGGGTCGCCGTCGGCACGAGTGCATGTCGGATCACGTGCGCCCTGGCAACCGGAAAGAGGTGCCGATGGAGGTCGAGGACATAGCGAGATACGCCCACGACCTGTGAAACGGCATCGGACCAACGGGCAATGCGCTTCGTGCGCAACCCGCAGAGAAGCGGATTCGGGCTGCACGGGTCGGCGTTGTCCTTCACCAGCGTCGCGCGGAGACAGAGCAATCGGTAGTCGTGCAGCGTATGCACGACCGGCAGGCGTAGACGGCGGGAGACCTCCCACACACCGGTCGTGACGCCGAGCAGGTTGTGGGTGTGGACGATGTCGGGTCGGTGCTCGGCGACCACCCTTTGGAGCTGTGTGGTCGGTATCGCAAGCCAGTCCTCGACGATCTTGGGGATCCGTCGCAGCGAGTCGTGACGCCAGTCAGTTGCGCTGAGTACGGTCGTGTCCGGGGCCGATCGACCGTCACGCCGCGGGAATGCGTGGAGGAAGGAAACCTGATGCCCACGGGACCGGAGCCCGTCGGCCAGATCGAACACGTGCTTCTCCGCGCCCCCTGCACCGGGGTCGGCCGCCGAGTTGACCATCAGGACTCGCAAGCCGTCCTCTCACACTGCTCGAACGGGAGACCGAAGGACGAAGCGTCACTCATGAGGGACGAGCGCGCGTTGGCTGGGCGGAGCACCCGGAGCCGCCGCGGCGGCCAGGGCGACCCCGATCAGGAGAAGGCCCAGAAAGGCCGTTGGGAAGCCCGTAAAGGACTCGCGGGTGACCGCGTCCAGAAGGATGGTCGCCAACCATGCGAGCGCCAGCCAGCCCGCCGGGCCGGGTCGTCTCGTCGCTGCGACCCCGAGTGCTATGACCCGGGTGATCAGCGCCGCAAACACCGCCAGCCCCACTAGACCGATGTCGGCCACGACGGCGAAGTAACCTGAGTCCACCGCCAGCGTCGAGTCTCGCGCCTTTCGCGGGTCCGCGATCACGCCGAACTTCGCCCTGGCCGCCGCAGTTCCCGCCTTGCCGACCCCCAAGCCGAACGGGACGCGCGAAGGCTTCGAGAAGACCGTGGCCCAGACCGTCGTGCGGCCGTTCAAGGTCAGGTACTGGTTGGGCGCCGCCCGGACGGTGTGCGTTTGGCTTGCTCCCGCCGTTGCCAGCAGGAAGGACAACCCGGCCGCGACGCTGGCTGCGATGAGAACGAAACCGAGGATCCCCTTGCGCGCCCGCACCAGCCAAAGAGCGACGAGGGCCAGGGAGATCAGGATCGCGCTACGAACGAAGGACGTCGTCAAGCCAAGCGCCAGTACGACGATCACCAGCATCTTGAACGGGCCACGCCGCATCCAGAACATCGCGGCGACCAGTGCCTGGGCCAGAAACGCCGCGTAGGCGAACGGGTCGTCCAGCGTCCCGAAGCTGCGCAGGTGGTTCCCGAACTTGCGCACCTCGTGGGTGTACGAGTAGCCGAGCACCACGAGCCTGTTCGGGCCGAGATACTGCTGGTAGATCCCGTAGAGAGCGACGACAACGCCCGTGGCGATCAGCACCGTCACGGCCACGCCGAGCGTCCTGCGCGGATTTCGGAGCGTCAGGCCCGCGACGAGCAACATCAACGGCTCGACGACCAAGCGGAGACCCTGCGCCCAGGCTATGCCGTGCCCCTCGCCTTCGATGTTCCCCCCGAGGTTGACGACGTACAGACCGACGAAGGCGAGCACCAGGATGCCCAGCACGGCGTCGAGCGGCGGCATCTCCTTCTCTTTCTCCCTCCTCAGCAACGTGACGAGGACTGCTCCGCCCGCGGCGAGGGTGACGATGTCCTTTACCGGGCCGAGCACGGGCGAGATGAAGACCTTGGCGGTCGGCAGGAAGGCGAACACTGGGATCGAGATCGCCACCATGACGTGCGGCACGCGGAGCCAACCCGTCACGAGGACGAGGTACAGGACAACCACCGCGAGTACCCCGACGTCGAGCCGGGTATCGGAGTGAATTGTTCCGTACGCGATCGCGAGCGTGAGGACGCCCGCGACACCGAAGGTGATCAGGTCCGCGCGCGCAAGCCCGTGCCGCAGGGCACGCACGGCTTATTGCTGCCCGTAGTAGTAGCCGCCCAGATAGCCGTCCTGGGCAGGGTTGTCGTTCAGCACCGCGCCGAGGATGTGGGCATGCCAGGAGCGTGCTTGGCGGCCGAGCGCGCGCAGACGACGACGGTGGACGTAACCGTGGCGCACGACGACGATCACGCCGTCGACACTCTGGGCGATCTCGGCCATCCCAGCGACGAGGAGCGCCGGGGGGGTATCGACGATCACGAAGTCGGCATCGGACGGCAACCGTTCGAGAAGCGCCGGCAATCCCACGAATCGGTTCGCGGACTCGGTGCGGACGGCTCCCCCGGGCATCACCATCAGAGAGCCCTCGACCGTCGCCTCGCGCCGCCGTGTAGCCGCTCCCGATCCCGTCTTGGCCGGCACCTGCATGTGTGAACCATCTCCGTTGGGTTCGATACGCCAGAGCACCGAGGACAGGTCGGCCCCCCCGGACAGCAACTCGTTGACGCCGGCGGCGCTCGGTGGGATGCCCATGAACCCGGAGAGCGCCGGCTTGCGCAGATCGAAGTCGGCAAGGACGACGGAGGCGCCGCGCCTCGACAGGGCCGCGGCGAGGTTCGCGGCTGTCGTCGTCTTACCCTCGCCCGCCATCGCGCTCGTGACCGCCACGTGGACCCGACCCTCATGGCCACTGAACATCTGAGCCACGTTCGCCGCCAGCAGCTCGTACTCGTCACTCGGCCGTCCGCCGTTGGCTCCCAGAACCGACAGCCGATGCTGCCGCGGGAGCGTCTCGATCGTCGCGAGCACCGGCGCATCGAGCGCCTCTTCGACCTCGTTCTCCGTCCGCACGCTCGTGTCGAACAGCTCGCGGGCGCCGATCAGCAGGAGCGCGACAACGAGCCCGATCACGCCGCCGAGCACGGAATCCCGCACCGGCCGGGGTGTCGTCTTGACGGCCGAGTCGGCAGATTCGACGAACAGCGTCTCGCCGGCGCTCAACGTCTTCAGCACCTGGAGCTGTTGCAGCTGCCGCGCCAGATCGGCGGTCCTCCCCGAGCTTGTCTCACGTGCGCGTAGATTCGCTATCGCCTCGTCGATGGCGCGGCCTTTGACCTGTGCGCGCCAGGACGGGTACGCCGAGGCGACGGTATTCACTGCTCCGACTGCCCCGCGCGTGGTACCTGCAGTGCCTTTGAAGTCGACGACGTTGTTCGTAACGGTGCCCGAGACATCGTTCATGAGCACGCGTCCAGCGGCTGCGCCACGCCCAGCGCGCTTCGCGGCGTATGCATACAGGTCTGGCGAGTCGATCAGGTTCTGTTCGGCCTCGTCGACTCTGGCCGGATCCTGGTAGGGCTCGCTGATGCCCAGCGCCGCCAGCGAGAGGTCCGACGTGTTCAGGAGCACACGCGCGGACGCCTGGTAGCTCGGGCCGCCGACGTGCCGGATGATGTTCATCGCGAGGACTCCGAGCAGCACGACAGCGATGATCAGGACCGCCGATCGTCTGAGGACGAACTTGAGATCTTCGATTCCGCTGCTTCTCATAGATGCGTCTTGACGCAACCCGCCCGATGAGCGAGCAGAAAGGCCGGCTCCGATTCTAGCGTCGGCTGCCACGAGCGGACTCCCTCGGTAGCTGTCTCGCGATTCCCTTGCCGGCTTCCGCTCGCTAGCCGACACACGAGTCTCCACTGACTGATCATGGTGGCCCCAGTCCGGGGATGCACTCCCCCGGACGAGGGAATGCCGCCTCCCCCATACGAGTGAAAGTCGTTCGGGCGTCCGCGGGCCCTCCCGATAACAGAGACGCGCCCGCGCAAACGGACTCACGAGGGGGAACGCAGTGAAGCCGCCTTTGAACCTCAGAACCCTGCTGGTCGTCGTCCTGGTCGTTGCCGGCGCAATCGCAGCGTCAGGAGCGGCTTCCACGGATGGGATCGGGTTCACCGTGTCCTCACGCATCGGCGGCACGGCACTGACAAGCGGAATGACGTTGACCGGCTCAGTCACGTGGACCGCGACACCGAGCAACACGATCACAAAGATCGACTTCCTGATCGACGGCACCGTGAATTGGACGGAGCACTACTCCCCGTACTACTTCAACGGCGACGGGAACCAGCTCGATACGAAGAGGCTTAGCAACGGCTCGCACACACTCGCAGTCAAGGCCTACGCAACCGACGGCCGAACGGCCACCGCATCGAAATCGGTGACGATCGCCAACGCGACGACAACCCCGCTGGCTGTCACCTCGAGCGTCGCCAACGGAGCCACGCTCAGCGGCTCGGTCATGTGGACGGCCTCGCCGATCGGGGCCACGCTCAGTCAGGTCAACGTCGACTTCCTGATCGACGGGGTCCTCAATTGGACCGAGCATGCCTCTCCCTTCCAGTTCAACGGCGATGGACACCAGTTGGACACGACCACGTTGAGCAATGGGGCGCACGTTCTTTCGGTCAAGACGTACGCGACCGACGGGCGGACGGCGACCGCCTCCAGTTCGGTGACCGTCTCAAACGGGGCGGTCCAGCCCTACGCGGTAATGTCAAGCGTCGCACGCGGCGCGACGCTCACGGGCTCGACCGTCTGGACCGCCTCGCCCAGCGGCGTCACGATCAGCAAGGTCGACTTCCTGGTCGACGGGACCGTGAAGTCGACCGACTCCACAACGCCGTACCAGTACAACGGTGACAACGGACGTCTCGATACCACGACCCTGGCCAACGGTTCCCACACGCTGGCGGTCAAGGCGTACGGGACCGACGGACGAAACGCGACTGCCTCCGCCTCCGTCACCGTTTCGAACGCGGCTCCGCCGCAGCCGACGTCCGGCAGCATCCCCCGCTTCGGGATCTCGAGCGGCTACCGGATTCTTCAGCGGACTTCGGCCGACCAGGCATTCGAGCTCGACCAGATCAAGGCGGCTGGGGGTGGGATCGTCAGGACGTGCTCGACACCTAGCAACCAGGCGGCCGTCGACCAGTTCGTCTCCGCGGTCCTCGCCCGGGGAATGCAGCCGCTTCTCGTCCTCTGGTGTACGACCGGGCCGATCAGCGGGACGACGGCGGCGTCCTTCGCCGCGAGCCAGGCGGCGAAATGGAAGGGACGTGTTCGCCTATACGAGTTCGCAAACGAGCCCGACCTGAACGGGTGGAGCGGAACGACGTACGCGAACGCACTTATCCCGCTGTACGACGCGATCAAGGCGAACGACCCGAACGCGATCGTCATCGCCGGCTCGCTCTGGAAGGGAGCAGGGGGACCGGTGCAGTTCGTCACCGACATGTACAACGCGGGTGCCAAGGGTCACTTCGACATCCTGTCGCTGCACCTGTACGACGACCCCTTCGCGGCCGGGAGCTGGAACATCTGGAACATGGCCTTCCACATGTCGCCATCGGTGCGATCAGTGATGGATGCGCACGGCGATTCGGCGATTCCGATCGCCTCGACAGAGACGGGCGGACCAACGACGACGTACGGTGAAACCGGACAGGCGACGATCATCGGCCACGGCTTCGATGCGCTGAGCGATCCGCGGCTCGCCTTCATCCTCGTCTACTCGTTGATGGACGACGTCGTTACGGCCCAGCCCGGTTTTGGGCTGCTGCGGCCCGATTTGACACGGCGTCCCGCCTGGACAGTGTTCCACGACCGCGCCACGGCGTTGACCGCGTCGAAGACGGGCTCGAAGGCCTGAGCGCGCGTTGCCCGGTCCGGCGGGCTCGGCAGCCATACGCGCAATACTCGTCAGGTCCTTTCCGATCCGGGAAGTTTCTTCCCTCGTGCGAAGCTCACCACTCGAACTCTTGCTGCCTGAGGGATCGACGACCGGGGCGCTCGTCCTCGGCGACAGGTGTCCGCCGCTGCTCGCGCCGACGGCCGACGGCACGCAGGCGGTCAGCGGCACAGTCGACCTCGTGATCCTCGCCCCATCCCGCTCGCAGCGTCGAGACGCACGCTGGACGCAGGACGCCGCGGCCGCTGCCGCTTCTCGTCTGTCACGCACCGGCATTGCCTACGTTGTCCCCGGCGACGCCAGGCGCTTACGTCGTGCCCTGGCCGATGTCGGATTGCCGGGCGCCGGGAAGCTCCTCCACGTTCCCGAGGTGACCAACCCGCGCCACCTCGTCCAGGTGGGAACCCCGGCCGAACGCTGGGCCCTCGCCGGCGGAATTGCCATGAATCGGTGGAAGCGAGTCCTCGCATCCGGCCTCGGCGCGCGGGGCAGAGCGGCCACCGGCCCGACCGGGGCAATCCACCGGCGCGATCCCGGTCAGCCTCTGGCGACCTGGCTGTTCGGACTCGGCGGATCCGGCCTGGCCCCGGGGAGCACGATCGTCTCGTTGACCCACAGGGGGACGGGCGGGGCAATCCTCTACCGGTTCGCCGGCGAGCGACGTGCCCCCGACGCCGTCGCGAAGCTGACCACCGCTGCAGGAGACGAGCTACGCGCGCTACGGGAAATCGCACCGGCCGCGGCCGGCGCAGGCGTGCGGGTTCCTCGCGTGCTCGCCTCCGGGCGGATCGGCTCGATGCCGTTCGTGCTCGAGTCCGTCGTCAGCGGTCGCCGGGCAGCGGATCTCGTCGCGGTCGGCCATCTCGGACCGCAAGAGGTGCAGGGTCGGCTCGCGGACTGGCTGGAGACGTGGAGCCGCTCCCGTGCTCGCGTTCGGCCGATCGGGCCCGACGACGTCGCGCGGTTCCTGCTCGCCCCTGCGTCGCGAGCAGGGGTGAAAAGACCCTATCTGGAGTTCTTGCAGGAGCTCGGTTCCCAGGCGAACGGCCGGGCCTGCTCGTTCGTGCACAGCCACGGCGATCTCACTCTCGCGAACGTGATGATCGAAGATCACAGCCCGCTCGGCATCGTCGACTGGGAGCACGCCAGCGCGGGATCACTTCCGCTCACCGACTTCCTGTACGCAAGCGTCGACGCGGTCGCCGCCCGGCGGCGATACGAGGACCGGCCCGGAGCGTTCGTCTCCTGCTTCACGCCCGGCGGAAACCACACCTCTTCCCTCGAGCGCCTGCGCACCCGCTCGGCGACGTTGCTCGAACTCGACGAGGTTGTCCAGACAGTCTGCTTCCACGCCTGCTGGCTCCAGCACGCGGCCAACGAGGCTGACCGGTCGCCGGGCTCGCCCGGGGGGCCGTTCGTGACGATCCTCCACACGATCGGTGCCGCTCCCGAGCTGTTCGGCGTCCCTCTGCCGGTGCAATGAGCGACAGCCACTCCTTCCGCCCGCGATTCGATCCCGCGCAGCCGGATCCGATACGCCCACTCTGGTCGGTGATGGTCCCGACGTACAACTGCGCGGACCATCTCCGCGAGGCGCTCTCGTCTGTGCTCGCGCAGGACCCGGGGTCGGCGCAGATGCAGATCGAAGTCGTCGACGACGGATCGGTCGACGACCCCGCGGCAGTCGTTCGTGAGATCGCCCCCGATCGCGTCCGCCTGTACACCCAACCCGAGAACGTCGGACACACTCGCAACTTCAACACCTGCATCGCGCGCGCCCGAGGCCACCTCGT
>JGI10216J12902_100190517_pt1 | contig 16357 bp, 7 predicted proteins | sample KanNatreferecore_FD_12902 | JGI IMG/M metagenome (IMG submission 12902)
CTCAGTCGCGCAGCTGAAGAGATCGATAAGGTGCTGCGCCCGCGCGCGTGTCGATCCCGCACCGCCGATACTCGCAATCCGCTCGAATGTGTCGTGCACCTCGCGCAGCTCGAAAGAGGGCTGCGCCGCCGGCGTCACCACGCGCGCTTGCGAGATCACCGACCACCCGATGCCGATGCGCCCTTGCGGAAGCGCGCCGGACAGGTATGCAACTGCGATGGGAATTTCGTCGGGAAGGAGTCGCTGCAGCAGGTCTGCCAGCTTGCCGATCTTGTCGAGACGCCCTCGTGCGCCGGCCACGGCGTTCGACACGTCGACCAGTTCCTGCAGTCGCATCCTTCTATCCTACAGGCCGCGAAACCGCGACATCCCATCGTCCGGACGGTATTAAGTATGAAATTGCGCGCAAAAGAGTGTGCAGGAACGTAGGAGAATACGCGCGTGCCGCCGGCGACCCTCGCTCACTACCGTCTCGACACGCGTATCGGCCACGGAGGCATGGGCGAGGTCTATCGCGCGTTCGACACCAGGCTAAACCGCTTCGTCGCAGTGAAGGTTATGCGCTCGGCCGAAGCCGAGGATGTCGCGGTTGGCCGATTTCTGCGCGAGGCCCGCGCCGCTTCTGCTCTCAACCATCCGAACATCGTCGTCATCCATGAGGTCGGCGAAACATCAGAAGGCGATCACTTCATCGTCCAGGAACTGATCGACGGGCCGACGCTTCGATCGCTGCTCGATGAACCGATGCCGCTTGGCAAGATCGCGGAGATCGGGGCGCAGATTGCGCGGGCACTCGACGCGGCGCACGCCGCCGGCATCGTGCATCGCGACGTCAAGCCCGAGAACGTCATGCTCCGCAGCGACGGGTTCGTGAAAGTGCTCGACTTCGGCCTCGCGCGCACGCTCGCGCTGGAAACCAACGACGACACCGTGACGCACGCCGCGCTCGACACCATGCCGGGTGTGCTCGTCGGCACGGCATCGTATATGTCGCCTGAGCGTATCAGCGGTGTGCAATTTGGTCCTCCAACAGATGTGTTTGCGCTCGGCGTGATGCTGTACGAAATGGCGGCGGGCAAGCGACCGTTCGTCGCGCCGACGGGGCTCGGGGTCATCACCTCAATCGTCGCCGAACAGCCTGTCCCGCTGACACGCCTCAATGCCGCCATTCCGATTGCGTTCGACGACCTGGTGCAGCGCATGCTCGCGAAGAATCCCGAGCGGCGCCCCTCGGCGCGCGACGTCGAACAACACCTCATCGCGATGCAGCGCTCGGATTCGCTCGTCGATCATGCGGCTCTCACGGCCTCGGCACGCCGCACGACCGTCGGGCGCGAAACGCAGCGCGTGCAGCTTCGCCGCGCGTATGCGGCTGTCAGAGAAGGACGAGGAGGAATCGTCGCGGTCACGGGCGAACCTGGAATCGGTAAGACGAGCCTCATCGAAGACTTCCTGAACGAGGTCGCGTCCAGCAGCGCGCCGCCGACGCTCGCGCGCGGCCGCTGCTCCGAGCGCCTGGCCGGTGCCGAAGCGTACCTGCCTGTGCTCGAAGCGCTCGACAGCCTCCTTCATCGCCGCGCCGGCCCATCCGTCGACGAGACGATGAAGACATCTGCGCCGACGTGGTATCTCGAAGTGGCGAAGCGAACGCTCGAGCAGGTCTCGCTCGCACAGCTGCGCGAGCACGCGCCGCTCGCGTCGCAGGAGCGGATGAAGCGCGAGTTGAGCTCACTGCTCGAAGAGCTGTCTCGCGTGCAGCCGGTCGTCCTGTTCATCGACGATCTCCATTGGGCCGACGTCTCGACCATCGACATCCTGAATTACCTCGCTGTGCGTCTCTCTGACATGCGCGTCCTGGTGCTGGCGAGCTATCGGCCGTCGGATATGGCGCTATCGCAACACCCGTTCCTCGGCGTTCGACGCGACCTGCAGGCGCGCGGGTTGTTCGAGGAAATACCGCTGCCGTTTCTCGAGATAGACGATGTCGAGCGGTACCTGGCGCTTCAGTTTCCCAGCCACCGCTTTCCTTCCGACTTCGCGTCGGTCATTCATTCCAAGACAGAAGGCAGCCCGCTCTTCATGGCCGACCTCGTCAGGTATCTCCGCGATACCGGCGGCATCGCCGAAGAGAATGGGAGGTGGGTCCTCTCGAGCTCGCTCGGCGATGTGCCGCGCGGCCTGCCCGAATCGGTGCGCAGCATGATCGAGCGCAAGATCGAGCAGGTCGACGAGCACGATCGCCGGTTGCTGCTGACGGCCAGCGTACAAGGGCACCAGTTCGATTCAGTGATCGTGGCCGAAGCGGCCGACTTGGATCCGGGCGAGGTCGAGGATCGTCTCGAAAGGCTCGAGCGCGTCCACGTGTTCGTCAAGCGCGGGCACGAACATGAATTTCCCGATCGCACGCTCACGCTTCACTACCAATTCGTGCACGTGCTGTATCAGAACATGCTGTACGCCTCGCTCCAGCCTACGAGGCGCAAGGCGTACAGCGCGCGCGTCGCGGAAGCCTTGCTGCGGCACCACGGAGATCAGTCGTCGACGATCGCCGGCCAGCTGGCGGTCTTGCTCGAAGGCGCGCGAGACTTTGCCGCAAGCGCGCGCTTTTTCGTCACTGCCGCGCGGCACTCGGTGGGCCTGTTTGCGTTTCGCGAGGCCGTATCGCTCTCGGACCGCGGTCTCAGCGCATTGCGCGCCCTGCCGGACAGTCCAGCGCGTAAACAGCAGGAGCTCGAGCTGCAGATGCTCAAGGGGCGCGCGCTGAGGTCGACCAGCGGCTGGGCGACACCCGAAGTCGAGGAAGTGTTCGCGAGGGCACGCCAGCTGTGTCAGGAGCTCGACGAGCCGCCTGAGCTGTTTCCCGTGCTCTGTTCGCTCGCGCATTTCCACATGATTCGCGGCAACCTGCGCGAATGCCGCGATCGCGCGGACGCCTTGATTGTGCAGGCCGAGCACGCAGGCAATCCGGCGTTTCTCATGGCGGCGCACCACCTGGCGGGCGTGTCGCGTGAGTTCATCGGCGAGATGGTGCAGTCGAGCGTACATCTGGAACGCGCACGCGAGCTGCACAACCCCGCCGAGCACTCGGCTTATACCGCCATGTATGGCTTTGACCCTGGAATGCTCGCGCGGGCGATGACCAGTCGCCCTCTCTGGGCGTTAGGGTTCCCCGATCGCGCCGACCGCCGTGCGCGCGAGACATTGGACCTTGCACGATCGCAGAGGCAGCCGACCACGCTGGCGTTCGCGCTCGTCGTCATGCAAGGCATTCATCTGTATCGCGGCAACGCCACTGACGCGCTGGCGGTTGGCGACGAGCTGACGGCACTCTGCGGAGAATACGGATTGCGCCAGGAAGCGGAATGGAGCCGGGCCTTTCAGGGATCGGCGATGGCGAGCAGTGGACGCCTCGAGGAGGGGATCGATCTGCTGAAAGACACGCTGGCGGTCCAGCAATCGATCAATGCCGGCCTCGTGCGGCCGACGTTTCTCGCGTTGCTCGGAGAGGCGCTCTGGCGAGCCGGCCGCATCGGCGAAGGACTCGAGGCCGTCGCAGAAGGGCTCTCGCACGCCGAGCGGACGTTCCAGAGCGGCTACGTCGCCGAGCTCCATCGCGTGCAAGGGCAGCTGTTCGTCCTTGCCGGCAATCAGGCTGCCGCCGAAGACGCGTTTCGTGCCGCCCTCGAGTACGCACGCGGTCAACAGGCGAAATCCTTCGAGCTGCGCGCGGCCGAAGCGCTTGCCCACCTGCTGCAAGCGTCAGGGCGCGATGCGGAGGCCGGGGCCACGCTCGCCCCGATTTACGAATCGTTTTCTGAAGGCCACAGCACGGCCGACCTGCGCAACGCGCGAACAACACTTTCCAGAATCAGCTGACATCGATGCATAAATTCGAACGAGAGAGCCCAACTGAAACCGCCGACGTCGCCGAAATCGTTCGCGGCATTCTGACGGTGCAGGCGCGCTTCGCCGCCGCACAGCAGCGTCCGCTCGGCCGCGGTACCCACACCAAAGGGGTGTGCGTGCGCGCGGAGTTCGAGGTGTTCGACGTGAGGGCCACCGTCAAGGACGCTGCGCTCGCAGCGCGTCTGGCGAAAGGCATCTACAGCAAGCCCGGTGTCTACCCCGCCACCGTGCGATTTGCGAATGCGGCCTCGACGATTCAGCAGGATCGCCAACGGGACGTGCGCGCGCTGTCGTTCTCGATCGACGTGCCGGACGGCATTCTGGGACCGGAGCCGGCGCGCGTCGACTTCTCGATGAACAACGCGCCCACGTTTCCCATCAACGACCCGCACGCGTTCGCCGTGTTCATGCGCTTCGCATCTGCAGATGGCGCACGCGGGTTGTTGCGCGCGCTGCGATCGACGTCGCTCAAGGACCTCGCAAAGCTCATCGGCACGGCGGTTCGCGGCGAACGCCAGGAGCGCAGGCCTCGCCTCGCCTTTCAGCAGATGCGCTACTGGAGCAATGTTCCGTTCAGCCATGGGCCAGACGATGCCGTGAAGTACTCGGCGATTCCGAATCCTCAGAACCCGGCTGACGCCTTTCAGAGCGGCCCGAACTTCCTGCGCGACGAGCTCGTGCGCCACGTCGGCGAAGACGGGACGATGAGTACATTCGATTTCGGGCTGCAGCTTCTCGATATCGATCGGATGACGCATGGCGGTCACCAGCGCGAACCGAGCTTCTGGATAGAGGACGCGAGCATCGAGTGGAAAGAAGAGCAGGCGCCCTTCCATGTCGTCGGCCGCCTTCGCCTGCTGCCCAAGTCTGTCGCACCTGCTGACGAGTGCGACGCGCATTTCATCGACGTGACGGCGTATTCCACTGTCGACAGCACACCCATCGGTGGCATCAATCGAGCGCGCCGTCTGGCGGAGGAAGCCAGTCGAAACGCGCGACTCAAAGGAGGAAATATTGTGAGCGCGCAGACCCCGCCACGCCGTGCTGCACGCACGCTGCTGAAGGTCGCCGCCCTTCTTCTGGTTGTCCTCGCCGCAGGCGTATTGGCTGGCGCCTGTTATTACAAGCGGGAAGCCGCACGCAACATACCGGCGTACGAGCCCGTGAATGCGGTCAGGTATCTCGATCAGGGTTGGGGTCCGTCCCGCGAATCGCAGGCGCGTCAAAGCTATTACTACACGCCGCAAGGTGCGCCGCTGCACGACATCCGGTACAGCTGGTTCCTCAACATGGAACGGCCGTTCCGCCGTGACCGCATCGCCGATCCCGACTACCTGCGGTCGCTCAATTTCATCGTCGATCCCGCGCCGACGCCGGCGAATCCTGGACAGCTTCCGGTCGGATTCGCGCGCCGCTACGACGAGAGAGTTCAGGATTACGTCGTGGACGTGACGTGCGCAGCCTGCCATACGGGCGAATTGCACATCACGCGCAACGGCCGGCGAACGGCGATTCGCATCGATGGCGGGCAGGGGATGCACGCGTTCACCGACACAGACCTCGGTCATTTCGTGCCCGAGCTCGGACTGGCGGTCATCACGACCGCTGCCAATCCCTTCAAGTTCAATCGCTTCGCGCGCAAGGTGCTTGGCCCCGAAGCCGGCGTGCGCGACAAGGCGCGCCTGTGGGGCGAATTGATGTCGGTGACTGATTCGCTGATCAGGGCGCAGCGCGGATCGTTTGCCAAGGCGTACTACCCGGTTCAGGAGGGATTCGGCCGCACCGACGCGCTGGCGCGGATCGCCAACACCGTCTTCGGCGATCACATCAGCGACTCGAACTATCGCGATGGCGACGGCCCTGTGAACTTCCCGTTTCTCTGGAACATCTGGAAGTTCGATTGGGTGCAGTACGGAGCGTCAGTGAGCCAGCCGATGGCGCGCAACGTCGGCGAGTCGATGGGAACAGGTGCGGTCTTCAAGCTCGTGGACGATTACGGGCGGCCGATTCCAGCCGCCGAACGCTATCGCACGTCGATCTCATTCGACAACCTCGCGCGCATCGAATCGAACTTGCAGACCTTGACGCCTCCGCGCTGGCCGGAAGATCTGCTTGGGCCCGTGGATCGGGCGCGCGCCGCACGAGGCAAGGAACTGTACGCGCAGCTCTGCGTGGGTTGTCACGGCCCTCACATCGCGGCTGATGCGCTGAAACAGCGCGTGGCTCCGCTTCGTCTCGCCACCGATCCACTGTGGATGATCAAATGGAAGGACGTGAAGGACGTGGGCACCGACCCCGCGACGGCGATGAACTTCGTCGACAACACCTTCGACTTGTCGCCGATCGGCCTCGAGCTCGAGGATGTCCGGGCGCTCCTCAAGAAAGAGTTGGACGCACAGAAAACGCGGATGGCCGATCTACTTCCGGCGCTTCAGAAGGAGCTGGCGCAGCGGAGAGCTGGAGGCGCCGACGCGGCCACGATTGCCGAGATCGAAACCCAGATCGCCGACGCCCAGTACCCGCTCACCGATGCGGAGATCGCGCAGCGGCTCGATGCGCTCGACTTGAAAAAAGTCTCGTCGGGTGTGGGGCTGAATATCCTCGGGCTGATAATTCGTGACCGCTATTACCAGGATCAGCACTACTCAGACGAAGCGCGCGGATGTTTCGAAGGCTTCGGGATGCTCGACCTTCCTCAGGTCGTGCCTGGCTACAAGCCGCGGCCGCACGAAGGGGTCTGGGCAACGCCGCCGTTTCTCCACAACGGGTCGGTGCCCAATCTGTACGAGTTGCTGTCGCCCGTGTCGGAGCGCTCGAAGCGATTCTTCGTCGGGCGGCGCGAGTTCGACCCGGTGAAAGTCGGGTACGTCACCGAGCCGCTCGCGGGCTCGTCGAGCGGGTTCTGGTACGACACGTCCATTGCCGGAAATCGCAACATCGGCCATGAGTTTCGCGCCGGCTATGTGCCGTTCGACGAGAGCAAGCCGGCGTCGGCGCAGTATCAAGGTGGCGCCATCGGCCCCGCCTTGACGCCCGACCAGCGGATGGATCTGATCGAGTACCTGAAGATCCACACAGATGAGCCAGGACCTCAGCCGGGTCGCGTTCCACCCGACTGCTTCGCTCTGTTGAAGGGAACGGCCGCCAAATGAGCAGCGAGCCGGAACGCCCGCACTCGTACGATCACGTGCTCGAGGCCGAGCGCGATCATTTGCGTCGCGCGGGCGCGAAGGACGCGGATGGCTACTCGGCGCTGTGTCTGTCGGGCGGCGGTATTCGCAGCGCGGCGTTCGCGCTCGGGGTTATCGAGGGATTGGCGAAGCGAAAGGTGCTGTCGGCATTCGACTACCTGTCGACCGTTTCAGGTGGCGGATTTGCCGGAGGATGGCTGAGCGCCTGGCTGTATCACGCATCAGAGGGCGGCGACCGCGACAAAGTCTTTCGCCAACTGAGTGGAACGGATCTCGAAGACGGGCGGACAGAAGCCGCACCTGTCTCTCACATGCGGTCGTACAGCCGGTACATGAGCCCGCAGCTTGGGGGGCTGTCGGCCGACAGCTGGACACTCGCCGCAACCATGCTGCGGAACATGTTCCTGAACTGGCTGGTGCTGCTGCCGCTCATCGCTGCAGGCCTGCTTGCGCCGCGCGTGTACCTCGAGATGGTGCAGGCATTCGATCGGCCGCTGCTGCCGGCGCTCGCGCCGACAATTTCGATTCTCGCACCGTCGACCTTGCTCGAAGCCGCGCGCATGAGCCCGCCGGCCACCTGGCTCTTCATCGTCAGCACGCTTCTGCAACTGTGCGGTGTCGCGTTCATGGTGACCGACCTTCCGAGCTATGGAAATCGCCGCAGAACGCAATCCGATTTTCTGCTGTTTTGCCTGACTCCACTCGTGCTCGGCACCGTGGGGCTCACGCTGTTCTGGCCGCTGAACGTCGTACCGCTGCCGTACGGATTCATCATTGGCGTGTCGGTTGTCGCGGGCGTCGCGACGTGGATGATCTTCGGCCTCATCGCCGGCACCCGCAAATGGCGGCCCCGTACCTGGCTGGCCGCCGCGTTGACCGCGCCGATCGCCGCCACGGGACTGTGGTGGCTCACGACAGAACCATTTGGCGACGGCGTGGCACTCGGACCTCTCTATTGCACGTTGGCCTTTCCGCTCGCGCTCGGGTCGATCGCCGTGGCGAATATGGTGTTCGTCGCGCTGTCGAGCGATGACAACACCGAAGGCGACCTCGAGTGGCATGCGCGCTACAACGCGTGGATCTTCATCACCATCGTGGTGTGGCTCGGCGTGACGGCGCTCGTATTCCTCGCTCCGCTCGCCTTCCGCTCGCTTCGCGATTTTCTGAGCGAACAGATGGCCATCGAGAGCGCACATGCCACGGGCGTGATCGGCGGCGCCGGTTCCCTTCTCGCAACGGCCGTCGCGTACTTGCTGCGCCACCCTGCTGCGAGCGAATCGAAACAACCGTCGGCGTGGCGGACGATGGCCATGGCTCTTGCCGTGCCTGTGTTCGTCGTCCTGCTTCTTGGCGCGATCGCGCTGGCGAACGTCCTCGCCATCAATCGCCTGTACGCCTCGGGTAGCGTCGCGTGGCTGCACCAGACAGAGTTTGCTGGCCTGCGGCTTACGCCTGCCGGGCGATTCGCTGATGATGTGACGGCGGCGGAGGTGATCGTGGTCTCCACTGCCCTCTTCATCGTCGGATTCGTCATGGCGCGCTTCGTTCCCGTGAATACGTTCTCGCTGCACGGCATGTATCGCGAACGGCTGGTTCGCGCGTTTCTCGGGGCATCGCGCGCAGCTGGCAAGCGACGGCCAAATCCCTTTACTGGCTTCGATGCGTCCGACAATCTCCCGATGTGCGAACTGCTCAAGTCGGGACGGCCTTTTCACGTGGTGAACACCACGCTGAACCGCGTCGCAGAAAAGGGTCTCGCGATGCAGTTCAGAAAGGCCGAATCGTTCACCATCTCGGCGCTCCACGCGGGATCGTCGAAGATCGATTCGTATCGGCCGTCCGACAAATATGCCGACGACCGGCTCGGCGGAACGCCGAGCGGCGTCTCTCTCGGAAAAGCGCTCGCGATCTCCGGCGCGGCGGCGAGCCCGAATATGGGATCGAAGTCGACGCCGACGCTCACGTTTCTCATGACATTGTTCAACGCGCGGCTGGGCGTCTGGGTGGGCAATCCCGGTCCCAGCGGACGCGAGACATGGACACGGAGCGAGCCACAACTGGGCATCGGACCTCTCGTGTCCGAGCTGTTCGGCCGCACGACGGATCGGAATCCGTACATCTACCTCTCGGATGGCGGGCACTTCGAAAACCTGGCGCTGTGGGAAATGGTGAAGCGGCGCTGCCGCTGGATTTTTGTCAGCGACGCAGGCTGCGATGCCGGCTACACCTTTTCGGATCTCGGAGCAGCCGTGCGATCGATACGGCTCGATCTCGGCATCCCCATCGTCTTCGATGAGGGCATCGCGATCGATGGAACGGGAACGGGCCAGCATTTCGCCGTCGGCCGTATTCAGTACTCGGCACTCGATCTGCTCGCCGAAGACGGCATCCTTATCTATGTGAAAGCGACGCTTGGCGGCAACGAGCCCGTCGATGTGCGGAACTACGCGAAAGACCGCCCCTCGTTTCCGCACGAATCGACGGCGGATCAGTGGTTCACCGAGGCGCAGTTCGAGAGTTACCGGATGCTGGGGCAGACGTCTGTGATGCAGGTTGCGGATGGCTATCCAAACGACGCCGGCCTGCCTGGATTGTTCAAGTGGGCCGCGAAACAGAGCCGATCGCAATCGGCCCAAACGCTGCCGCGCAAACAGCCGGTAGCTTAGAAATTACCACTCATCCCCTGCGACTCTTTTGGTAGGGAAGTGTGCGATTCCAGCACGACTAATTAGTGCTACCCACCGGTCCACTCTTTTTGCGCGTGCTATTCGCTAGGAATCTACGAGTTTATTTAGGCATAAGGATTGCTGTACGGGCTGCCATTGCGTCCAAGTTTGACCGGTGAGGAGCGGCAATTGCCCTCCTGGTCCTAGGGTGGGAACTGATGGCCTTTCTCGTGCTCGCGGTAGATGCCGATCAAAAGGCGCTATCTAGGACGAAGGACATTCTGGCCGCGTCAGGGTACTTGGTGGTGTGCGCGTCTGCGTATGGGGAAGCCAAAGAGCGCCTGAGGCTTGCGCCGCCGGACCTGCTGATTACCGCCGTCAAGCTTGGAGCCTATAACGGCCTCCAACTCGTAATTCATGCTTCCACAAATCCCAAAACGCCTGCAATCATAATTGGCGAGCGCGGCGATATCGTCCTGGAGAAGGAAGCGGAGAAACTCGGAGCCGCCTACCTGTCAGCACCGATCGAACGGGACTCGCTCATCCCGATCGTTGAAAAACTGTTGGCGGAAGTCGACGAGAAGAAATCCGCGAGTGTCGAGCGCCGATGGCCGCGCAAGCCCGTCAACATTCCGGTCCACGTCGGCGACTGCGACGCCAGGCTCGTCGACGCCAGTTACGGCGGTCTTCGCCTCGAACTCTCGCAGCTTCCGAGCGATCGCCTTGAACGAATCGATGCGGTTTCGATCCCGCAGGTAGGCAGCGTCCCGATTCGTACTGTCTGGACGAGAGGCGCCGTCGGCGGACCGACTGTCTGGGTGTGCGGCGCCGAAGTCACGACCACCGCGCGAAATACCGGAAGCGCCTGGCGGACGTTCGTGGACTCCCTGCACTGATACAGTCAGCGCACCTCAGCCCAACTCGGCAGTCGCCCTCTCGAATGTCTTCTTCCTCCGCGACGACTTTTCACGTTTCTGTCAAGTTTCTGTAAAGTAATCGGTTTTTTACATTGCCGATACACACCGAAAATCGTAACCTTCACGCACACTCTAGAAGTCGAAATGACAAGGCCGCTCCTTCGCCAGCGTGTAGCGTGAACGCGCAGAATCCCCACACGCGTGTGCTCTTAGTGGCGCCGTCGCCCCGCGTGGCGCGCGCGTTGGCTGCACCCCTCAAGGCAGCAGGGTGTGAACTGATCGTCGTCAGCGATTTCGTCGCGGCCAAAGCGGCGCTGCGCACACAACCCGATGTTCTCATCACAGAAGTAAAGCTTGGCGCGTACAACGGGCTGCACTTGGCGATACGCGCGGCCGGCCAGGGTACGCTCGCTATAGTCATTGGCGACGCCGACCCGATTCTCAAGGCCGAAGTGGAACGCCATAGGGCAGCGTTTCTGAGGACGCCTGTCGACCCTGAGGACGTCCTGATGATGATGCGCGAACTTCCCCATGCCTCGCGTCGAGACACACGTCGATCGCCGCGAAAACGGGTGCCCGCACTCGACGCGTTCGTCAACGATATTCGAGCGCGCCTGCTCGACGTCAGCTACGAGGGAATGCGAGTAGAGGCGCCCGAGAGTGAACCGGCCACCGTCCCGCCCGAGTTTACGCTCCGACTGCCGCTCTTCAACTTTACGTGCACGGTTCAGCGGGTCTGGGCCAGACTGTCGAGCGGCGAGTCGTCAAACACTTCGTGCGGCGCCGAGCTCTCAACGAGTGATGTTGACGCTGTTCTGGCGTGGCGTACCCTTGTTGATTCGCTGCCAGATGCGGCCTTCGCTACCTCGGGGTAGCGTGCGCCGGGCCATCGAGTAAATCTTTCACGGGTAAGTAAATCGTTCGCACCAGTTGCCTCATGTCCATACACTAATTAGGCCTGAACCATAACCGGTTGGATTAATAGCATCGCCAGCCTGTTGGTATGTTGTTTGCTGTGTGCCCAATGCCATGCCCCACCGCGTGTTGATCGTCGACACTGACCTCGAGGCTCTAAGCACGACCGAGAGCATTTTGGAGGTTGCAGGCTATCTTGCTACCGCAGCGACCAGCTTCGCCGCAGCGAAGCAGCGAATGATACTTGCGCCACCCGATCTCCTGATAGCCGATATACGTCTGGGTGCACACAACGGGCTGCACCTCGTGCATCGGGCGCGAGTCTGGCACCCGGAAATGCGGGCGATCCTGACGGATCGTTATCCAGATCCCGTCCTCAAGGAAGAGGCGGGCCGTTTGGGAGCCACTTATCTGCCAAAGCCCCTAGAGGCGCCGGCCCTAATTGAGACTGTCGGTGGCCTGCTGGCCGGTCGGCCGGCGGAGCCCGGCACGGAGTCCATGCGGCAATGGTCGCGCAAATCAGCAGGCGTAGGAGCGCACTTTGATGATATTCCGGTGACTCTCGCCGATCTGAGTTACGGGGGTATTCGCCTCGAGATTCCCTCCAAGAAAGGCGATCTTCTGCAGCGTGCCGGCGGTCGGCTCACCATTCCGAGTGTTGGATCGATCCCGGTCCGGGTGGTGTGGGGCAAGCATGCCGGTGAAGGCGGACGCGCGTGGTGCGGCGCAGAGATTGTGAACGACGCGCAGCAGACGAAGGTTCGTGCGTGGCGAAGGTTCGTAGATTCAGTCTGACGCGATCCCTTTAGGATCCCTTAAGTCCACTTTTCAGCTCTTCTCGGCACCCCACTCGAGAGTTTTTTTCAGATTCAGGCGGCTTTGCTCCTCGTTCGTTCAACTACCCGCGGCATATCTGTTGCTCCTCATCCGCGCAGGGCGGGCGAGACGCGATAGTAGGTCTCAGCGGTCGCGGCAAATGTCCGCGGCACGATCCGACGGGCGTTGAACGCCCGCCCAGCCAAGACTGAATAAACAAAGAGTCGGCGCGCGCTTGCGCACAGCGGCGCACGCTCGAGGAGGGCAACTACCGACTGCGACGGAGACTATTCTCCTACACTACCGCGGTCTTCCGTTCCACCCAAGCACCGCTGCCGGGTTGTGCGGGCACCGATCGAAACGGCTGGAACGGCATATGGCAGTCGTACTTGCGAAGAAAATTCAACACACGCTTGTAGTCGCCGGGCGGCAGATTGAACAGCATGATCAAGAGTTTGTAGTTGCCTTTCGTGTGCTCGAGCCCCCGCGTAATAATCGTGCGCAAATCTTCACGCGTAAGATCGCGCGACACGAAAGGTTCATAGACCACCGACCAGAAGGACTCGCCATGCACGGTCATCCGCTCTAACAGGACGTCCGCCACTGGCCGTTGCGCGGCCTTCGGCGCGCTCACCACGGACGCGAAGTGTCCGGTCACTTCGCGTGGAAGATCCGACAGACTAATTTCACCCGAGCGTGCTCGCAGCACGACGCGTTCAACAACGTTCCTGAGCTCGCGCACGTTGCCAGGCCAGTCATATGCCACCAGTTTCGCGATCGCGCTCTCGGAGATGCGTGGCTGTGGGACACGGTGCAGATCGCACAAAGTCCGCAATAAGTGCTCCCACAGTGGTCGCACATCGTCGCGCCGCTCACGCAGTGGAGGAATCGCCACGTGGATGACGTTTAGCCGATAGTAGAGATCCTCTCGAAAGGTCTTCTCGGCAATGCGTGCCGTGAGGTCTCTATTGGTCGCCGCAATCACGCGAACATTGAGTACCGACTGCGCACGACCGGAGCCGACGGGCTGAATTTCACCGTTCTCCATAAACCGGAGAAGCAGCGCCTGCATGCGCAGGCTCATCTCGCCGATCTCATCCATGAAAATGGTGCCACCGTGTGCTTGCTCCAGGTAGCCGGTCTTGTCGCGGTGCGCGTCGGTGAAGCTGCCGCGGACATGGCCGAACAATTCGGATTCCAGGAGCGTCTCCGGAACGCCGGCGCAGTTGATCGTCACGAGCGGGCGATGGCTTCGATCACTCCGCTGGTGGATCAGGTGCGCGACAACTTCCTTGCCCACGCCACTCTCGCCGGTGATCAGAACCTTTGCGTCACATCGAGCGGCGCATTCAATCTCCAGCTCAACGTCGCGCATAGCCGCGCTGTCACCGATAAGTGATTTTGGTTTCATTGGTCTTTAGCCTTAGGTCTTTAGTCCTACAAAACGGAGAGTGAAGTCTATTAGTACATCAAAGCGGCGGTCAAGAAGGTACTAGAAGGTACTCTAGATTTTTGATTACGAAATTGGCTGATTACAAAATTGGCAGTGCCCGAATGGAACACTTGGGGTTGCCGGATAGCCCTGCAGGGCTGATTTGATGGGAGGTTATGGACGTTTGGGCATCGGGACGTCGCCCGACAGCCCCCACTGCACTACGTTAAAAACCGTGAAGTTCGTGCTTGATCTTAAGAAATACCAATTCCCAGTCGAGGGGCGCCAGACCGCCAGGTCGGTCTTTCGGTCTCCATCGTAGTCCGCCGGTACCGGCACGTCGCCGCTCAGCCCAAACTGTTGCTGCAACGACACGGTGTGGTTCGTGGTCGTTAAGAGGACGTACCACATACCCGTCGACGGCCGGTAGACGGCGAGGTCGGTCTTACCGTCGCCGTCGTACTCACCCGGCACGGCAAGGTCACCGACGAGCCCCCACTGGAATGATGCCGACGTCACAAAGCCTGTGCTCGAATACCTGATGAACCACTGGCCGGTCGCTGGACGATACACGGCCAGGTCGGTTCGGGCGTCGCCATCGTAATCCCCAGGCACCGGAAGGTCACTGCTCAACCCCAACTGGAACTCCCACGAGGTCGTATTGCTCGAGCTCGATCGCAGGACGTACCAGATACCGCTGGACGGCCGATACACAGTCGCGTCAGTACGACCGTCTCCGTCGTAATCGCCGGGCGCCGGAAGATCACCGCTCAAGCCCCACTGAAGAGTGGTCGGCGTCGTAGAGCCGGAGCCCGACGCCAGGAAATTCCAGTGGCCAGTGGACGGCCGATACACAGCCACGTCCGTCTGCCCGTCGCCATCGTAATCGTGAGGCACCGGAATGTCGCCGTTGAGTCCCAACTGGACAGAAGCGGACGTACCGAAGTTCGTGCTCGAGCGGCGGGTGAACCACATTCCGTTCGACGGACGATAGACCGTCAGGTCCGACTTGCGATCGGCATCCAAATCGCTCGCCCGCGCCAGGGTTGCAAGCGTCGACCGCAGGGCGAGCGCGTGTTCGATCGGGGCACTCAACGTTGGAACATCGCCGCTGAGGCCCCATTGATACGAGACCGACGTCGCGTAAGAGGTCGTCGAATTGGAGAGGTACCACATACCGGTAGCAGGCCGGTAGACCGCGAGGTCGGTCTTGTCGTCGCCGTCGTAGTCGCCGGGCACCGGCGTATCACCGCTCAAGCCGAACTGGAACGATCCCGAAGTCGAGAAAGCTGTGGACGAACGCAGGAAGAACCACATACCCGTCGTCGGCCGATAGACCGCAGGGTCCCCAATGGCATCGCCATCATAATCGCCAGGCACCGGAATATCGCCGGGCAGGCCCCATTGGAGCTCTTGGCTGACCGTCTGGCCGCTGGTCGAGGTCAAGACGCGCCACGTGCCGTTCGACGGGCGGTACACAGTGAGGTCGATGACCGCGTCACCGTCGTAATCAGCAGGCACCGGAATATCACCGACGGTGCCCCACGTCTTGGACGTCGTGATGCCGGTGCTCGATCGCCGGATCTGCCAATCTCCGGTGGAGCGGCGATAAACAGCAACATCGGTTTTTCCATCGCCGTCGTAGTCGTCCGGCACCGGGACATCCATGCTGAGCCCCAGAGTGAACGCCACACTTGTTGAGTAGTTGGCGCTCGACAGCAGAATGGACCACAGGCCGGTGGAAGGCCGATAGAAAGCCGCATCCATCTTGCCGTCACCGTCGTAGTCGCCCGGCACAGGAACATCGGTCGTGCTACCCCAAGCGATATCAAGACTCGTCGTGTAGTTCGCCGAAGACTTGAGAACGTGCCACGTGCCGCTCGCCGGACGGTACACCGCGATGTCCGCCTTTCCGTCGACGTCGAAATCACCGCTCGTGGCAGCCGGCGGACGTCCATTCGCAACAGTCCAAGTGAAGGTCTCGCTGTCCGAGAGCTGACCGTCCGAGACCGTCGCAGTGACGACGTGCGCACCCGCGCTCGTGAATGTCAAGGTTCCACTGATGACCCCTGTTGTGCTGTTCACACTGAGGCCTGCCGGCAGTCCCGTCGCACCGTAGGTCAGTACGTTGGCGTCCGGGTCGCTCGCTGCGAGCGGCAACGAGATGGCGGTGTTTTCGGTACTAGACCGATTCCCCGGGTTCGTCAGCGTCGGAGGATGGTTCGCGTTGAGCACGTCAATCGTCACTGCTGCCGCGGTCGTTCCGTAATTGGCGGCGTTGGTCGGCGTGAAGATAACCGACAGAATCTGTCCCACACCCGCGTTGAGTACCGTGCCCGTCGCCGGCGTGTAGACGAATGTGCCCGCCACGCTCGCCGTGGCGTTCAATTGCGTCGCACTGAGCGGAGTGCCATGGACGATGCTCGCGGGTGTCGCCCACGTGATCGTCGGCGTCGCCTTTGTGACCGTGATCGGCACGGTCGCCGTCGCCGTGTTGTAGTTCGCCGTGGCGGT
>JGI10216J12902_104108225_pt1 | contig 16356 bp, 16 predicted proteins | sample KanNatreferecore_FD_12902 | JGI IMG/M metagenome (IMG submission 12902)
AGCCCTCAGCGCGCCGGGCCACGAACATGATTACGCCCCCCCCGATTGAATTGATGCCTCACCCCCGGCGCGCTGAGGACAGCGTCGCCCTACCCACAACATCGTGCCAGTTCCGACGGCTGCGCCGCAAAATCATTTCAAAAAATACCCGCGCTGCTTTTCGCTGATCGGCAGCGCCAGCTTCTCCATCACCGCCATCAGGTCTTCCCACACTTTGCGTTTTTCGGTGTGCGCCTGGTTGCGGAGCAGGTAGGCGGGATGAAACGTCGGCATCAAGGGCAGGCCGCGATAGGTGTGCCACTGACCGCGCAATTTCATGATGCCGCTTTTGCCGAGCAAGCCTTCCACCGCCGTGCCGCCGAGCGCGACGAGGACTTTCGGTTGGATGAGATCGATTTGCGCGTGCAGATACGGAATGCACGTCTGCATTTCCTCGGGCGTGGGCTTGCGATTGCCGCTGCTGCCGGCGGGCATGTCGGGCCGGCACTTGAGGACGTTCGCGATATAGACTTCTTCGCGCGCGAGGCCCATCGCCTTGATCATGCGCGTGAGCAACTGTCCCGCGAGACCGACGAATGGCTCGCCCTGCAAATCCTCGTCCGCGCCCGGCCCTTCGCCCACGAACATCAGTTCCGCGTCGATGTTGCCGACGCCGAAGACGACTTGCGTGCGCGTGGAGGCCAGGTGCGGGCACTTCATGCACTGGAGCGCGCGCTCGCGCAATTCGGCGATGGCCTGGGCTTTGGAGGGGTTGAGGGTTGAGGGTTGAGGGTTGAGAGCCGGAGACGGCGCAACGTTCGGTGTTTGGTGTTCGATGTTCGGTGTTCGATGTTCCCCATTCCCTCCGCCGTTGCGATGCGCGGCGGCGTTCAGAGCGCGCAACGTCTCCGGTTGGAGTGGCACGGATTGCGCCCCGCGCGCTCGCAGCGTGTGCAGGTGCTCGATCGTGGCGTCGAGAAGTTGTTGAAAGCGATCGGACATCGGGCCGAAGCGTAACGAGCACAGTTTCCTGCCCAAGAAAAACTTGTTCGCGGCTATGCACAGCCATTTCACGAGTCATTCACACTCGAGCCGCACCCATTCTGTGTAAGTCTCGCGAAGGTTGCGAAGGACCGGAACGGAACGGCTGACCGGTCCGATGTTTTGAAGTGACTTCCGCTTCTGCTCTCCTTCGCCCCTTCGCCAACTTCGCGAGACTTCTTCAGCCAAACCCTGAAACACGTCAAAGCATGTGGCAAAACATCGCGTCGCGGAGCTTGGGTTCGAACCAGGTGCTCTTGGGAGGCATGATGCCGCCGGCGTCCGCGATGGTCATCAGGTCTTCAATGCTCGTCGGGAACAGGCTGAAGGCGCAGGCGTATTCGCCGCCGCTCACCAGCTTCTCCAATTCCGCCGTGCCGCGAATGCCGCCGACGAAATTGATGCGCTTGCTCGTGCGCGGATCGTCGATGCCGAAGAGCGGCGCGAGGACGTATTTTTGCAGCAACGTCACGTCGAGCTTTTCAATCGGGTCCTGCGTGCGCGCGAAATGTTCGCGAAAGGTCAGCGTGTGCCACGCGCCTTCGAGGTAAAGGCCGAGATGATGTTTGCGCTCCGGCTTCGCCGCGCCGGTGTTTTTCTGAATCACGAAGACGCCGTCGAGTTTTTCCAGCAACTGTGCCGGGGTTATTCCGTTCAGGTCCTTCAGCACACGGTTGTAGGGAAGAATCTGCATCTGGTTGTGCGGAAAGATGACGGAGAGAAACCAGCCAGCGTTCGGATTGCCGCGCCGCGCCTGATAAACGCGCGCCGCCGCCGCGCTGCGATGATGGCCGTCCGCGATGTAGAGCGCGGGGATTTTCGCGAACTCACGTTCAATGACATCGATGTTTCCGCCATCGGCCATGCTCCAGGAAGTGTGGCGCACGCCATCGGCGGCAACGAAGTCAACGTCCGGCTGTTCCTCGGCTTTACGATTCACGAAAGCGTCGATGGCGATGCTTGCGCGGTAAGTGAGGAACACCGGGCCGGTTTGCGACGAGAGCGCTTCGATGTGCCGCACGCGGTCGTCTTCCTTATCAACGCGCGTGAGTTCGTGTTTCTTGATTGTGCCGTTCAGATACTCCTCGCAACTCGCGACGGCGACGATGCCGATCTGTACGTGCTGACCCATCACCTGGCGATACAGGTAGAACGAACCTTTGCGGTCCTGCCGCAGCGCACCCTGTGAAATGAGCTTCTGAAAATTTTCCCGGCCCTTCGCATAGACTTCCGGCGCGTAAAGATCTGTCCCCGCCGGCAAATCGATTTCCGGTTTGCTCACGTGCAGGAAGCTGAGCGGATTGTTTGCCGCGATTTGGCGCGCCTCGTCGGAAGACATCACGTCATAAGGAAGCTCGCAGATTTGCTGCGCCAGGTCGGGCCTTGGCCGCAACGCGGGAAAAGGTCGAATCGTCGCCATAACAAAGCGGCGGAAGATACGGACGCTCGGTATTGAACGCACGCGATTTTTGAGGTCTGTCTCGAATCGTGTGTCGGATTTTCACGACGCCGTCCATGATGTGAGTGATGGAAGACGCGAGCGACATCGAGTTGTTGCGGGATTACGTGGAGAACGGCTCCGAGCCGGCGTTTGCCACGCTCGTGAAGCGGCACGTGAGTCTCGTTTACTCGGCGGCGCTGCGGCAGGTACGTGATGCGCACGGCGCGGAAGAGGTCGCGCAGGCCGCCTTTATCATCCTGGCGCGCAAGGCGCACAAGCTGAACGAGCGCACAATTGTTTCAGCGTGGCTTTATCGCACGGCCCGATTCGCCGCGGCGGATTTTTTGAAAACGCGCCATCGGCGGCTCAAATACGAACAGGAGGCGGCCCGCATGGAACTTTCGACTTCAGATGCAACGTGGGAAGAAATCGAGCCGCTCCTGGACAACGCGGTCGGGCGGCTCGGCGAATCGGACCGCGCGGCGATTCTGCTGCGTTTCTTTGAAAACAAAAGCCTGCGGGAAGTGGGCGCGGCACTCGGGGTGAGCGATGACACGGCGCAGAAGCGCATCGCGCGCGCATTGGAGCGGCTGAAGAAGAACTTTGCGAGCGACGGCGTGACGTTGTCCGTCGATGCACTCGCGATGATCCTGCCCGCGCAAGCAGTACAAGGCGCGCCGGACATACTCGTCGGCTCGATCATCAACTTCGCCACTTCCCATACCGCGATTTCCGTTTCAACCGCAACTCTTGTGAAAGGAACACTTCAAATGATCGCCTGGACAAAATTCAAATTCGCCGCCGGACTGGCGGCGCTGCTCGTGTTTGCCGCTGGAACGGCCACCATCGTCGCGCAAAAAGTCGCCCGCAACGAAAGCGCAGCGGCGAGTGAGGCGCAACGTTCAACGCCGCTCGGCGCCTTGCGCTATCTCGCCGACGCCTTCGCCGCATTCGACGGCGACAAGATCACGGATTCGTTTGTGACCAACTCTCCGGCCAGCCAGCGCTTGATCGTTGCGATGACGTCGGCTGTCAGCGCGGAAGGACGTTTGCGCAAGGCATTGGAAGAAAGATTTGGCAAAGACGGAGGACTCGGCCAGAGGCCGTGGTTCCGAATGTCGTTTGGCCAGGATCGTCTGGACGAAGCGGAGGAAAAGATTGCCGGCACGAACGCGACGGTCACGATCCCCAACGCGGAGACGAAACAACTCGTCCGGATTGGCAAGATTTGGAAGATCGACGACTCGGCAGAGGACTCGACCGGGGCCAACGTCGAGCCAAAGGCGCAAATGTTTGAGGCGATGGCGAGTGTAGCGGAGGACCTGGCACGAGACGTAAAACAGGGGCGATATCAAAACTCCTCAGAGGTCCGCGCCGCGCTGCAAAAGAAAATTCTCGCAGCCATAAAGCGGTGAGGCAGAACGACTGCGAAACGTATCAAGCTTCCGCCAGCTCTTCTGTCTCGTATTGATCAAGCGCGTCGTTGAGGGCGTTCAGCGCTTCGAGCAAGAGTTGCAGTTCGCGTTGCGTGTCCGGCAGCGGCAGTTCTCCCACCGCAATTTCAAGCTGAGGTTGGTTCATGTCTTTTCTTTCGTTGCGTTAAATCCGCACGGATGAGCACAGCCGGACCGGTCGAGTGGCCGCGCGCCCATTGAGTTCAGCCTTCACACGGTCTTTTCCGGTTCGCGCTGTGTCCCATCCGTGATCAAGATTCTGATGCGGCGCAGGAGCCCCCCGCCTGCCGTGGCGTGAACTTCATCCCAGACAGACGCCTTCCATGCCGGCAGGTCGCGCCACCATTGAGAGTCGCGATCCGTGCATGTGTTATGGCGCGGCTTGGCCCCGACTTTCGATTGCACCGCCTTCACAAAAACTGGTCGGGACCTGAACGCGACGGGCAGCAGCGCTGCGCCCTTTTGCCCTTCGTAGCGCGCTTCGAGTCGCTGATAAGGTCCCGGTAAATTCATTGAGTCATCCTTGTGCCGGACAAACCGCGCCGAGGCGGCCGTTGTGCAGCGCGCCTCGACGCACTGAACAATCACCACACACGCACACGGGCATGGCGACGCTCAGAAATTCCATGGTGCGATGTGCCATCATTTCAAATTCACGGGTTGTGCGGCGAGACTGCGTTGCAGCGCATGTTTGAGGTCCGCGCCCACGCCCGCCGAACGTGCGCTTTGCGAACGGCTGCCCATCAACAGAAACAGGAGAATGCTGATGAGAATAATCTCCAGCAGGTATCCGCGTTTCTTTCGGCCCGGTGCCATCGTCATAAGGTTGCTCTCCTTGCTTTCTTTCAGGAGCAGACGTTCCCTCTCGTGGCCGCGCATGAGCGGCGCACTTTCCGCCTGGCCCGCCCTCTCCGCAGAGTTGCGAACCTTTTGAAAACGTCTTACCTCCTTGCGAGACAACCCATAGCTAAGGCTGCGCCAACCTGTCGAAAGCGCGCACTTCTCGGCGTTTCCGAGTTTATTCGCGGGGAATTCGTGCGGAACGTTCGAGTGACCACGACACGTTCGTTGCATTGAGCAACAGCGCGCGGGCAATCAATTTCATTTTGCAGCAACTTTGGAGAGCGATGGCTGTTCTCAATTTCGCAGCCGGTTTAATCCATCGGCAATGCGCTGGCAAAATTGCGACACGGTTGTTAATGCTTCGCGCGCATGAGCGCTTTCAGCATCAGGAGAATTCGGAACTCTATCGAGGGGTTGGGCGAGCTCGCCTTGCTCGCCGGTGAAATCCTTCGCAGCGTGCTGAGTGGCAAGGTCGTTCCGCGGGACTTGATCTATCAGCTTTATTTCATCGGGGTGAAGTCCCAGTCGGTCGTGTTCATTACGGGCGCCTTCACCGGCATGGTCCTCTGCGCGCAAACCTACTTTCAGTTTCACAAGGTGCGGATGGAGACCGGCACCCTGGCCCTCGTGAGTGTCTCCATGTGCAGTGAACTCGGTCCCGTCCTTACCGCGCTCATGGTGTCGGGCCGCGTCGGCGCCGCGCTCGCTGCGGAGCTTGGCACGATGAAAGTCACCGAACAAATCGATGCTTTGCGCACGCTCGCCACGCACCCGGTCGATTACCTCGTCGTGCCGCGCGTGCTGGCCACGACCATCGCCATGCCCGTGCTGACGGCGGCGTCCATCACGATCGGCATCGCCGCAGCGTGGGTGCTGGGCGTGTACGGGCTGGACATCGAGCCGGTTTACGCCTGGGCGAACATGCTCCACTACACCTTTCCCAGCCAGGTCGCGACGGGCATCATTAAATCAGTCGTGTACGGAATTTTAATTGCGCTGATCAGTTGCTACAAAGGCATGACCTGCAGCGAAGGCGCCGAAGGAGTCGGGCGCGCGACGACTGAAGCGGTCGTCTATTCCTCGATCACCGTGCTCATCAGCAACTTTTTCCTGACCATGTTTCTCCAAAGCGTATTCCCATCGACATGATTGAAGCGCGGGACCTCAAGAAGAGTTTCGGTGCGCAGCGCGTCCTGGACGGCGTGAACCTGTGCATCAAGGAAGGCGAGTCCGTGGTCATCCTCGGCCGCAGCGGCGGCGGCAAAAGCGTTTTGCTCAAACATCTCGTCGGCCTGATTCAGCCCGACTCCGGCGAAATCATCATCGACGGCGAGAACATCGTGGGAATGAATGAACGGCGGCTAATCGATGTACGGCACAAATTTGGAATGCTGTTTCAGGGTGCGGCGCTTTTCGATTCGATGACGGTGGCGGAGAACGTCGGCTTCGCGTTGCGCCGGGAGAATAAGCTCACGGCGGCCGAATTGAACAAACGAGTATCGGATGCGCTCGAAACGGTGGACCTGCCGGGCATCGAAAAGAAAAAACCGGCGGAGCTTTCCGGCGGGATGCGCAAGCGCGTGGGCCTGGCCCGCGCCATCGTCTATCGCCCCGAAATTGTTCTCTACGACGAGCCGACCACCGGACTCGATCCAATTGTCGCCGACAGCATCGATCAGTTGATTGTGCGCGTGCGCGACCGGCTCAACGTGACGAGTGTGGTCGTGACGCACGACATGCGCAGCGCGCGGCGCGTGGGCCAGCGCATCGTCATGCTGCACCGCGGAAAAATTTACGTCGAAGGGACGCCGGACGAGATTTTCGGTTCCAGCGATCCCATCGTGCATCGGTTCGTGAATGGCATTTCGGAAAAGGAGGATGATTGATGAGCGAAAAACGTTACGCGGGAAAAGTCGGGTTGTTTGTGTTTGCCGGCATCGTGCTGATCGGCGCGCTCATGCTGAATTTCAGCCGTGGTGTCGGCATGTTCAAACCCAAGTACGAACTCCACATGCGCGTGCGCAGTGTCGCCGGTCTGAAGCCGCGCGCTCCGGTACTGCTTTCCGGCGTGAAGATCGGGATCGCCAAATCCGTGGAACTCGATCAAAAGAACAAAGGAGCCATCGTCCACTTGACCATCTTGGAGGAATATCCCCTGCGCACAGACGCGAAGTTCGTCATCCAACAACAGGGAGTGCTCGGCGATCAGTTCGTCATCATTTATCCGGGTTCCCACGAAGCGCCGTTCTTGAAGGATGGCGATGAAGTACAAGGCGATGAACCATTCGATCTGCAGGAGGTAGCCAAATCAACCACCGACCTGCTCAAGCGGTTCGAGCAACTGGGCGGGACAGTGGAAGAAGCCATCAACCGGGTGAACAAACAGCTTCTGGACGCGCAAACGCTTTCCAATCTCTCCCTTACCATCGCCAACTTCGAGAGGGTCTCCCGGCACACGCTGGGTCTCGTGGACAATGCCTCCGCCTTTGTCACGAACAGTGGCCCCCAACTCACCGTGGCCCTGAGCAATCTCATGGCCTTCTCAAGCAAACTCGAAAAACTGGCGATGGATATTGACGAAGCAATCGTCACCAACCGGGTGGAATTAAGCGAATCGATGAAAAACTTCCGCGATGCCACGGCTTCGCTGAAACAAATGACGGCTGAATTGCAATCAGGCAAAGGTCTCGCGGGCAGCTTGCTCAAAGATGAGGAGTTGCGCGCGCAGGTTTCTCTCACCATGAGCAATCTCTCGGTGCTGAGCAGCAATTTCAATTCCCGCGGACTCTGGTCGATCCTCTGGAAACCAAAGCAGCCCAAAGACGCGGCACCGCCACCCCGCACGGGCAAGTAAGTTCAAATGAAGACGTTGTGGGCCATTCGCATTTTCTTTCTGAGCCTGTGCATCACGGCCGGCTACGCCATTAGTCAGAAATACCCTGACATCATCCACAACGGCACGTTTGGCGTGATGATTGGCTTTGGCCTGGGTGGCCTGCTCATTGGCGTGGATGAAATGCTCAAGGGCTTCTCACTTCGCGCCTTCTCGTCCGTCACGTTCGGACTGTTGCTCGGCACGTTCATCGCCTGGCTGCTCGACGCCTCGCAATTGTTCGACGCCGCGAACGCCAGCACGCGATGGATTATCCGCCTGAGCCTGTTTCTGTCTTTCGCCTACATCGGCATCATTCTGGCGATGCGCAGCAACAAGGAGGATTTTTCGCTCATCATTCCCTTCGTGCGCTTTGCTTCGCAGAACAAGCCGGAGAACCCGCTCGTGCTGGACACCAGCGCCATCATCGATGGCCGCGTCGTTGATTTAATCGAAGCGCAGGTGCTCGAAGGACTCATCGTCGTACCCCGGTTCGTGTTGAGGGAGTTGCAATTCATCGCCGACTCAAATGATCCCAACCGGCGCGCGCGCGGACGCCACGGCCTCGAAATGTTGAACCGCATCCAGCGCAACACCCGCAACGAAGTGAAGATTCACGAGAGTGACTTCCCGGAGGAGACAGAGGTCGATGCAAAGCTGGTGCGGTTGACGAAAGCAAGTGGCGGCAAGCTCTTCACCACCGATTTTAATTTGACCAAAGTGGCGGAACTCCAGTCAGTGCCCTGCGTGAACATCAGCGAAGTGGCGACGAAATTGAAGCCGGTTGTGCTGCCGGGCGAAGTGTTGCATCTGCGCATCGCGCGCGAGGGCAAGGACAAGGGCCAGGGTGTCGGCTATCTCAACGACGGCACGATGGTGGTGGTCAATCACGCGCAGCATCTCATCGGGCAGAGCGTTCACGTGCAGGTCACAAGCCTCTTGCAGACCGGGGCCGGTGTCATCATCTTCGCGGATGTGAGACAGCCGGACTCGGTCGCTGCATGAAGCTCGTCACCATCTTTCGCACCTTCAACGTGGGCGAAGCGGAAGTGATTCGCTCGCGCCTCGATGCCGCCGAATTCGACGTCGCGCTCGCCAATGAACTCTCCTCGCTGAGCATCGACGGCTACTCGCTTGCTGCCGGCGGCGTTCTCGTACAAGTGCCGGAAGACCAGGCGGAAGATGCGCGGGCGTTGATTGACTCCAAAGATTAACGTGCCCCCAGCATCCTGCTGGGTTTCGTGCTTCAACGGCAGCCCTGGCAAGAAAGCGAGGCACATTGAAGTTGCACGCGCGCCCGCGGGCTGAATCATTCCACCGATGTCGCGACGAACTGCGTTTTCCAAACTGAACAAACTGCTCCGCCCCGGCGAATTACGGACAGACGAGGCCTTCTGCCAAAAATATGCGGGCGACAAATGGTTCGCGACGCATTTGCCGGAAGCGGTGGCGCTGCCTCGCAATACGGAGTCCGTTTCTCGAATTCTGTCCTTCGCGAACAAGCACTCGATCCCAGTGACGCCACGCGGCGCGGGCTACGGCTATGTGGGCGGATGCGTTCCGGTGCGGGGCGGCATTGTGCTCTCGCTGGAGAAGCTGCGTCGCATTAAGGAGATCAGCACCGATGACTTCGTTGCGGTGGTTCAATCCAATGTGCTCACAAAGCAACTCCAGGATGCGGTGGAAGCGCGGGGACTTTTTTATCCGCCCGATCCCGCGAGCCGCGCGGATTGCAGTATCGGCGGCAACATTGCCACAAACGCCGGCGGTCCACGCTGCCTGAAATACGGTGTGACGCGTGATTACGTGCTGGGCCTCGAAGTGGTTTTGGCGGACGGCACCGTGGTTCGCCTCGGCAGCCGCACCCACAAGAACAAAACGGGATTTGAACTGGCGCGCCTGTTCGTCGGCTCGGAAGGAATGCTCGGAGTGGTGACCGAAGCGACTTTGAAATTGCTGCCTCTGCCGCCTGAGCGCGCCTGCCTGGCCATCGGTTTTGCCTCGATGAAGTCCGCGACCGACGTGATTCGCCGGATCTTTGCGGCGGGATTTCTGCCCTGCGCGCTGGAACTCGCCGATGCCTTCACGCTGGCCGCCGCGCACAAGCGAACCGGGAGCAGGAGGCTCGCCCGTTGCGATGCGCACATCATCGTGGAGCTGGACGGACAGCGCAGGTCGGTGCGCAGCGAGATTCAAACGCTCGAAAAAGTCGTTCGCACCGCCAAGCCGCTGTTTGTCGAGCGTGCTCTCGGCGCAGCAGCGTGCGAGAAAATCTGGCAACTGCGCCGCGAGTTTTCCTATTCGCTGCGCGACACTGGTTTGACCAAGCTGAATGAGGACATCGTCGTGCCGCGCGGGAAGCTCGAAGACTTGTTTCGATTCACCGCCGCCTTGCAGAAGAAGCACAAACTGCCAGTCGCCTGTTTCGGCCACGCCGGCGATGGAAATATTCACGTCAACGTAATGGTGGATCGCAACGACACCGATGCCGCACGCCGAAGTGAACAAGCGCTCGATGATTTGTTCCAAAAAATCCTGGATTTCGACGGCGTGATTACAGGCGAACACGGCATCGGAATCGCGAAGCAACGCTGGTGGCCGCTCGCGGCGAGCGGGAAGGTACGCGCCCTGCACCGCACGATTAAACGCGCACTCGACCCACGCGGCATTTTGAATCCCGGAAAGTTCGTTTGAGAAGAGAAGCACAGGCTGGACCCCAACCGCGCGGGATAGCCGGAGATCACAAAGTGTTCAGCCGTCGTTTCTCATTCTGTTTGTGCTCCACAAGCACGACGAACTCGCCCTTGAGCGAACGCTTCTTCGCAATCTCCAACAACTCCGCCGGCGTTCCGCGCAAAAACTCTTCAAATTTTTTGGTCAGCTCGCGCGCGAGCACGACGGTCACATCCGGGAGCAATTCATTCAGCTCGCCAAGAAGTTTTTCGATGCGATACGGCGATTCGTAGAAGGCGAGCGTGCCGGGAGTGTCGCGCAATGATCCCAATTTTTTTCGCCGTTGACCGGACTTTACCGGCAGGAATCCGATGAAGTGGAATTCTTCTGTGCCCAGTCCGCTTGCTGTGAGCGCGGCGATCAGAGCGCACGGGCCGGGCACCGGTTCCACGCGAAACCCAGCGGCCACGGCCGCCTTCACGACGCGCTCGCCAGGATCGCTGATACCCGGTGTTCCGGCGTCGGTAACGAGCGCGACTTTTTCCCCGCGCGCGAGCCGCTGCAGAATCTCCTCGCTTCTTTTCGCCTCATTAAATCGAAAATAACTCAAGAGCGGCCTGGAAATGCCGAAATAGTTAAGTAGCTGGCCGGTTCGACGCGTGTCTTCCGCCGCGATGACATCGCATCCGCGCAACGTGCGCAACGCGCGCAGGGTGATGTCTTCGAGATTCCCGATGGGAGTCGCGACGAGATAGAGCGTCGCAGGCGTGAGCGGAGGCAAAGTGGATTCGGCAGCCTGCATGTTGAGCACTGTTCAACACGCGCGTGGCCAACGCCAAGAAAAAGAGAAAGGCAGCACATGCTGGGCTTGTTTAAAAGAATGTTGTCGAAGCCGGAAGTGGCGCACGAAGCGCCGCCCGCGAAACCCGCGCCCCTCGCCAAACCAATACCGGTGGCGAGGCCGGTCGCGCCCGCGCCGGTTGCTCCAAAGGCCGTTCCGGCCCCGTTGCCTCGTCCGCGGGTCGTAGCGCGTCCGCCTGCGACCAGCACGCACGTTCAAGTTGCGCTCGTGAGCATCGCGGCCAGCCTGCCCGAAGCCTTAAGCCACAAAGTGCCGTCCAACCCCGACCAGTTCATTGCCATCCCGGTCGATAAGGTTCTGCCTCAATTGGCCGAAGGACAGGTGATCATAACTGCGGCGGAATTGCGCGAGTACTCGCCCGATCATTTTGCCGCGCTCGTCGGACACGATGACCTCCCGGTCACCCTTCCTCTGGCCGAGATTGTAAAGCAGCTTTCGACAACGCATTTCGCGCGACGGGAACAGCGGTGCGTGGAAGTGCCGGATGAGGTGGCGTCCGTGTTTGCGCCGGGCAGTCCTGGCGCAGGAACGAGAGCCGTGACTCCGAAGCCCGCCACGGTTCAGCGCCCACAGCCGACAGTCACCGCCACTACCGCCACCACGGCCGCAGCGGTTCCGCCACCATCGGCACCCGCGCCCGAAACCAGAATTGCCATGTCGCCACAAGCCCTCGCCGCACTGAACGGCCGAGGAACGTCTCCGGTCCTCCCGGCGCGTGCTGCCACCGTATTCGCGAAACCGGCGGTTACACTGCCAGGATCACGCGGACCTGTTCCACAGAAACCGGGTGCTGCTTTGCCGAAGAAGGCCCCCGGCCATCCCAAGCCAACCGGCGAACTGGCTGTGCCGCTGGCGTCCGTTTGCGACGAATGGGTGACCGAGGTCCGGACGCAACTCGCGGAAGTGGATGTGGCGAACGCGCAGATTCTCGTGCCGTTCGAACATCTCGAGCCAGCGATGAAATCTGGCAAGGTGCTGTTCAGTTGGCAGGAGGTGGCCGCGTGGATAAAACCCCCGCTCCCCATCCCGCCAACCGCGAAAGTCGGCGAAATGGGCGTCGAACTTCCACTCAAGGTGATTGCGCCGCTGTTCATGACCCATCATCGCGGCGCGACACAGAAGCGCGTCACGGTCGATGCAGCGATTCCCGATTTGTTTGATAGCGTCAACGAAGACGGTGCGGCACCTGCGCAGGTCCCCCAGTCGCCGCGTCCGGCAGCTCCGGCCGCTCCAGCCGCTGCGCCCACTGCGCCCGTTGCGCCCGTTGCGACAGGGACGCCAGTCCCAGTGGTGCCAACTCCAGTGGCTCCAGCGGCGCCAACTCCGGCAGTTCCTGCCCTCAAGGCTGCGCCCGCAGCGCCGACGATTCCAGTCAGCGCGTCGCTACGGACGGCGTCAACACCATCTGTGACTCCGGAACCCAAGCCGGCGCCCGCGCCTCAAGCGCCTGCGCAGGAGAGTGTTTCTTTCGAACAGGTCGTGGGTGCCGCGGCGAATCGCCTTTCGGCCAAAGACATTGTGGCGAACACGGCACGGCTGCCCGGCGCGGCCGGCGCGTTGCTCGCGTTAAGCGATGGCTTGCTCGTGACCAGCCAGACAGCGCCACAGATAAAAGCGGAAACGATTGCCGCCTTTCTGCCCCAGATGTTTGGCCGTATGAACCAATACGCCAAGGAACTCGCGCTTGGCCCGCTCGAGTATCTGGCGCTCGGCGTCGAGAGCGGCCACTGGCACATTATCAAGGCTCCAAATATTTACTTCGCTGTGCTCGGTAAACGCGGCGAAACGCTTCCGTTAAACCTGCTGGCTCAAGTTGCCGCTGAACTGAGCAGCCAATCGAAATAGATTTATGGCCATCATCAACCAGTCCACCAAAGAGCTGCAGGTGAAGATCGTTTATTACGGTCCTGCCCTGGGCGGCAAAACCACCAACCTTGTGCAGGTCCACGAACACGTGCAGACACAGGAAGGGCAGAAGGGCAAGCTCGTCTCGCTCGCGACCAGTTCCGACCGCACGCTGTTCTTCGACTTTCTTCCCATCGAGGCGATGGCGATTAAGGGCTTCAAAACCAAGTTCCAGCTCTACACCGTGCCGGGACAGGTGATCTACAACACAACGCGACAGCTCGTGCTGCGCGGCGTGGACGGCATCGTGTTCGTGGCGGACTCGCAGTACGACAAGATGGAAGAGAACGTGAAGAGTTTTCAAAACCTGGAAGAGAATTTGAAAACGCTCGACCTCGAACTCGAACAAATCCCCTACGTGCTGCAATACAACAAACGCGACCTGCCGAACGCCGCGCCGGTCGAGTACATGGAATTTCTATTGAACAACCGGGACGTGCAGGTGCCGGCCTTTGGCGCCACGGCCCACAAGTGCCAGGGCGTGTTCGAAACGTTGAACATGATCACCCGCATGCTCCTGCACAAATTCATCAATGAGAGCAACCGCGTAAAGCAACTGGTCTAAGCTCCTCTTGTTATGGCTTTGCCACAACTCATCGCGGAGGACATGCGGGAGCTTGATCGAGTGCTGGGTGACCTGGTTTCGCGCAGTGAAGCTTCCGCCGGACTCATCATCGACAAGGCGGGTTTTCTCATCACGCAGACGGGCGACTTCGGCCAATTCGATTCCACAACGCTGGCGGCACTGGCCGCGGGCACTTACGCCGCCACGCAAGGCATGGCCTCGGTCATCAGCGAGCCAAATTTCACATGCGTTTATCAACAGGGTGAGAACTTCAGTCTCCTCGTGCGCAACGTCGATGCGGAATCGCTCGTCGTCGTCGTCTTCCAGGCCCACGTCAGCGTGGGCGCCGTGAAATATTTCGCCAACTCGGCCGTGCCGCAACTATCCAGGCAGTTCGAAATCGCGCTCAAGCGAAGCCCTGATACCCTCGACCTTGCCATGATGAATATGGAGAACAGCGACGAGTTTTTCCGCAAGGTCGCCAGCGCGTAACACGCCGTTGCGCTAACCTCTCGCCAATCCATCCACTACTGTCGGCTTCAGCGCGGGCCGGAAGTGTAGAATGGTCGTTCCTGTCTCGCCGTCGATCTGGATGGGGTTGAAGCCGCCTTCGGCATTGCGCTTCAACTTGATGTGAATCGGTTCCAGGATTTCATGCGCGAAGCCATCCCTGGTATTGATCCAAATCGCGTCATTGCACGCGTCCTTTGGTTTGAGCGTCACCTTGTCGAGCGGCAATGCGCGCGCAACTTCGCGGCGTGAGCCGTTCGGTTCGACAACTTCAATCGTGACCATTTGCCCGTGTTCCATTTCGGTGAGTCGTTCGCAGAAGGTCTTCCAATCCTTGGCGTTGATTTCCTCCGTCATGCTGCAAAGTTGCCACTAGCGACGAAGGGAAGCAAACGGCTGCTTTGAACTGCGGGCCTTCTTTGTCGTGATTTGTTGCGACAGGGCTGGCCGACAAAGTCGGGAAGGACGGAAAAGTGACCGTACTCCCAATCACAGAAACTGCGGGAAGGTTTTGTTCGCGTCGTAGTTCAAATCCTTCATCGCCCGCGCGACGACGGCACGTTCGATTTGGCCCTTTTCGGCGAGCGCGAACAAAGTTCCAATCACGGTTGATTCCGCGTCCACCTCGAAGAAACGGCGAAGCTTCTCGCGCGTGTCGCTGCGGCCAAAGCCTTCCGTGCCAAGGGTCATCAAGCCGGGCACCCATGGCGCGATTTGGTCGGGAACTGTCCGCATGTTGTCGGAGACTGCGACGAACGGGCCTTGCTCTTTTTCCAGCGTCGCCTCGATGTAGGATTTCCGCGCCGGCTCGGTTGGGTGCAGCATGTTCCAACGGCGGCAATTGAGCGCGTCGGCGCGAAGTTGCTTGTAGCTCGTGGCGCTCCAGACATCGGCGGACACGTCGTAGCGCTCCGCCAAAATTTCCTGTGCCCGCAAAGCAGAATGAATAATCGGTCCGCTGCCGAGAATTTGTGCTTTGTGTTTCCTGCCCTCCGGTCCTTTGCGAAACCTGTAAAGACCCTTCAGAATTCCTTCTGTCACCCCTTCGGGCATGGACGGGTGCTGGTAGTTCTCGTTGTAGAGCGTGAGATAGTAGAACACGTCTTCGCCGTCCTGATACATGCGCTTCATGCCGTCGGCGATTATGACAGCGAGTTCGTAAGCAAACGCCGCGTCGTACGCGTAAAGCGTCGGCACCGTGCTCGCGATGAGCAGGCTGTGACCGTCTTCGTGCTGCAAACCTTCACCATTCAACGTCGTGCGTCCGTAAGTCGCGCCAAGCAAGAATCCTTTGGCCTTGATGTCGCCAGCCAGCCAGATCAAATCGCCGATGCGCTGGAAACCGAACATCGAGTAGTAGATGAAGAAGGGAATCATGTTGATTCCGAGGTTCGTGTAAGCCGTGCCCGCGCTGACGAATGAGGACATCGAGCCAGCCTCCGTGATGCCTTCTTCCAAAATCTGTCCGTCCTTCGCCTCGTGATAGAAGCTCAGCGATTTGTTATCGACCGGTTCGTAAAGCTGGCCCTTCGACGAATAAATGCCGAACTCGCGGAACATCGGGTCGATGCCGAATGTGCGCGCCTCGTCGGGAATGATCGGCACGATGTTGCGTCCGATTTTTTCGTGGTGCAGCAACGTGCGGAACATGTCCACGAACGCCATCGTCGTGGACGCGGAACGCGCGCCGGAACCTTTCAACGCGCTCGCGGCGAACTCCTCCACTTTGGGCGTCTTGAGTTTTGGCGCGTTCACTTCACGCTTCGGCACGAAACCGCCGAGCTTGCGCCGGCGATCGAGCAGATATTTGATCTCAGCGCTGTTTTGCGGCGGCTTGTAGAACGGCATGTCCGCGATGACCTCGTCGGAAATCGGGATGTCGAACCGCGCGCGGAACTCGCGCAGTTCCTTCTCGTTCATCTTTTTCTGCTGGTGAGAAATGTTACGGCCCTCGCCCGCTTCGCCAAGGCCGTAGCCCTTCACCGTCTTGGCGAGAATCACCGTTGGCTGGCCCTTGTGTTCCGTCGCGGCTTTGTAGGCCGCATAAACTTTGATCGGATCGTGTCCGCCGCGAAGCATCTTGCGCAACTGCTCGTCGCTCAAGTGCACGACGCGTTTCGCCAGCGCCGGATACTTACCGAAGAAATGTTTGCGAATGTAACTGCCGCTCTCGACGATGTATTTCTGGAAATCGCCGTCCACGCATTCTTC
>JGI10216J12902_103064339_pt1 | contig 16326 bp, 20 predicted proteins | sample KanNatreferecore_FD_12902 | JGI IMG/M metagenome (IMG submission 12902)
CATCGCGATTCCGGGCGCTCGCGGCGAACGCCGCTCGCGCCCGGGTTTAGTTTGCTAGCGCCGCTGGCGCCCATTCAGTGAAAGTGCGATTGCCGGGTATGACCAGCATCGCCTCCATTGGCTGGGGGTCCCTGATCTGGGACAAGAGCCGCCCGTTCCCTGTTCACGGGGAATGGAAGGCTGATGGCCCGCTGTTGCCGGTCGAGTTCGCTCGCCAATCGAGCGACGGACACGTGACGCTGGTGCTTTCGCCGGGCGTGCCAGCGGTTCAGACTTGCTGGGCGATTCTTGGCGTAGGAAATCTTGAGGAAGCAGCCGAAGCCTTGCGCGTGCGCGAAGGCACAACTCGGACGAATATCGGGTGCTGGCCTGGCGGAAGCCTTGACGAAGCAAGCGCGATCATCGGCCCCTGGGCCGAGGCGCACGAGCTCGCCGGCGTGGTTTGGACGGCCCTGCCGCCCAAATGGAACGACACGAATGGTCGTTTTCCCAGCGAGGAAGAATTGCTCGACTATCTAAGCTCCCTCACCGGCCCATTGCGCCAAAAGGCTGAGCAGTATGTGCGCTGCGCTCCGGCAGCGATTCGCACTCCTTATCGCGCCGCAATCGAGGCGGCGCTTGGCTGGTTTCCGAGCGACGCCGCTCCCTAAAGGGGGCAGCGTATCACCCAGATCAATTTAGCGATCGCTAGAGTGAGACTGGCCAGCGCGGTGATGAGAGCGGTGATTTTGTGAACGGACATGGCTTCCTCCCTATTCTTTGCCGCGCCCCGCTGGCGTGACGAACGGGAGTGACGGGGGCGGGGATTAAGACCGGCAGGAACAGGCCGCGCCAGTGTCTCGACACCAGCGCCGCGCTCGCGCGGGGCGGAGCTGCACAAACGCAGTGCGGAAGCGAGCCGCCTTGCATGCCGGTCTGACCCGGCCACAACGACTCGTGATGTTCGCAGCCATCGGGGGGTGCGGCGGGGAGGAAGCTTACCCGCCACACCCCTCACACGGCGCCGCTCAGGCGCAACTCGCCCGGAAGCTGATCCGCTGGCTGTAGGTCACCGGATAGGGATTGTTGGGATCATCGTCGTCGCCCTCATAGGAGGACGTCATGCTCGCCCTCAGCAGACGCTGGCTCGGGCTGTAGCTCATCCAGCCTGCCGGAAGTCGCACGCTGTAATCGCCCGCAGCCGTGCGCGTGTAGGTATAGCTCTGCCGCCAGCTATCGCCCGCCGAGGCGAAGCGCAGATCGAGCGCATCGGGCCGGATCGCGATCCAGGCGTGAAACTCTTTCGGCTTGTTGCTCCCAAACTGGATGAGACCACGGCAGACTACGGGCGAAGCCCCCGCCGCCCCAGCGGCGCCGACCAGCGCACTCGCTTGATGAAGGGGGCCGGTGGCAGGCTCGGCGCCTGCTCCAGAATCACCGGCGCAGGCGACACGCAACGGCGTCGCGGCCTCCGGCCCCGCAGCGGCGTTGCGCCCAGAGAGCATCATCCGCGGATCAAGCACGGATATGCCGGCAGCGCCGCGCAATAGCCCGTCGCGGCGAGATTGACTCGCCACACAGGGAAAGTTGGAAATCTGGTCCGCGCCATTCGCGCCAAAGCCCCGGAAGGGCTGCGCCGCACCCGCTGAGGCGGACACCAGAATCGAGAAGGAGGCGGCAGCAGCCGCCAGAGGATAGTAACCACGCACCGAGCGATCTCCCGTGTTCGACCGCCCGCACCCTCTCGGGGCCGCGCCGACGCGCGCAGAGGCGCGCACTGCGGCGCACCCGGCAAAGCCGGGCGGTTAGCAGCGCACGAACACGGGGTTGCACGCCCCGTTTATTCCCCCTTTCGGGGTCTTTTATTCGACGGGCCGCCCGACCGAAGCCGGGTCCCGTGTTCACCACGCATTCGCGCGTGCCGTGGGCCGCTGCTACGCGGGTCCCACGACGTTCACGTTATGCACCAATGAGCGGAGAAAGTCACGCGAAGAGCTAGGAATTACTTCCTCGGAGGACTTCTTTTGTTGAGGAGCCGTCACCACATTGATGGCAGTGGGCGGGGACTGAGAGGTGTGTAATGCGCTTGCTCGTTCTGTCTCTCCCGCTTCTCCTGACCCCATTGGCTGCGCCGCTGGTTTTCAGCGGCCCTGCTGTGGCGGCGGTTCTTCCACCGTGCTGCGTCAGTGATGACGACGGGCGCCGGAAAACGCCCCCTTTGGTTGGAGCCAGGGTCAGGAGCCCCGACGAGCGCGCCCTAGAGGCGACCGCCGAAGCCCCGATCACCGCCGACGTGCCTGTGGTCAACGCCATCGGCATCCCGCTCTATCCGCTGGAGGAAGATCGGAGGGGAGTCAGTGAGCCTGAGCGGGTGCCCGCCATCGCCGAGGCCGAGATTCAGGGTGAGGAAATAGACCTCCCGCCTTGCTGCCAGGCTGCCGAGACCCAGCCCAATAAGCCGCCCCATCCTCACGAAAAAGACGCGCCCCCTGATCTGATCGCTGCCAAGGTGAAAAATCGGGAGCAGCAGCGCCTACTGACCATGGCGGCCGAGGCCCAAGTCGAAGACTCGATTCAACTGCTCAACGCGATTGGCATCCCACTTCACCCCGTCGAGAAAGATCGGCGTGGTGTGAGCGAGCCCGCACGTGTGCCCGCCATCGCGGCGAACCTCAACGGTAACCGCCCAGATGACCTTCCCGATTGCTGCACCGCCGCCCGCGCCCGGCAGCGGCCACCCGTCAGCGCTGACGCGCCCTGGAGCTGGCTCAACGCCCTCCGCGCCAACGCCGAGGTCATCGTCGCAATTTTCCTGTCTTTGCTGGCGATTGGCTTCTGGCCTCGCGCTCCTCGCCGCCGCCGGGAGGTGCTGGAAGACCGGCCCGCGCCGCCTTCGCGCCCGCTCCCCGACGAGCTCCCCTGGCCTGACGCTGCGCCTGTGCCGCAGCTAGAGCCGGAGGTGGTGCAGGCCATCGCGCAAAAGCGCGAGCTTGAGCCCGCCTGACCTCCCAAATCGGGCTAACCCGAACGGGGGAAGCGCGGACTACACCCGTATGCATGCGTAGGACTACATACCTATGCGCGAATTTAACCGCGCCTCGCACCGAATCAGGCGACGCTGATCCTGTTGAATCCGGGAAACAATAATAACAAGCCGGGAGGAAACATGGTTCAACGCAAATACGAGTTGATCCCAACTCGTCACTTTACCCCCGAGGGCAAACCGCTCTGGCAGTTGCGCGCGCTGATCGACTTTGCGCGCGTAAAGGCCGGCGACCTCGGGGGTCTTATTGAGGGTGAGCACAACCTGCCGCATGACGGGCTGGCCTGGGTCTACCCCGGCGCCGTGCTCCATGGCGACGGCTATGTGTCGGACGGCACCCCCATTATCCCCGTTGCCGTGCGGCCCATCATGCCCGAACTGCCATCGAGCGGGCCGGCTGGCGGACGATCTCGAGCGCCGCATTTGCGGCCTCGTCGCCGGCCGGTCATCTGGTAGCAAAGCGCGAGCGGCCGGATCCCGCCGCCCCGCCGGGATCGGGCCGCTCTTTCGCCGGCGCGCGCTTCAGTCCAGGTTGTTGTTGGTAGAGCTGTCCGGATTCGACACCGGCGTTTTCACACCGTTGATCTCCCGAACATGATAGCGCTCGTAATCCCCGCGCTCGATCGCGCGGACAAACTGGCTGCGCGTCATCTCATCGCCTGTGCGATTGTCCCGAAAGCGCTCGTTGCGCCCCGTCTCGCTTTCCCGCGTCACTGTTACCCGCTTCGGCATGTCTGCCTCCCTTGGCCTGTGGAGCGCCGATGTAGGTATCGCCGTCCGTGCGAACAACCGGGGAACGTACCGCGCTGATCCTTATGTACCCGCCCTGCGCTGCTGTTCTTTAAGCTGCTCCCCGGCCTCAGCCGCGGCAAGCAAAAGCCGCGCCGACGTTTCCACGGCGGCGGTGAAGGTGCGCGAATAAGCGCGCCCATCCGGCCCGCACACCAGAACCTCACCACCCTCAGCGGTGACGATGCTCGGCGTGTCATTGGGGTTGCTTGCGGCCATCGGAAAGCGTGTACGCGCGCCAGTCCTGACCACGCAATCCTCGTAAAGCGATGGGCGCGGTCTGGTCCCTAGTGATCGCACAAGCCACCCCGGAACTCACCCCTTGGCCGGTGACGATGATGTCGCCTTCGGCGCGGGTGGCGGGGCTTTAGGCGTCTGCCTCCTCAGAGACAACCTCAGCTAAGTTGTTGAACCCGGCCGGAGCTTCGCGGCGTAGGCGGGCCGGAAGAGCCCCTACGCCGCAGACACTCTAATAGGTTCGGAAAACCGGGTGCTGTAGCCTACGAAAGCAATGGGGCCGGGTCTCGGCTTTCGGCCGCCTCCTGGCGGCCGGGGCGGTGGGTCGTCCTCCGGACCCGTGACGGGATGTCCAGTGGCGACGATCCAGAGAAAATTGAAAACGCGCGAGCTCCTGCGCCGCGAGTAAATTTTGGTGCGGATATAAGCACGGTCGAGAGCGGCTTTAGCGCGCCGGGAGTAGCCCACCGCCGTCTCAACCGTCTCGGCCAATTCGACAACCGACTTGAGGGCGAGCGCGGCAGCAGCGCCCAGAGCGACAGCGGTGATAAGGTCCGCAGCCATGCATGCCTATTTACGCCGTGCAAGCTGTCAGTTCGATGAATGCCATTGTGCAAAAAATTTAACAAAGAACAGTCGGACAGTTAAATGTGGGTACATTATTGTTCCACTACGACTGCAACCATTCTCAAATATGGAATCGAGTGTCCCCATAGGGAATTCGGATGTCCGAAGTTATTGTTTTGAGGCGGTTTTTTCGCGGAACGACCCGCGCGGATTGCGGTTGACAGGTGTAAAACTTTTTGACAGCTAAGAGTCACCCTCACGTGGGATGAGACCGACACATCGCGAGTCGGTTTGCACTGAGAAACCTAAGCTCGGTGCAGTGTGTTGAAGAGCTGGTACGTCACCAGCCGGCGGGGGACATTCGTTAAGGGAGAAGCGTCGTCAGGCGGTGGCCTGCGTTGAAACTTTTGCGCAAGGGTTACGCTGGTAAGTTAACAGCACGTTATATGCACAAAGGCAGTCTCTGCGGTGAAGTGGAGATTCTATCATGCAGTCGCTTGTAGCACAGTTATTGCAGAATACTCCCGACACGCAGAGCTTTGTCATCTGCACGCTGGCCGTGTGTCTGCTAGTATTCGTTTGGCGCGTACTTCCGCGCATGGCAGATCACGGTGCCGAGTATATTAAGGAGTTCGGCGCCTACCGTCTCGCGATGTATGAGTTGAAGCACCCGCACGACGCGCCAGCTCAGCCTAAGCCCGAGACACCCCGGCAGATTCCTTCCCGGTCGGAAAAGCGCTCGATCCCTTCTGAGGCTCGGGAGGTGGATCAGGCGGCTTAGGTTAGGCTTTTGAGCACTACGATGTGAATGTGAGAACCGCGGAGCCTGGATCCTCCGCCAGCACAGCCGCATAGTGGCAAGGCGAGTAGGTTGCCAACTGCTCAGCATCCATTCCGAAGATCAGCCCATCGCCTTGACGTTGACGTGAACGGGTGCTGCATTTGGGGCGACACGCGGGACAAATGCGGTTGCCCGCGGTTGAGGTACTGGGGCTTGAACCCTCTACCTGAGTGCCCGATGTGCAGGTTGATGTTTGGAGTGCAGGGCTATGACTTCACTGCTCCCACTGCTGGAAAATCTAGCCGGGCCGCAGGGCTTCGTCGGAGTCGTGCTCGCGCTGACCTCTTACTCGCTGGTCCGCCATGTCTTGGCGAAACTGGTCGAGAAGGGGCCGGACTACATCGAGCAGTTGACCGCTTACAGAGTAGCGATGGCTCAGTTGAAGCAGGCTGAGGTGGCACTGCCGCCTGAGCCATCAGGTCCGGTGCTCGTGTTTCCCTCTCGGACGACTGTCCGTCGCGAGACTGAGCTGACCGAGGAGGAAAGGCGGGCTGCCTAGTTTCGCCTGCGAATAGGCGTTCTCGACCCCTTCACAGGCTGCGGAAGCATGCTACTCCTAGTGTGTAACTTAGGAGGAGCGATGAAGAAGAAATTTGAGTGGGCAGATAACTGGCTCTCCATAGTTCAGGACGTAGCATCCACACGGCATAATCTGATTGCAATGTTTATTGCAGGATCAGTGGCAGGCCTCGCGGGAGCATGTTTTGGCATTCCCATGTTGGTAGGTGTGGGAGGCGCTCTGTTTGCCGGTCCCGTGGCCACGTGCGGAGTCACGCAAATTGGTCGATGGAGCATACGAGGCACTCGCCGGGTATTGAGCCTAACCTGATTATCCGATTGAACCGAGGCAGGTTATTGCGCTGCCTATTACTGCGCCTGTGATGGCCTTCTTGTTTGCCCGAAGATTCAATTCCAAGCAGGTAAGGCGATCCCTTATGGAATCACCCTTCTGAATCCCGCAGTCCTCGTAGGTCGTATACAATATCGTACCGACGCTGCCAGCGATGCCGAGTCCTAGGCAGACGCTATAAGGGAGCACCACCTTGGCGAGAATGATAGAGAGTGTGAGCGGATTTTCCATGCGGCCATGGAATTCGACTCGGAACGCATCCTCTGGCCCGTCATCCAAGCGATAGCGAACATTTAGGTGCAGCTCGAATATGCCCAAACCGGGCATTTCGCCGGAAAGAAGGTCGCCCCGAAACATGAGGAGTAGGCCATCTTGGTATATTTCCTCATAGAGAAGTTCTTCGCTCGCCATATCCCTTCCTTTCAGGACATCGGTGACACGCGTTCAAAATACGCCACCTTCTCCAGCTTCACCGGATTCATCCCGCCGATCACGGCGATGGCCTCCTTGTCGGGCATGGTCAGCAGCTCGTCGGCGGTCATGAGTGCGCGAGGGGCGAAGCTTTCGCCTTCGCTCTGCCCGCCGCCGCCATGGGCGTTGCGCTGACGGTTCCGGCTTTGAGTGCGCTTGGTCGTCATCCCCAGCATCTTTGAAATATACTCAGCGCTCGCATGGTCGCTCAGGCCGAGCACATGCACCAGCGCGGCGGTGCCAAGAATGCGCTCCCAACCTTTGCCGTAGGTGTCTTCGAGATGCTGGAGCGTCTGCACCACGATATGCAGATGCACACCGAGCGCGCGCGTCAGCGCCATGTCGGTCAGCACACGCTCGAATTTCCCCAGCATGGGGAATTCGTCGAGGACGGTATGAACCTGCGGTCCGCCTTCAACCTCGCGCAGCAGCTCCATGACATAGACATAGATGAGGCGCGCCCAACGGCTCACCGTCGGGAACTGGACTGCCGGCGTCACCAGATAGAGCGTCGAGACGCGCTCTTTCAGATCGCGCGGATCGAAGGTGGTGCGTTCGGTCGCCGTGAGGATCTGCGGCACCCTGAGAAAGCCGATATTGACGTTCAGCGTCTCGAGCATGGAAAAGCTCATGCGGCTGGCGTCGCTGTCGCGTGCCTCGCGCAACGACTTCGCCACTGCCTGAACCTCGCCATCGCCCGCCGGATTGGCGGCCATGGCTTCGACCACCCAATCCTCAACCTGGTCCCGCACCACATCGCGCAGCGTCCTTAGATTGCGTTCGTCCGGCCCGTAGCAGTCCGACGTCGCGATATGGATGAGCAGGCCGACCAGAATCTTGCGCGCCGCCGTATCCCAAAAGGGATCGCTGGAATTGGGCGCCGGCACGAAAATAGCATCGGCTAGCCGCTCAGCCCGCACCACCAAAAACGGATCGTCGGCGCGGAGCAGATCGAGCGGGTTGATCGCGCCCGATTCCATCCCGGTCTGCCCGAACGGATCGAGCACCGTGACGGGCCCGAGCCCGGCTCGGTGCGTGGCGGTCTCCTTCGCCGCCTCGCCATTCTTGATGTCGAAGATGAAGACCGAATCCCTATCGGCCGAGCGAAGTAGCATCGGCGCGATCGCGCAGGTGAATTTGCCCGAACCCGGCCGCCCGACAATCACCCGGTGTCCCTCACCGCCGAACGAGGCCAGATGGTCCAGCCGCGGCGCCTCGCCGTTGGATTCGACATGCCGCACCCGGCCGAGGAAGGTGTGACCGGTGATGGCGTCGGGATTCTGCGCGTCAATAATTTCCTTGCGCGCGAGCTCGTCCCGCCACGCCCATTGCGCTGACCCCTGGACGGTCGATGGCGGCTGGTAGGGATTGCGGTCGCGGTCGGCCGCCTTGAGCAGCATCCGCCGGATCAGCGGCGGCCCGAGCGGATAGCCGATGAGGAACCCGTTCTTCCGGTAGGGGGTGCGCGACGGGCTGATGAGTTCCAGCCGGTACTCCCCCTTAAAGGGGGTGCGGACAAACGCGCCGAATTGGTTGATGAACCGCCTGACCTCAGCGGGTTCGCCGGCCTGGTCGCCCGGCTCGGCGACGGTCGCCCAAATTGCGCCGTCGTCGTCCTCCTCCGTCTCGATGATCGCATAGCCGTCGTCAGAGAGCTTGGGGAAGGCCAGACCGCCCAGGGGATGCAGCACCGAGAGCCCCCGCCGCCATTTCTCAAAAGCGGCCTGTGCGCACATTGCCTCGCAAAACCAGATGGCGGCGTTGAGGGTAAAGCGCGGCACCGGATATTCGATCTGGTAACCCTCGGCGCCGCTGTTGAGCCGAAAGGGGGTCAGCACCCTCAAGCGAAGCGCGCCGGTAAAAAAGGGATGGCTGGCATTGAGCCAACGCGGCACCCGAACCTCATTGCCGAAAAGCGGAATCCACTCGCCCGGCGGCTCGTCCTCGCATTCCGATTTCCGGTTGGCCTGCTCCCACCGGCTGGTGGGATAGTTGCACTGGATCTTGTCCTCGAACGTCAGAGGCCGCGAGAAGAACTGGCGATACCGCGCCTCATTCTCCGGCGAAAGCGGCAGCGTCCTCGGCTCTCTCAGCCACCCCAGCATCGCACCTACCCGCGTAGTCAGGAAAGTAAGAAGCAGGCAGGACTATAAACTCAAGCCCTAAAGCAGGAAACAAATCTTAAGCCCAACTTTACAGACAAGACGTAGTATTGCATTTTGCGGGGTAGCAAGATGGGTATTTGCACTACGAAAACCCGAAAGAGGGGATTTCGTTCGGTGCAAATACCGGTCAGCACGAGGGCTGCCCTATGGCTCGGCCACGCGCTCCGGAGGAGGAGCGTCGCAGCGAATGCTTTGCCATCCGGCTCACGCCGGCTGAACGCCTCGCGCTTCAAGAAGAGGCCGAGCGGCTTTCGCTTTCCCCGACGAGTTTAGCTCGCCAGCGGCTGCTTCGCGGCCGCGTGGTGGTGCAAGAGCACCGCCGACTCGACCCCCGGCAGGTGTTCGAGCTCGGGCGCATCGGGGTCAATCTCAACCAGATCGCGCGGGCCTTAAACAGCGGCCAGAACATCAACCCCGCGGCGATCGAGGCGGCGCTTGCCGAACTGCGCTCGCTGCTTGCTCAGATCGTTCGACCGAGCGGGGACGCCCCCGCTGGCGGTCCCGAAGCCGGGACGGGCGGTTCCGTTGCCCAGTCGCGCGAGGTCGAAGAGGCCACGCCGCAGCTCCCCCAAAAAGAGAATGACGCCGACCCCGCGCCGACCCGGCCGGGCACAACACCGGCCCACACTAAAACGCCCGCCGGGGCATCCCGGCCGGGGGTGTCCCGTGGTTCCTAAAATTGCGAAGCGGGGCGGCTCGTTCAAAGGCGCGGCGGCCTACTATCTTCATGACAAGGGCGCGGCGACCAGCAGCCGCGTCGCCTTCTGCCAGACCGAGAATCTTCCGGTAGCTGAACCCGAGTTGGCCTGGCGTTGGATGGCCTATACCGCCAAACATGCCGGCATCCTGAAAGCGGACGCCGGGGTAGGGGCAACCGGCCGGAAGATGAGCAAGCCGGTCTACACACTGTCGCTGTCCTGGTCGCCGGAAGAGTCGCCCAGCCAGGCCGAGATGATCGACGCCGCCCATTCGGCGCTCAAGGCGCTCGGTCTATCCAAATGCCAGACGCTGCTGGTCGCCCATAATGACGAGCCGCACCCGCATATCCATGCGCTGGTTAATCTGGTCGACCCCGATACCGGCAAAGTCCGGGATCCGGGGATGGACAAGCGCAAGCTGTCGCGCTGGGCCGAGGCTTACGAGAAGGGCCAGGGCAAGGTGCGTTGCGAGCAGCGCGTCGAGAACAACGCCCGCCGCGACCGGGGCGAGGCCGCCCACGACACCGCCTCGCTGACCCGGCAGGACATTGAGCAGGTCCGGCAGATCGAGAAAGCCATCCTCGCATCGCGGCGCGAGGATCTATGGAAAGCCCAGCAGGCAGAGCGCGAGGCGCTGAAGCGCGAGGCCGAGGAACGGGCCAAGGCGGTGCGGGCCGAGCTAAAAGAGCGCTACCGTCCGCAATGGGCCGCCTTGTTCAAGAAGCAGCGCCAGGACGCGCGCGACGTCGCCAACGCTCGCCGCAGCGTGCTTGCCGCTATGCGCGTCGCGATCAAAGAGCGGCGGCGCCTGACGCCCGATGGGCGCGCCGGCATCGGCACCATACTATCGTATGCAATCAGCGCCCGTGCGCTGGGTGACGCGCTCAAAGAAGCCGAGCAACGCGAGCTGGCCGAACTGCGGCAGCAGATGAATGACGAGCGCCGCCACATGGTGCGGAGGGTCTGGCAGGATTTCGGCCGAGAAGCAGCCGCCTTACGCGCCCAGCAGGCCAAGGCCCGCACAGCACCTGTGCCGCCAGAGATTGCCTGGGATATCCAACGCCGGGCCGAGCTCGAGGCCGCGCTACGCCAGCGGGAGGAAGCGGCACACAGGGAGGCCGACCATAAGCGCCGGCAAGAAACGGCGGCGCGGCGCGATGATGAGCGCTCCAGGCAAGACCCTGACCGGCCCGGCCGTCGGGTCAGGCTGGACCTGCCGCAGCTAGGCGATTCCGCCGAGGCCGCAGCGCCCGAGGAGGCGGCCCGCCGCCGCGAAGCGCTGAAAGCTGAGTTCCGCCGTCAGGCCGACGAGATCACCCGCCGTCGCAAAGAGCGCCACAAAAAAGACCGGGATCGAGACAGGGAACGATAGACCTGTCGCCGGATGGAGGCCCGCAGCGACAGGATCACGAAGAGCCCTCCGCCTGGAGCAGCAATCCGCGCTATCTGCCGCGCTGGCGGCGCAAGCGCGGGCCGAGGCCGAGGTGAGCTAGAGCCGACGACCTGAACCACGGCCCGAACCGTTTGTGCACTTTTCTATTTATTCTTGAGGCCGGCCTGGATCGCATATCCTCAATCCCTAACTGCCTCTAACTTCGCCTCTTTCAGGCGGCCCCAGTGTGCGCTAGGCTTCATGAGAGGGGGGCGGTTCGCACCGCGATTGCTTCAATGTCAGTAGGTTATCCAACTAAAATTTTGCTCGCTATGCGCAGTGGTGGCGTCTGTGCGCTGCCTGGCTGCGGCAAGCACCTCACCTATCAAGCTCAGGAGGGCGAGGACACATATGTCGCCGAGGCTGCGCATATTCGTGGGGAGAAACCGAGCGCAGCGCGGTATGACCCTTCGATGACGGATGATGAGCGAGACGCAATAGAGAACCTGATTTACCTCTGCACCGACGACCATACGATCATCGACAAAGTGGAAGCTGATTGGCCAGTAGACCGTCTCACTAAGATTAAAGTCGATCATGAAAAAGCAGTGCGGGAGGCAATGGTCGACGCGTTTGCCGACGTGGCTTTCCCGGAGTTAGAGCGGGCGGTTTCCTGGGTATCTGGTCAGACACCTTCGCTAGTGGGACACACATTTGAAGTTGTTCCGCCTGATGAAAAGATTGAGAAGAATGCCCTTTCGTCGGCATCCCGCCATATCATCGCCGCCGGACTTGTCTCTCGTGCCACCGTGGCTGCTTTCGTGGAGTCTGAAACGCAGATTGATGCAGATTTTCCGGAGAAACTGAAGGCGGGTTTCTTGGCCGAATATTACAAGCTGCGTCACAGTGGTCACAAGGGTGATGAGTTATTCGAGCTAATGTGCGCATTCGCTCAACGGGGGCTGAAGAAACAGGGGGATAGGACGGCCGGCTTGGCCGTTTTGATCTATTTGTTCGAAATTTGCGACGTGTTCGAAAAATGATCCTCCCTACAAAGCACGTGCCGCAAGACGTGGCCTTGATAGGGGTGGGAGCTACCCTCCTGCGACAATTGCATCAGCCGTCCACTGTGTCGGGGCTCTGGGAGCGGGTGCGTGACGAGCCGAACGTCGGCACGTTTGAACGCTTCGTGCTCGCGTCCAATCTACTCTACATGATCGGTGCCATCGATCTCCGGGACGGACTCCTTGTCCGGTCCGAAGCATGATCAGGGGCGTACGCGCAAACAAGAGCGGGTTCCGTGCGGTAACCTTCGAAGGCGGCGCAAATCTCATCCTCGCTGACCGATCCACAACGGCAGGCGACAAGGACACCACGAATGCATTGGGCAAATCTACGCTTTTAGAAATTATTGATTTCTGTCTCGGAGCGCAGGCGAGCCCCGACAAAGGACTTCGCATTGAAGCATTGGCGGAATGGGCATTCACCTTGGACCTTACTATCAGGGGATCGAACGTCTCGGTAACTCGATCCGTTGCAACGCCCAACTTTTTCGCAATCGAAGGGGACACGACTGGCTGGATCATATCACCGCAGCCGAATAAGGATGGAATTGTAGGGCTGGACATCAAAAAATGGCGCGCTTTACTCGCTTGGGCGCTCTTTGGGATCCCTGCTAATCCAAACAGTGATAGCTATCGTCCGTCTGCTCGATCTCTACTCTCTTACTTCACGCGAAGCAGTCCGGCTGGCTACAACAGCCCATTCCGTCACTTCGAGAATCAAAAGGTGTGGGACATTCAGGTTCATAACGCCTTCCTGCTCGGCCTTGATTGGGAGAAAGCAGTTCGATGGCAACAGCTTAAGGATCAGAAAAATGCTTTAGACGCGTTGAACAAGGCAATAAAGACAGGCGCCATCGACGGTGAACTGTCCACTCTCGGCGAGTTAGAGGCGCAGCGCGTTCAGCTTGAGAATCAACTTGCCCGTGAGACAGAAGGTCTCAGAACCTTTCAGGTTCTTCCGCAATATCGCGAAATTGAGCGGGAAGCCAATCGCCTTACTTCCGAGGTCCACCAACTGGTAAACGCCAATATCGTGGATAAAAGACGTATAGAGCGTTATCGCGAGCTAACCGCCGAAGAAACTTCACCGGGGGAGGATCGGCTTGAAGCGCTTTATGGCGAGGCCGGCATATCTCTTCCAGAGGCAGTGACCCGCACGCTGAGCGAGGCCCGCGCCTTCAATAAAGCGATTGTTCGTAACCGTCGGCAGTTCATCGCCCAAGAGTTATCTGCATTAGAGGCTCAGGTTGCGCAGCGCGAAAACGATATTGCGCGCGTAACAGACCAAAGAGCGAGTTACCTAAACACATTGTCTGGCCATGGCGCACTTGAGGAGTTCATGCGTTTGCAGGAGCTTCATGCCAATACCCGTTTACGACTTGATAATCTGACCTCCCGAATCGCGCAACTGCGTCAGATGACGTCAAAGGCTGATGAGATCAAGGTAGAGACTGTCGAGCTGAAGCGCGCCACAGAAACCGACTATGAGGAACGTCGGGAGGTCTGGACGCAGGCGTTGAATCTGTTTTCGGACTTTTCTGAGCATCTGTATAAAGCCCCTGGTCGTCTGGTCATCGACATTGATGATACTGGCTATCGATTTGATGTGGAGATAGATGGCAATCAAAGTGAGGGCATAAGCAAAATGAAGATATTTTGCTATGACCTGATGGCGACATCTTTTGCACGACTACGCGGTCTTGGAATTGATTTTCTGATCCACGACAGCACGATTTTCGACGGCGTTGACCCTCGACAGAGAGCCCATGCTATTGAATTGGCCGCATACATGTCCGAAAAGTATGGGTTCCAATACATTTGTACCCTGAATACGGACATGCTGCCAGTTGATGACTTTTCAGCTGATTTTGATGTTCAAAGTTTGGTCAGATTACGACTTACTGACACTCAACCCTCCGGAAGCTTGCTTGGCTTTCGCTATTAATTTTCATGCTTGGTCCGCGCTGCTTTCGCAGCGATATGTGGGGAGGCGATGGCGCTCGATCACTACGTTCCTCAAGTGCACCTAAAGCGGTTCAACGCACCTACGCTCAACGGCAAGAAGATGTATGCGAAGCGCAAGGCCGACGGCCATGCCTTCATTTGCGGGTCCAAAGATGTCTGTAGGCTGCAGGAGGGCAGCACCAACGCTTATCTTTCGGAACCGCGTCTGATCGAGCAGTTCCTGAAACTAGTCGAGCCCAACTACAACCGTGCGTGTACAGCCTTGGCAGAGGGACCGATCAAGCCGGATGCGGTGTTCGCAATCGCAGGGTTTGTGGCTTCGATCCTGGCCTGCTCACCGGCCGCGGCCCGACTCGGCACGGCCCCCCTCGAGGAATTGGTCAAAGTCGAGGCGGCTGTGCTCGATCGAATGGGCGAGCTGCCGAAAGCCCCGCCAGAGTTAGGCGGCAAAACCCTCTCCGAGCTTCTAGCAGAGGGCGCGGTCCGGATCGAAACTGATTCCAAATTCCCTCAAGCCAACGGCATTCTGGCCGTCCTCGATCTGGCGAAATCCTTCGGCAATTTCCACTGGGACATTCTCATAAATGAGCATCCCGACGTGCCGTTTTTCACGAGTGATTTTCCGGTTGCCGTGGAAGCAACGCCGGACCCTCGTATCGTCAATCGAGTGGTGCCGCTAACGCCGTTCCTGGCAATCCGAATTTGTCCCAACCTCGAATTGGCGAAGCGTAAGCTTGAGCCGACTTTCCAGCACTTCAGCTACAGCAGACTCCGCCCCTCAAGGTCGCAGATCGTCGCGGTGAACCGGATGATCGTGCGAAGCGCGGAGGATCTGGTTTTCTCATCGGTCGACGCGCCCTGGGTAGGCCCTTTCGTTGAGAAGAATGCCCGTTTTCGCTTGGAGAATGAGACAGCTAATCGGCCTTGGGGGACAGGATATCTGAGCATCACTCGTACGGTGGTGCGCGAGCGCAATGTCTCTGATTCTGTAAGCCGGAAGTAGCGACCCGGCTGCGCCGGCCGGGCTCTAGCTGTCGCCGGAACCCTCGATTTGCGAGGTAGCCGCCCATCCGGGTGACGATCTTCCCTCCCTGTGCTCGGCCTGTCGCGGATGGCGCGTGCCGCGCCAGTGGACGCTTCGCGGCGCTGATTGATTTGCCGCTGCGGTGTTCCCCCTGCGCGGCGCGAGGCCCGCGGCTTCGCCGCGCCTCCGGGCTTTGGCCAGTGTCCCCAACCTTCCTTCGCTGCGCTTCGTGCAGGCCGGGTGATCCCCCTCCGGCCAATGCGGCCGGGCGCCTTGCCTCCCCCTGCTCGCCGCATGGCAGCGGTTGCTGTGCGCAACCCAAACTCGAAGGAGGATTAGATGAAACAGACCGCGCAAACCGCCCGTAGGGCGCAGCCTGAGCCCCAGCCGAAGCCCCGGCCAACGCACCGGCTTTATCAGGTGACGGGAAATGGCAATGACGCCTTCTGGCGCGAGATCGGAGCCGCATGGCCCAACAAGGACGGGCATGGCTTTAGTATCAGCTACAACGTGATCCCGCTTCACGGTCGCATCGTCATGCGCCGCATCCGCGAACGCCCCGAGGACGGGGGGCAGCGATGACCCCCAAATCCGCGACCAGGAAGAAGCCTCGCGCGAAACCCGCGCGGGGCAAGGCCGCGACGGGCAAGCAGCGCAATGCGCCACCCGCGAAGCCGAAGCGCAGGATCACCAAGCACAAGCTGATCTGGCAGGGTGTGGCGCTTGCGGTCAGCTATGAGCCCGAGAGCTTCGCCAGCCACGCGCATTTAGAGTTGCGGGTGCTTGCGCCCGAAGGTGTGCCGATCCCCGTCACTGAGACCGGCTATCGCTCGCACTTCCTGCCGCGCGGCTACGTCGAGCAAGCGGGCGGCCCGGTCGCCTATGTCCGGAGCTGGCTAGAGCGGGAGGCGCCGAGCCCGGCCTACCGCTACGCGTTGGCCCGCTGGCGGCAATTGGAGCTTTTCGACTGACGGGACTCCATTTTGAAAGCCTCCCGTAAGGCGTTGTAGACCCATCGGACTTTCTTCAGCGCAGTGCTTCCACACCCGTCGCAGAAACCCCTGTTTCACCGGACTAAACGAGCGAATCTGCAGCGGATAATTTGTCCGACGCGCCTACGGACAGATTGTTGCGTCTTACACAGGTTCTTTCACAATTGACTTTCGAACTGTAATATGTCAACAATATCAAGCGCTTACTCAGACCGATAGGACTTAAAATCTCCTGCCCCTCGGGGCGTGCGGGTTCGAGTCCCGCCGTC
>JGI10216J12902_100344486_pt1 | contig 16312 bp, 17 predicted proteins | sample KanNatreferecore_FD_12902 | JGI IMG/M metagenome (IMG submission 12902)
GACAAACAAAATTTGATCGTGCCGTTTTTGTCCGAAGGAAGTGCCAGTAAGTAGGTGATGCCTGGGTAATTGGTGAGTAGTTAATTAATTGGTTTTGAGCGCTTAGCGTCGAGTACTTGACTGACATGCAAGAACGCCTGATTCTATTGGCGTTCGTTAGTTATGAGGCTGTACGCCTCTGGTGGTGGAGCGGTAGTAGCGGAGTAGTGAGTTGTTGAAAAACTCATCTCCTCTGTTCGATTCCGACCCTCGCCTCCAGTCTTAACTGCGGGTGCAGTAAGAGTTTGCGAGAGCAAGGGGTGAAACTGTCAGCGGAAGTGCCAGCAGATTCGCCGAAAGCGGGCTGCTCTGGCATAACTTGGGATAACTCTCCCGTTGCCCGCTAACAGGCGGATTCAAGCGTGTTCATGCTGATACGCATGACAATGACGAACCGATACCGCCTCTATCGCCGTGGCAACATTTACTACAGCCACGATAACATCGACAACACGCAAGCCAGTCTTCGCACGACAGACAAAAACGAAGCACACCGGCTCCTTCACACAAAGAATGAAGCGCACCGGCAACCCGCGCTGACCGGCTTGCATGAACCTGCGTCGTGTCACGGAGACAGGTTAGAAATCCCCCTCATGAGTATAAAGACTGAAAGATTGGTGATTTGATCCCGGAGCTGACCCATGCTCACGTCAATTCTGGTTGTTGTCGTCGATGAATTGCTTGGCCAGTCGATGCATCGAAAGAAGATCCATGGGATCATTGTTTAGTCACAGCTCAAGGCTGGCCGCCGCTGTGGTGTTCACGGCTCTGCTGACACTCCCGCGCTGGTCTGCAACGTTGCACGCGGCCGGGCAGCGGGTCGCGGATCCAAAAGAGCTGCCGAGATTTCCAGCGGTGGCTGCACGCGATGCCTTGAACACCTTTCAACTGCGAAAGGGATTTCGCCTCGAACTGGTGGCCGCGGAACCGCTGGTGATCGATCCCATCGCGCTGGCGTTTGATGAGGATGGGCGGCTCTTCGTCATTGAGATGAACGATTATCCCGACCGCAAACAACTTCGGGGCCGGGTCAGACGGCTGGTGGACAGCGATGGCGACGGCCGTTTTGACAAGGCGACCGTCTTTGCGAAGGACCTGCGCTGGCCCTCCGCGATCCATTGCTACGGCGGCGGAGTCTTTGTCGGTTCAGCGCCGGACCTGCTTTTTTTCCAGGACACCAACGATGACGGTGTGGCCGAGGAGAAGAAAGTGGTTCTCACCGGGTGGGGAAATCGCGCGGAGACACCTAATCCCGAGGGCGTCTTCGGAAGTCTGGCCTGGGGATTGGACAATCGCATTCACGGGCTGGTCAATCAGAACGCCGGTGACATATCGAATCCTAACAATCCGTCGGCAAAGCTGGTGAGGCTCGGAGGCAATTTTGCTTTCGATCCGCGAACGATGGCGCTGACGGTCGAGGCAGGCGAAGGGCAGTACGGGATGGGGTTCAACGATGACGGACGAAAGTTTCTCTGCCGCCAGCACCGGCACATCATGACGCATCTATTCGAGCGCCGATACGCTGACCGCAACTCCTATTACACGATGCCCGATCCCACCGTGGACATTGCAGTCGATGGGCCAAAGGCCGCTCTGTTTCGCATCAGCCCTGAGGAACCGTGGCGAGTTATGCGCACCAAGTGGCGCGTGGAGGATCTCGAGAACGGCATTGAAGCGGGCGGACGCGCCTCGGGTTATTTTTCGGCGGCGTGCGGACTTACCATTTATCGTGGTAATGCCTTTCCGCGCGAATACGTTGGCGACGCTTTCGTTGCCGACCCAGCGGAGAACGTCGTGCACCACAAAAAAGTCGTGCACACAGGTCCCACCGCGAGCGCCGAACGGCCTTCCGACGAGAGGCAAGTTGAGTTTCTCGCTTCGAAAGACACTTGGTTTCGCCCGGTGTTCGTGGCCAACGCACCGGACGGCACATTGTATATCGCCGATATGTACCGCGAGATCATCGAGGCGCTCGGAATTCCGGACGAAATTGCCAGGCACTTGGATTTCGATGCGGGCGGCGATATGGGACGCATTTACCGCGTCGTGCCCGACGGATTCAAACAGCCGCCACCGCATCGCTTGTCGCGCGCGTCCCAGGAAGAGTTGGTCGCGACGCTCGAACATCCCAACGGCTGGCATCGCGACACGGCGGCCCGGTTGCTTTACCAGCGCAATGATCGCGCCGCAGCACCGATGCTGGCGAAGCTGATCGTGCAATCGAAGTCATCGGTCGGGCGCCTCCATGCGTTGTACGCGCTCAAGGGTATGGGATATCTCGATGAACCGCTTCTCCTGCGAGCGCTTTCAGACCCTGATGGTGTTGTGCGTGAGCACGCGGTTCGATTGTCCGAGGGCTCCATTAAAAACGGCGTCCCCTCACGTGAATTGTGGAAGAAGCTTTGCGAGCGCGCGTCGGACCCTGTCATCGGTGTGCGATACCAACTTGCCTTCACTTTGGGCGAGGTTCGACATCCCGAACGTGTCGCTGTGCTGACGCAAATCGCGCGGCGCGATTCTGCCGAACCGATGATGCGGGCTGCGATTCTGTCATCGCTCGCCGAAGGCGCGGCGGAAATGTTTCATTCGCTCGCCAATGAAGGTGGAGTCGCCAGCCGCTCGGAAATGTTGCGCGAGTTGGCCGGTGTCATGGGAGCGGCCAACAGACCTGCCGATCTCGCGCGCGTGCGGGAAGCCCTCATCTCCGCTCGCGATCCGCTGGTTGCGTTCCCGGTGGCGCGCGGCCTGGGCAACGGCCTGAGACGCGCCGGCGGTTCCTTCGAGAAAGCCAGCGTCGATTTGAAGCCGCTTCTGGATCGCGCGGCCGCGTTGGCCACGGACGCCACGGCGACGGATTCGGCGCGGCTCGAAGCCATCGGCCTGCTGGCGTTTGGCCCAAAGACTGAAGCCGCAAACGCGCTTTTGCCGCTGGTGAACTCGCTCCAGCCGAAGTCGATCCAAACGGCGACGCTGACATCGCTGGATCGCGTGTCGCCGGAAGGGCTCTCGTCCGCGATCCTTGCGGGTTGGTCATCCTTCACACCGGCAATTCGAGAGAAGGTGGTGGACGTACTTCTCAAGCGTCCCGAGCGCACGAGTGATTTGCTGCGCGCGATGGAACAGGGAATCGTCCAACGCCGTGACTTGTCTCTGATGCAGGCGGTGGCGCTGCGGCGGCATTCGGATGCCAAGCTCCAGCGACGCGCCATTAAGGTGATCGGCTCGGCGACAAATACCAATCGAGACGAAGCGGTCCGTCGTTTTCGTCCTGCGCTCGCGCTGCGCGGCGACTTCAAACACGGCAAGGTCCTGTTTGAGCAGCGTTGTCAATCCTGCCACCGTCTGGGCAACGACGGTTTCGCGGTAGGGCCGGATTTGGCCGGGATTCGCAACGGCGGGAAGGAAAAGCTCCTGGCGAATATCATCGACCCCAACCGCGAAGTTCCGCCGAATTACTTTGGCTACGTCGTCGAAACCAAGGATGGAGAGAACCTCGCCGGGCTGATCGTGAACGAAACCGCCGGCAGTGTCACCGTTCGTCAACCCCAGGGCATCGACGTGATTGTCGCGCGTGCGCAGATCGCCACGATGAAAGCCTCCACACTCTCGCTCATGCCGGAGGGGTTGGAGGAAGGGTTGAACAGCCAAGATCTCGCTGACCTGATGGATTTCATCTTTGCCGACATTCACTGAGGGCAAACCATTTGAAAATTACACGGCGCAATTTTGTGAAAAGCGCGGGAGCGCTTGCCGGCGGAATGATCGCTTCCAACTGGACGGGCTGCGCCGGAATTCTCCGCACCCGAAAAAGGAGCGACATCCGAATCGAGCACATTACCCACAGCTATGATGAACAGACCTTTCGGGCGCCAGTGGGTTTCGCGGGGGCGCTAGCCGATCGCGCCTCGATCGTGACAGTGAAATGTTCCGTCCGTACTGCGGGAGGAAAGGTTGCTAGCGGATTCGGCACAATGCCCTTCAATCATATCTTCTCTTTTCCGTCGAAGAGAATTTCGAACGAGATCAAGAACGATGCGATGAAGGCGCTGGCGACCGAACTTGCGAAAGTGACCACCAGCCACCGAGAATTTGGTCATCCACTCGACATCAATTGGGATCTCGCGCCTCTCTATCTCAAAGCCGCGGCTGAAGTATCGCAACATCTGCACCTAGCCGATCCGATCCCAAAACTCTGCACGCTTGTGACCGCCGCCGCATTCGATGCCGCGATTCACGATGCGTTTGGAAAGGTGCATGGAACAAACTGCTTCAATACATATGGCCCTGAGTTCATGAGCCAGGATCTCTCTCGTTACCTGGGCGCGGAGTACACGGGCAAGTATCCAAGCCATTATTTGCTTGGACAGCACAAGCCGCGCATGACGCTCTGCCATCTGGTCTCCGCGGTGGATCCAATCGAAGACTTTGAAAACAGGAATCCGATCAAAGATGGACTGCCCGAGACGCTGCCCGAGTGGATCAATTACAACGGATTGCGCGAGCTTAAGATCAAGGTCAACGGGACGGACCTGAAATGGGATCTCGAACGCGTGATGCACATCGACAAGGTCACGACGCAAACGCAGACAAAGCGCGACATCAAAGACTGGGCCTATGTGCTCGACTTCAACGAGAAGTGTCCGAACGTCGAGTACTTCGTCCAGTTCTGCCGGCAATTGAAAGAGAAGATCCCTATGGGCTACCGCAGAATCAAATACACCGAACAGCCGACAGCGCGCGATCTGAAAGCGCACCCTGCGAATGACATGCACGAAGCGGCGAAGCTCTGTCCCGTGGTGATCGACGAGTCTTTAATTGACGTTGAATCGCTGCTGCTCGCTCGCAATCTGGGCTGGACTGGAGCTGTCGTAAAGTCACCGAAGGGACTCAGTCACATGATTCTGATGGCGTCGGTGGCGGGAAAGCAGAAGATTTTCCTGGCGGGTGGTGACATGAGTTGCCCGGGCGCAGCGCTGATTCAAACGACCAATTTGCAGGCACGGGTGCCGACCATCACGTCGGTCGAGGCCAATGCGCGCCAGTACTTGCCTCAGGCGAACAAGCCGTGTGAATCGCGCTTCCCAGGAATGTTCCGGGTGACAGACGGGATGCTCCGGACCGAGGAAGTAAGCGGCCCCGGCTTGGGCGCGCCTGAGATTTAGAGACTATGAATCCGTTATTCCTTGGATGCCTTGCGGCCTGCCTTGCGACTGGAAGTGCCTTTGGTGCACCTTCGTCATTTGATCTTACGGTCGAAGCGGGACGGCACGAACGTAACAATGTCCCGGTGCGGGTGCCGTTCTCTCGCGGTCAAATTGGCAACGAACGGATTGCATCCGTCACGCTTTCGCGCGCGGACGGCCAATTGCTCACAGCGCAATGGACGGGGCCGAGCCTTACTTCAGGTTCGGCCGGCGAGCTGCACTTTGTTTTGCCGCATTTGGGAGCGGGCGAGTCCCTTCAACTCAAGGCAACGCTATCGACTCAACCCGCCCCCGCGGGAGGGTTCGTCTGGCGCGATCAGACCGGCCACCATACGGATCTCATGTTCGGCGAGCGAAAAGTCGTGACGTATCATTACGAACGGCTCGATGAATCCACTCCGGCAAATCGGATTCGGACGTACAAAGTTTTCCATCACGTGTTTTCTCCGAAGGGAGATCGGATTGTCACCGGTGGCTTGAACGACGATCCCAAGGTCCATTCGCCGCATCACCGCGGCATTTTCTATGGCTTCAATCGTATCACCTATGGCGAAGCCCGGAGAGCAGACACGTGGCATTGCACCGATGGAGCTTTCCAACAGCACGAGAAGTTTCTCGCGTCCGAGCAAGGTCCCGTTCTGGCTCGACAACACGCTTTGATCAGTTGGCACAGCAAGGACGCTGCCTTCGCCGAAGAGGAGCGCGAGTTGACCGTTTACAACGTTCCCGGCGGCCACTTGATTGAGTTCGCCTCCCGACTACGGAGCACCTCAGGCCGTGTGCGCATTGATGGCGATCCGCAACACGCTGGATTTCAATTCCGCGCGCACAATGATGTGGACGCTTACACCACTAATCAGACGATCTTCATCCGGCCCGACGGCGTCGGCAAACCCGCCGAAACTCGCAATTGGGATCCGCAAACGCGCAATGGACCGGTGAACATGCCGTGGAATGCAATGTCCTTTGTACTCGGCACAAGCCGATATGCGGTTGCCTACCTCGATCGCCAGGAGAATCCCAAGGAAGCCCGATTCAGTGAAAGGGAATATGGCCGCTTCGGTTCCTATTTCGAATACACGATCGAAAGAGACAAACCTCTCACGGTGAATTATCGGCTGTGGCTGCAGGACGGCCTCATGCAGCCGAGCGAGGTCGCAACGCTCAGCAATGACTTTCTCGAACCGCCGCAGGTGACGGTGCGTGCATCAAGGTAGGCGCTGGCCGCCTGGATATTTCCAAATCTCCAACGCTTCCGGCAAACTTGCCGACTGAACGAACCGATCAGAAGCACGTTGCAGCCGATAGCTGCTTCGCGCGTACTCGAATGATTCCGGAAGCTTCGTCAGCGAAACTAGCCGCCGCGGCGCCAACGCGCCTGCCACTTCGGGAATATCCGTCACGCGCAAAACATTCAGCAACGCAGGGCCTCGCCAATGCGAGCCGGGCGCGTCATTCAAGATGACTTGCGTGATTCGCCCATCGAACAATCCAGCGTAGAGCGCCACGATTCCCATTTCCCCTTTCCCGTACAGGGAAATCGACGGCGCGGAAATACCTTCTTCATTCACCGCCCACTCAATGGCGCGCAGCGTGTCCCATACTTGCGTCGCGGCAATCGTGCGGCCGACCCAGACAGCCGTGCGTTCGACATCGGTGTAGTCCGCCGGGCTCATCGGAACTTCCGTCAATCGAGGATTGAGCATCAGTACCGTGTAACGGCCCATGACGGGAAGCAGTTCGTCCACGTCCGAAGAGTGAATCGAATCAATCGGGCGTTTCAGGTAGATGAGGAGCGGCGCGCCGGCGCTGTTCGTCTTTGGCGTCAGCAGTTGCGCGCGAATGCGCACGCCGGTTTCGCTTTGGAAGAAACATTCCTTGTAGTCAGCGTAGCCGTACCGGATGTGCCAGCCACCGGTGTTCTTCGATACTTTTGTCTCGAATGGAATCTTTCCCGCGGGAAACCAGGAGAACACGTTGCTTTTCAGTTGGGATACCAACTCTCCGCGACGGCGCTCCCATGCGGCGCGCGACGAGATCTTTTTCAACGAGGCTTGAGGCGCAAATTGGCCCTGGATTTTGAAGTTGATCGCATCGGCTGGAATTTTCGTCAGGCAGGCGAGGGCTTCGGCAGTTTCTTTCGAAGGCGTGTTTGTCTCCAATGGCAACGGCGTGGAATCGCCTTTGAGCCACTGCTGCATCCATTGGCGGGCCTCGCACAGAAACACCTTGCGTGACTCAAGGACTGCGAAGCGTTAGAACCCGTGAGCACGGCATGAACATTCACCATCTCGAACTGTTTTATTACGTCGCCAAACACGGCGGGATCGCCGAGGCCGTCCGCAAGATGCCCTACGGCATTCAGCAGCCGGCCATCAGCGTGCAGCTCATTCAGTTGGAAGAATCACTGGGCACAACTCTTTTCCGCCGCCGGCCGTTTCAACTGAGCGGACCGGGTAGGGAATTGTTTGCGTTCATCGAGCCATTCTTCGCCGGCACTGATGAAATCGCGGCCCGCATCAAGGGGGAGAGCGCGGCACGAATTCGCATCGGCGCCTCGCAAGTAATCCTGCGAGACTACTTGCCCAAAGCCCTTGGCGCTGTCCGGAAGAAAGTGCCAAATCTGCGAGTCATTCTGCGCGAGGGTTATCCGCACGAACTGCTGCAAGCCGTCGATGATGACGAACTCGACGTCGCCATCACCTGTCTCGATCCACGACCGCCTGCCGGCTTCCGCAAGATTGTCCTGGCAAAACTGCGCCCGCGCCTTTTGCTGCCGGCATCGCACGAGTTCCGCTCCGCAGACATGCTCTGGTCTTGCCATTATCCACGTGAACCGTTGATCGCATTGCCACCAGCCGAGCCGCTGTGCCGTCTCTTTCAGCGAGAGTTGAAGCGGCGGCGCATCGAGTGGACGCCAACGATCGAAGTAAGTTCGCTGGAGTTGATTGATTCGTACGTGCGAGAGGGATTCGGCATCGGACTTTCCTTCGCGATGCCAGGTCCGCCGCCTGCAAACATGAAGGTCCTGACACTTGATGATTTTCCTCCCATAACGATCGCGGCTGTTTGGCGAAAGATGTTAACGCCAGCGGGAAAAATTCTGGTGCGAATGATGCCGGAATGGGCGGCCTCACTTCATTTGTGATGCCGGACGCGATTGAGCCCGTGCATCGTTGGCGAAATGCTATCAATTCACGGTCGCAGCACCCGCCGGTCTAGTTTCGCGACTGATGCTGGTGGAAATCACTGTTGAATTTGTGGCGTGCGTCCTGATTGCTGACTTCGCGTCCGGCTTCTTTCACTGGCTCGAGGACGCATATGGCAGAGAAGATTTCCCGATCACCGGACGTTTGGTCACGAAGCCGAACATTCTGCACCACCACAACCCTCGTTGCTTCACTCGCCACAGTTGGTGGCACAGCTCGTGGGACCTCACTTGCCTGTCGGTCCTTATCGTCTTGGGAGCGTGGTTGCTGGGACAATTGAGCTGGCAGGTCTGGCTGTTCGCGGTTCTTGGCGCGAATGCGAACCAAATCCACAAGTGGGCGCATCGGACGCCCCAGGAAAACGGCCGGCTCATCTCATTTCTTCAGCAATGCCGGCTCGTGCAAACACCCCGTCACCACGCTCGCCATCATACCGATCCGAAGAACAGCCATTATTGCGTTCTGACGGATTTCCTGAACCCGATTTTGGATAGACTGCGCCTTTGGGAGTTCCTTGAGCGCGTCGTGTTGAACCTGTTTGGAATTTCGCGCCGGATAGACACGTCCCTTTTGCCCGGCGCACTCTGTCCCTCTGCCGAACAGGCGAAAACTCAGATTTCAAATGTCCACTCGCATCAGAAACTCATGCTGGAAACCTGATGTTCGCTACTTGGATTTTGGATTTTGGAATTTATGGATTTTGGGATTTGGAATTTGGAGCTTGTCACTCCGTCTCCTTCTTTATCTTCTCCGGGTCCCGCGCGCGACTGAGCGCTGTGTCGTAACTGATCTGGCAACGGCAATAGAGATCGTAGAGACAGTCGTCCATCAGGATCATGCCTTCCTTGCCGGCGGTCTGCATCGTGTTTTCGATTTTGTGGAGTTGCTGTTCGCGAATGAGAGTGCGAACCGCGTTGTTCGCCAGCAGCAATTCATACGCGAGGATGCGCTGAACGCGGTCCGCCGACGGCAACAAGTCCTGGCTGATGATTCCCTGGAGCGAGTTCGCAAGCTGCAAAACGATCTGCCGCTGTGCGTTGCCTTCGTAAACACCCACGACGCGTTCCATGGCCAGCGCCGCGCTGGGCGCGTGCAATGTCGCCACGACGAGATGGCCCGTTTCCGCCGCGGTGAGCGCGGTCGAAATCGTTTCGTGGTCGCGCATTTCGCCGACGGCAATAACGTCGGGGTCCTGCCGCAGGACGTGAACAAGCGCGCGATTGAACGAATGCGTATCGGTCAGCACCTCCTGCTGCACGACGATGGCGCGCTTGTTCTCGTGAACGAACTCAATCGGATCTTCGATGGTGATGATCTTGCACCGGCGCTCACGATTGATCAGGTCCACCATGTAATTGAGCGTAGTCGTCTTGCCGGCGCCGGTTGGCCCGGTAATCAAGACCAATCCGCTCGGCTTGCGGGCGAGGTCATCGATCTTTTCCGGCAGGCCAAGCTCTTCGCGGTCACGAATACGATCGCCGCAAAAGCGGACGCTCATTTCCGGCCAGGAGTTGCGGCGGTAGAGCGTGGCGCGCATTCGGCCCACGACGCTGTTCGGCAATGAAATGCACAACTCCCAATCACGTTCGAACTTCAAGCGTTGATCTTCGGTCAGAACGCTGTGGGCCATTTCCGCGCATTCGCCGGCCGACAAGGAATCGCCGTCCGCGAAAATGATTTCGCCGTTGATGCGAAAGGCCGGCGGCACGCCCACGATGAGGTGCAAATCGGACGCGTTGGTTTGCGCGGCAGTCGCCAGGAGCGCGGATAATTTTTCACTCATCGCGAAAACAAACCATTAAGTTTGGCGCGCAGCGAAGCAAACCACCCCACGGCTTTGAGGTCCGCCAGCGCGTGTTCGGCATCGCGGCAACGTGAGTCGAGTTGCAATGCCTGCTGAAATGAAATCTCCGCGGGTGCGATCATCCCGAGCGCCTGCTGGCACCGGCCAATCTGCAGCCAGACGACGCAACGCGTGGCATCCAACGCGAGCGCCTGCTGCGCAAGTTTCAAGGCCAGCGCGCATTTCTCATAGAAGAACCGGATGCGCGCGGCGAGCCAATGAATGAACCAATCGTGCGGCGCGAGGAGCAGGGCCTTGTCGAAGCAGTAGTCAGCGCGCTTCTCGTTGCGCGCCATCAGCACGTCGCCACGCGCCAGCCAGATGTAGGGCGTGTCGCCGCGCTCTTCGATCGAGGCGTCGGAAAACGCGAGGGCCGCTTTCAAATCGCCGATGCGGCCAAGTGCCACGGCTTTGGCGGCGAGAAGCTCCGCGTCGCGTGGAAAACGCTCCAGCGCTTTGTCGGCCCAGACTTTCGCTTCGCGAAATTCGCCCAGCTCGATCAGCATCCGCACCTGGCCGCTCCACGCCGCGGCGTTCTGCGGATTGAACTCCAGTACTTTGGCGAACGCGCGCAGTCCTTTTTCGAACTGTCCCTCCTCGAAGGCGCGCCTGGCTGCGGCAAGATAGTGCTGCTCGTCCTTTAACTCGCTCTCATGAGAGGAGTGATCTTCGGACTGATTTCCAAATTCAAGGTTGATGAACCGGCTCATAGGGTTTGATCGCGCCAGAACCAGCGGCGGAACGGTCTGCCAATTATCTGTTCACGTCGGACGGTGGCCATTTGTAAAACGGAGCGCGCAATCGCGTCTTCAGCAATGTTGTTGCGCGTCACTGTACGCAGTGACGGCCAGATGAGCCAATTATTTTGCGGCAGGACCAACCGTTCATTCGATGGCATGAGCGGCAGTTTTTCGCGAGGCACTCTGTTGACGCGGAAGTCAGCAGCGGTGAATTCGACCTCGTCGCCCGGCCCGGCAAGGATGCGGTCGAGCACGTAGCCTTCCTGAATGTAAATCCCACCTCCACCCACGCGCTCGGAATGGAAAGCAACCCAATCGCCTCGTCGCAATGTCTCGGTGGGAGCGAGGCGATTGACGACGTAAACTTTGTCGGCGGTTTGCAGCGGCATGAACATCTGGTTCTGCAGCCATTTCAATCCTGTCGCGTACACAAGCGTTCCGACGACGAAGAGCACTCCGAGCGAAAGAACCAGTCGCCTCCACACTGAAATTCCGGGCGCGACACGATTCAGGAAGTGAACGACGCTGCTCACGTGCAGCGACATCATCAGCCCGAATGCGACATTGGCTGCCGAGTAACCCAGCCAAAGCAAGAACACGAAACCGGCTGCCAACCAGCTTGCGGCGATAATCCGCGCCCATCGTTTCCATCCCGCGTCGTGGAATGAAAACCCCGGCAGCAGAAGACATAAAAGAATCCGCGCTCCGGAAATCTCGATGGCGAGCTTTGGAAGATTCAGATTCTCGAGATGGAGATGGCGTCGCACCGCATAACCCGCGGAGTAGAGGGAACGATTCCAGCCCGCGCGCGGCGGATAATAGGATGACGAGCGATGATCCATTCAGACGCACCTACTGCCGTTGATCGATCCGATACTGCACCTGTTCTTCCGGCTCGTAGAATTCGCCGGTGAGTTGTTGCGACTTCTTCTCGCCCACGATCTGTTCGAAGATTTTCACGACATCAAGGCAGCCTTTGCCTTTGTGACCATGAATGTTCAGTTCAACCGTCCCATCGGGCGTGATCGTGATTTCATATTCGCGTTCAGGCATGGCTCAGTTCTCCCAATGACGAATGCGCAGGTGAATCGATTGGTTCGCGCCCGTGGTTTCTTCGGCCACGACGTAACCGCGCGACTGCACTTCCTGCATGAGCCGCTGATAGACGTATTGCTGTACGACGCGCTGGCTCAACGCCTCGCCCGCCGCGCGCAGTTCTTCTTCGCTCTGACCGGTCCCAACGACGCACAAGCCAGCTTTGCCGCGTTCATCGCGCGAGAAAGTCACGGTGACTCCATCGCGAGAGACGGAGATGCGCTGATCACGTCCGATTTGTCCGGTGACGATCTCGCTGTTTGGAATATTGAGATCGACTGACGCGCTGCGAGACTTCGTTTGCGCGCCGCCGAGAAACTGCGAAACCGATTCTTCCGCGACGACATAACCCATCGAACCTGCCGCCGCGACGACAGCGGAACTGAAGGCAGGCCATGCGGCGACAACGACGGGAGCAAGGATGCAAACGGCACTCATAAGTTGTTGGTGATTGGACAAGCGCTGCGCGGAAAGCTCACGCGAAACAGCGTGCCCCCGGCATCTTGCCGGGTCCTCCACGGCCGGTGAGAAGCCCGGCAAGATGCCGGGGACAGGTTAAAACTCCATTCGCCGCCGCTCTTCCGTCGCAATGGTGATGCGCGGCACACTGGCATTCCGCGCCCGGCCTTCAGCCCAATGACGGAGGCGATTGATCTGCTCCTCCATCGTCTTCGCCAGCGGCACCGTTTCCTTCAATGCCGCCAGCACATGCCCGGTGGCCAGTTCTTCTCCGGCGTAGAAAGCGTCGTAGAGAGCGCTGATAATCGCCTCCTCGACTTCCGCGCCACTGAAATTCACGCTGGATTCGACGAGCGCGGCGAGGTCGAATTTCTCCGGGTCGCGTCCGCGTTTGCTCAAGTGAATTCGAAAGACGTCCTGCCGCTCGGTTTCGGCTGGCAAATCGACAAAGAAGATTTCATCGAGCCGCCCTTTGCGGAGCAATTCCGGAGGGAGTTGAGAAATGTCATTCGCTGTCGCGACCACAAACACCGGGGCCGTTTTCTCCGAAAGCCAGGTGAGAAAAGTTCCGAAGACGCGCGCGGTCGTGCCGCCGTCCGTCCCGCCCGAGGACTGCGAACCCGCAAACGCTTTGTCGATTTCATCCACCCAAAGAATCGCCGGTGCGACTGACTCCGCGACGGCGATGGCGCGGCGCACGTTCTCTTCTGACGAACCCACAAGGCTGCCGAACATCCGCCCCATGTCGAAGCGCAGCAGCGGTTGCTGCCACATTGTCGAGACAGCTTTGGCACAAAGACTTTTGCCGCAGCCCTGCACGCCGAGAATCAGAATGCCTTTCGGCGCTGGCAGACCAAAGTTTCGCGCCTCGTCCGTAAAAGTGATGGCGCGTTTCTGCAACCAATCTTTCAGCACGCTCAACCCGCCAACGTGCGAGAACGTCTCGTTCGTTGCGTAGTATTCGAGCAGGCCGCTCTTGCGAATGATTTGCTGCTTCTCCGCAAAAACCTCGTTCACGTCCTCCGCGCTGAGGCGCTCGTCCTTAACGATGATCTTGGCAAAAACATTTTCCGCCTCGCTCAGGGTCAAGCCGAGCGCGGCTTGCAGCAATCGCTCCCGCCCGGCGTCATCCAGATCGATCTTCACCTGCTTGAACTGCCGCACGTCCTGAATAATGCGGTCCAGCAACTCCGCCAGGTCTTCGCGCGCCGGCAGCGGGAAGTTCAGCACGGTGATTTCCTTTTCCAACTCCGTCGGAATCTCCAGCGTAGGCGAAACGAGAATGATCGTTTTGAAACTGTTCTTCAGGTGCAGCGCGATCTCCTTGAGCTTCCGAATCACCGCGAAGTTGTTCTTCGTGAGGAACGGATGGAAATCCTTGAAGATGAATATTGCCGGCTCGACTTGCTCAATGACCTGGTCCAGCGCGTTGAGCGGATCTTTCGTGGCGGCATTGCGATGCTTCTGCGATTGCAGCGACGTGCCGGCCGGCACAATGCCTGTACTGAAGCTCCACTCGAAGACTTTTTTCTGCCGCCGCTGCGCGATGGACGTGATGACGCTCTGCACGCGCGTCTCCTCGCTCGAAACGATGTAGAGAATCGGGTAGCGCGCCCGAATCAGCGTTTCGATTTCGGTTTGCAGGTTCACGGTTGCGAGGGATTGCTGTCCCAGCCTGCGGGCAGCAGCTTTTTCGTTTCAGCGTCCACGTGAGTGATGGCCCTTTGTTTAATCGTTTCGTCGCTTGGGTTCAACTCGCTGAGCACCGCCGCCATTTCCGGCGTGAGGTTGTGCGCATAAATCTTCCCGTCCGGCATAATGAGCAGTTCGGACATCAAATCCGGTTTCGTTGGTTCTGAATTCATTCCACCAGGTTCAATTCCAGTTCACGCGCGATGTCCCATGCGCGTGCGGCTTCCGCGCGCGGAACACAGTCACGCAGCTCGGCGTGACGCGCCGATTGCCAAGCGGGCCAGAACCCGGCGCGTAGATTCACCTTCACTTCAGGCAATTCAGCCGAAAGCCACTCGGCGACAGGCTGCCAACAACACTCAACATGACCGGGCATGAGCAAATGTCGCACAATCAATTCACTATCGCCCGCCGCCCACAAAAGATTTTCGCGAACCACTTCATTGTAATTCGAGACTCGCGCCAGGCGTTGCGCACAATCGTCGTTGCCGAATTTGTAGTCTGCCAGCCATACATCAAACAGGCCGGTCAGCAGTTCACGCGATGGCGCGGAGCCGTGCGCGTTCGTTTTCCACACCAGCCGCGCGTCGTTCGGCAGCACGCTGACAATCTGCAACGCCGCCGGCAAATGGATGGTAGGTTCGCCACCGAGGATCATGATGGTTCGCGCGCCTTTCTCCAAAGCTTCCTCCGCTCGTCGCGCGAGCAATGACACATCCAAAAGCTCGCCTGCGCCCGCATTCCAGCTTTGCAGTCCAGTGATGCAAAACGCGCAACGCAAATCACAACCGCTCAGCGCAATGGCGAACGTGGGAATCAATTCCAGTTCATCCGAGACCTCGACTTGCGCGGAAAAGATGCGTGCGGTGGCGCCGGCATGACAAAGGCCATGCTCGCCAGCCAGCCGATTCACTCCGCAACGATGGGCACACAAATGGCAGTTCATTAGCGCCTGCCGAGCCGCCGCCGCCCGTTCGGCGGCCAGTTTGCGGCGACTGGACAGCACAGGCGGAAACACACTCGTCATAACCATTCATCGTCCAAACAATCGCTGCCACCAGCCTCGCGCCGGGCGCGGCTCACGCGCGACGGACTCCCGAATTCGCGCCGCGACGTGCGGCGGCACGACGACGTGTGTTGAATCGTGCTGCAACATTTCCTCTACGCTGCCGAACTCGCGCGCCGTGTGTTGCTGCTCGGATGTGGTTTGCTGTTCCTGCGCGGACTCCTGCTGAGTGCGCTGCTGAAATTTTCGAGATGACGAACTCATATCATTCCGTTTGCTTGAAGATGACGGCGAAAAGTTTGCGTGCGCGGTGCAGTTTACCGCGCACGGCATCCGCACTCTGACTGGTCAACTCGCCGATTTCCTCGTAGCTCAATTCCTGATCAGCCACGAGCAAAAGCAGAAGCCGATATTCTTCGGAAAGCTGATCGAGGGTCTTTTGAATCCGTTCCCCCAGTTCGGCCGTTTCCAATGCGCGCAAAGGCGTTTCGCTCTTCGCCGCAGAATGTTCCCAGACCGAGTCATCCACGTTGGTGACCATCGTGCGGTGATGCCACGTTTGGAGAACATTCCGGCAGTGATTGATTGCGATGCGATACAGCCACGTTCGCAGCGCTGACTCACCGCGGAACTGACGCATGTTCCGAAAGGCCTTCAGAAAAATGTCGTGCGTGGCGTCCTCCGCCTTCGCCGGCTCTGAGAGCATCCTTAGGGCGAGGTAGAAAATGGGTTTGGAATGCTGCTCATAAATGGCGCCGAATTCGGGAGAACTCCAGTCCACAACGCTCTCGCGGGTCGTTTCTTGTGTGTCCACAGGCGTATCGATGCAAGCCACGGATGCCATCGCCGATTAGACAAAACCGGGAACAAAGTGTCACGAATCAACCAAACTGCGACGTGTTTGTGGCGGTGAGCCGATTCGTTGACAACACATTGGTGCTTACGCATATTGCGCCCCGCTTTTTGGCGGACGGTTGGTAGGTTACCCAAGTGGCCAACGGGGGCAGACTGTAAATCTGCTGGCT
>JGI10216J12902_102775205_pt1 | contig 16311 bp, 30 predicted proteins | sample KanNatreferecore_FD_12902 | JGI IMG/M metagenome (IMG submission 12902)
TAGCCCGCAGGGAATGCGGCAGGTAATGACCGGACTCCGCCAGAGCTTGCTGTCTGAAGTGAGCAAGGTGGATCAGGCTGTTGCTGGTCGTGACGTTGATCCTGGTGAGAAGGCACGTCAGCGTTCGCTGATTGATAGCACGCTCACCAAGCTGGAGAAAACCCTCAACCTCACCGACGATGCTGAATTCATGGAGCGCGCCAACAACGTGCTCAAGAGTGAGGCAGAACGGGTGCTGTTGAATAACGATCAGGCTCGCTTGATTGCTGCTATGGATGGGCTGTACGGCGATACGGTGATGGATAGGTTTATCAAGGACAACGGCAAGACGCTGGCCCTGACAGCCTCCCAGATTATTACCAATTCCATGCCGCCTAACGATGTGACCAAGGTAGCTACTCGCCACCTCTCGGCCCTCATCGGTGCTGTGTGGAAGCAAGGCTCTAAGACGCCTCCCGATCCTGTGGCCACCTCTCGTGCTGCCCAGGACATCGCCAACACGCTGTCCAAGTTCTACCTCCAGGACGACGCCAACTTCCGTCCCCAGGACTTCACGCAATGGCAGGGCCGGCAGGGCTTGCTGCCCATGCTGACGCAGCGGGCCGGGATTATTCGTCCCTCCCTCTCCGATGAGGAATCGGGGGAGATTGCTGCCCAGATTGCGGCTGCCTCTGGTAATAGCGCTCTGCGTCTGCTGAGCCTTCTCCAGAAGAAGAACCCGCAGCTGGCGGCGAAGCTGGACTTCGACTCTGTGTGGAAGCCGGACACTGTGGGGCTGGCCAAGCCCAAGGCTGGGGTGAAGCTGTCTCCTGTGGAAGAGAATGTCCTGAAGAGCTTTGGGGATCAATTCAACCGCCCCATCATTTCCAAGGCTATGGAAGCCTATGGCGGGGGCACCCCCCAGGAGTCGTGGCTCTACATTGCTCAGCAAGTGAGGCCCATGTTAGACATCAAGGAGCAGGCGTCCTCGGCCGCCCTGTCTCAGGCAGCCGCTCAGACGGCCCAGGAGGCCGCTGGTGGCCCGTCTGGGGGTGGGGGAGGTAGCCCCCTACAGGGGCCGCAGCCGGGAGCCGTAGAGGACGGCTGGCGCTTCAAGGGAGGCGATCCCTCCAGCCCGTCTAGCTGGGAGAAAGTAAGTGAGTAAGCCTTGGGAGAGATATGGAAAAGGCCCCTGGCAGCGATACCAAGGGCCTTCATTTGACGGGGTGATCGACCGCCTCCTGGGAAGGGAGGGGGGATATGTAAACGACCCGGAGGACAGGGGCGGGGAAACCAAATACGGCATCTCCAAGGCTGCCAACCCGGACGTTGACATCCCCTCCCTGACGGTGGACAGGGCTAAGCAGCTTTACAAGGAGAGGTATTGGGATGCTATCCAAGCTGATAGCCTCCCTGCCTCTATGCGGGAGATTGCCTTTGATGCCGCTGTGAACCAGGGCGTGACATGGACCAAGAGAGCCCTCAGCCAAGCGGCTGGGGATGTAAGCAAGTTCTTTGAGCTTCGTGCCAATCGTTATGCAAACATCGTAGCTGGAGATGAGAGCCAGAAGAAGTTTGCTAGGGGCTGGGAGAAGCGCCTGGAAGAATTTGCACCACAAGGGCCTTGGGCCAAATACAAAACGGGGGAATGATGGACTGGAGTTGGGAAGGGCTAGGAGCCCTTGGCGGATTGATTAGCACGGCGGCTATGGGTGTATATGCCGGCTGGCAGAAGATTAAGAACAACAAGATTAATACCTCCGTCAAGGAAGCTGAGAGTGGCGCTGCCGCTTCCCGTGCTGAAGCTTCAGATGCAGTGTTTACGATGGTGAAACAACAGCTGGCAGACGTACAAACACGTCTCACCCAGGCTGAGCATCGCATCGACACGTTACGGGATGAGGTAGCAGCAAGGGACAATAAAATCCATGCCCTGGAAATGCACATCAGGGATTTGGAGCACACTATGCGAGCCGCAGGTATTGAGCCTCCGGCACGTCCTAGCTAAAATTGAGACAAAGAAAAAGGCGGCCTCCGTGATTGGAGAGCCGCCTTTCTTTTTGCCTACGATTTACAAATCCTCCGCCAGATAACGTAGGTTGTCCACCATGCGCTGGGTCCATCCTCGTCCAAACGCATCGAAGCCTGTCAGGTCATTAAGGAAGTCCACACGATTGGCGATGAACTTGAGGGCAAGCTCTGCCACAAGCTCTTTGTAGTAGTGATCTTGTGCGGCTGCCTTGGTCACGGGACCAGCGACACCATCCACAGCCACGCCAAGAGCCCGCTGGAGCCAACCAACAGCACGAGAATGACCAGAGTTAACAGCCGCATCAAATACCTGGAAGCGAAGCGCATCGGAGGCAATCCATTCGTAGGGCTTGTAGTAGTCCTCGTAGTAGATGGCGATTGCGTGCTCCTTTTTCAAGGATCGGATGGTCACGTCTGCTGGAACAATGCCTTTCGCCTGTGCCCTCCGTAGAGCGGCCCACGTAATACCTAGGTTCGTTTCGCCTCCGGGATCAGTTGGATGGTTCACCCAGCCTCCCTCATGCTTCAGCACACGCTCAATGTACTTAGCGCTTGTCGAGCTTGCCATTCGGGTCCACCCCCTCAAACTCCAACAAAGCCTTCACTCCCGGAATCGTGATGCTAATGCTCTGGTCAGGCATCACCACAGCGAAATCCTTGCTCACCATACCCATCAGCAATTGCTCGCTGAAGGCACGATGGAAGCTGTCTCGCGTGTAGCGTCGTCGCGTGATGGCATCCAGGCCAGCATGAAGCATGGCTTTATTGTCAGTCATACAACACCTCCGACACATTTCGGATATACTCGGAATGCACGATGTTCTGTTTGTCTTCCTCAATGATGTAGATATGAAACCATTCAGGAGACTGCATCACTCCTACCGTAACTCCCTCTACAGCGACGCTTCCTCCGTTGTTGAGTTTAAGTGTCACTTTCATCGTACAAATTATCCTCGCTGTAGTCGTATCCGCAGCGTTCGCACCTCAGTGCCCTACGCCAATACTCATAAGTGAAATCATGCCCCGTCATCCGGCAACGGAGCTTTCGTAGGAACAGGTACATCTTCCACCCCCATAGCTCGCGCTCTGGCGAGCCATTCATTAGCAAACAAGCTTCCCCCGGAAGCCACCACCTTCATCACGGGGTAGGCTTCCTCTACCAAGCGAAGCGCAACCTTCGCCCTGGAATAGTCAAAGTCGGACATCGAAAGGTTCCAGCCCTTGGGCTACACGGATGTCATTAATCACGCTGAGAAGAGCACTGCCCAAGAAAGTAGGCTCTTCCCCTAGCACATCCTCGTGGACAATCAGGAGAGCCTTAAGCTCTCCCTCTTCGTCACTCACCACCACTTGGTATTGTCTACTCATAGAATTTCACATGAGCCAGCAAAGCAAGCTAGCGTCTGTGCTCCAATTGTGTTGTCTGTTTCCTCACGGAACAGAGAGAAATCAACAGGAGGCATTGCCGCCGCTAGGGCTTTGTATTGTGCCTCTGTAATTTCTTCGTAAGGCGCTTGCTGATATGTCCCGCTATCGTAAGGCAGGAACGCAATACCAGACACGCTATCGAAGTTGTCCCAAACCCATTGGCCAGCAGCCAGAAACTCATCTGGTTTATACTGTACCGTGATCGAGGGTTTATGTTCACACCAATAGTCCTGGAGCATCTTCCAATGCTCAAGCTGTTCAATGGCTCCCCTGTCGTTACGATAGACGCCGTTCTCAGGTCCGGCAATCGGGAATGAGAATACCACTTGCCCAGGCTGCATCACATCGTCTTCCCAAGGAACGCCTTGCTCCTTCAGGAAGTTGCTCAAGGGGTCTTTGCTATCTCCACGCACACGGCGAATATAGAAGCGGCTATAGCGTGGATGCAGGCCAGATGCACTGTTCGTGAGTTGACTAACAGTACCTTCAGGCTTAACGCAAGTGATTGCTGCTGCCGCGTTGATGCCAAGCTTGGCAGCCCATTCGGCGTTAACACGTACAGCTTCCTCCTTCATTTTGGTGAGCCATTCCTTAGCTTGGTCCGAGACTTCGGACAGCACAGGATGGTCCATGACGCCTGTCAGGCTCACGCCCAGCAGGGCTTCCTCTTCCGTATTCTTACGCCAGATGGGCCTCAAGTATCGGAAGTTGGTGTAAGTGGCTTGAATGGTCCCGAGTATAGTCGCAAGACGTACTTTCCGCAGTAGAGAACCAAGGTCGTCCTCCGCCCTGACAACCACAGAAGATAGGTTGCAAAACTGGTAGGGCCGAAGGATAATCTCACTACATGGATTGGTACCCCATTGCTGGTCCGCGTCGCGGCGACCACTCCTGGCAACTTGCTTAGCAGCCGCCACACGATTGAAGATTCCACGTTCCCCACTCTTGCTGTTGTAGAGCGAATGCCATTCGGACAGGAAGCTATCAAAGTCAGGCTTCTCCGTGTAGCACACGCTGTTGTTGGCTAGAGACAATTCGGGGGCTGTTTCCCACCATTGTCCTGATTTGGCACGACGCATTCTGTCGTCGCTAAGGTTGGACAGGGAAATGAGGGCAGATCGCCGCACGCCCCCGCTGACCACAGACTCTCCGATTTTGCACATGATGCTGTGGCATTCATAGCTGGTGAGCTTTCGTCCCTGGGCTCCCTTGAAGATTCGGATGATGTGGTCGAATAGTCTACGGAGTGGATCAGGACCGGACGCCCTGCCCCCAAAAGTCTTAAGTCGCGCACCGTGCGGTCGTAGTCCAGATAGATCGTAGCTAGGAATGTCTCCGTCGTAGAGGGCTCCGATGAGCTTGCGGGTTGCTTTAGCCCAACCCACCTTAGAGTCTTCAACAACAATTGTCGTGTCCGTCGCTGAAAGCTCTGGTACATCGGGAAGCTTGGAAACATACTGCCGCTCCACACTAAAACCCACGCCAGTGCCACACATGAGGATATAAAGTGCTTCATCAAAAGCTCTCTTGTGATCTACAGGCAAATAGGAACAATTGAAGAGGGCAACGTTGTCACGGTCGAGGGCAGGACCAGCTGTCATCAGCCCTCGCATAGAGGGCAGGACATCTAGGCTCTCAATGGCAAAGCGCAAATCTGCTGCTACTTTCTCATCATCAGACCACAGCATTGGGTACACTACGTTGTCAATGTACCTGTCTACGGTTTCAGACCAGCGCTCCCGTCGTCCCTCTTCCTCCATATACCGGCTGTAACGAGACAGCGCAATGTAGGATGCATATTGATTATCCATTAGCCTCCCAGGTTGTTTAGTGCAATGGCGAGGGCCTTATGGTCCGCTGCATCCATGTCGCTGTAATACAGGTCTTCCATTCGGTATTCCAGCGCCAGCACAAGCCCCCGTTCTCCCATGTAGTCTAGCTGGTTTCGGATTTCATACAGCTGAACGTAGCGCTCTACAGGATCACCCTTCATACTCCACCTCCACTACTTCCACCCCGGCTTTCTTAGCTCGCCTTACCATATCAGCAGTGCCGCGACCGCCAGGAAATGCAATCACCAGATCAGGATGTTCTTCATCCAGCATGCGCTGGTTTCTAATTGGTCCTGCTGCTCTGCCATCCACTTCCCAATCCGCTTTGTATTCAGCTAACCCTGTCCAATTGACTACAGCGTAATTGTCCGCAGCACGATCAGCTCCATCAGCTCCGCCGTGAACAATACGAACGTCAGGCATCCAATTGCCGTCGGGCTCCCCGTAATACCAGCCGCGTTCCAGAAAAATCCTGTCTAGCGTGGAGAACACAAAGTCAAATTCCTTGCGCGACGTTCCGAAGTCTCTTCCACCGCAGACCAACACTACGGGCTGGCGCTTACTCTGGGTTGTCGAGCCCTTCCCATTCATCAATCTTCTCCTGCAAACGGTCCTCAAACGCATTGAGAATTTCTAGCGTCGAGAGCCCAAGTACATCACACACTTCTTCAGGATCGCACCTATCGGCGATGCGCTGCTTCATTTCTTCTAGATTAATCCGCGTCATTAGAAATGGCCGCCATGATTAGCTAGCTCATACACCTTGCGCCCCTTGGCTCGGTGCTTACTCTTGGCCCGCAACACACGGGCGAAGATGTGTTTTCCATATCCTCGCTTGGCTCGCTCAATGCTATTAATGCGATTGAGGTAGGCAGCGAAGAACAATTCATCAATTTGCAAGGACAAACCTCCCCTTAGCATTTTTATATTTACGTTGCAGGAAACGCTTCAACGTCTGGCCTTCGCTCTGCTGACAGAGGTAGTCCATAGTGAGAGGCATCTCAGAGAATTCCCCATTCTCCACTTCGTTCAATACTAAAGCGCCTCGCCAATGACGATTCGCAGCGCCCTTGTATTCTTCGTCGTGTAGGTAACAACTACCGGATACAATTCCTCGGATGGTTCGGCCTGTGGCGTATTGCTTTGTGCCAATGTCGTAGCCCTGTACGTGCCCTTGGACAAAAGGTGTTCCAATGTGCGCAAGCTTGTAAGAGGCATTTCCTCCAATTGGTTTTCCAGTATTGACGTTGGCAAAGAAATGGGCGTAGCTAATCCCATCAATTTGAATAACGTCTGGATTTCCGTAGCGGTAAGGTATGACACGCCAATCGTTGTCAGCGAGTAGGTGGTATCCGATGACCCCCTCAACTTCGGGGTGGGCGTCGATGTAGTGCTGGAGTCTCTGTTCGTGGTTTCCTCGGAGAAGGATTCGGTCTGCTCGCTCATAGGCGCTCCCGCCGTGTTCCCGTAGAATATCCAGGGCTTTGTTTCCGGCTTCGATGTCTTTGGCAATGCGGGCTCCTTCCTTTTCAATGCTGCCCGGAGCAGCATGTCGAGATACCGAGCCAAAGTCCCAATGGTCTCCCAGATGAATAATCCGATCAGGCTCATATTTCTTAATGGCTTCCCCTAGCCAACGGAAGTGATCCAGAGGAACGCCTGCCTTCACCTGTGTGTCAGGTATCAGAAAATGACGTTTCTTCATTGCGTTCCAGTCTTTCCTTCTGTGTCTTAATGTTGTGGCATGTGGTACACAATAGCTGTAGCCCCTCTACAGGAACAAACAAGCGCTGGACAAATCCAGGTAGCTCTTCAAAGCTCTTCAAGCTCCCCACAGGAATAATGTGATCCACCTGTGTTTCTTTCTGGGAATAATAGAGCTTGCATTCATTGCATTGGTATTCGTACTTCTGCCGCTTATTAGGCCCCGTGTATTTCCTCTTGGTGGCCGCTCTCACATCGAATTGTGGAGGCCAGCGTGTCCATGCACGGCGTAGCTGGCTCCGTAGAAAGCCCCACCACTTAGCCTCACTCCATGCCGGATAGGCAGGCCAGGGAGGCGTGCGTGCTTTCCCCTTCTTAGCCGTTGAAGGTTTGGTCGAGGGCTTCCGTGACTTTCGGGTCGAGGCCGTCTGCTCCCCAAAGAGGGTGGAGGGCTTCCCATCCTTCCCCTGCGTAGATGCTGACAGGCCCGTTGTGGATGGGGTCGTAATCTCCGTTTTCGACAACGGTGCCTTCGTCTCGGATAAGGTCGTCAAGGTAGAGGGCAACTCGTTTGTTGTAGTCTTCAACTTCCTTGGCACTCTGTTCCTTCCTCAAGCGGTTTACAATAAGCTGGGCATATCCCCCAATATCCAGCCAGCTGTCGTCGTAGTTAGGATCGCCATTGAGGATGCGACCAATCTTATTTGCAATCAGGTCGAGGGCTTCGCGCTGGTCATCCTCCATCTCCACCCAATTAGGGCTGGATTGCATGATGGCCTTGATGCCCTGTGCATACCACGCTTGATGCTCAAACTCCCCGTAACGCTTGCCACGTTCCTGGAGCGTGCTGTTAACGTCTGACATTGTAGAAGGCTCCCCGGAACCGCTGATAAGTGTCGGCCCAATCGTGTTCGTGTTTAATAGCTATGCCGCCAGCGACGTTCCAGGCGTCAGTGTTCTTGCTCCAGTCGTCAATGAGGATGTCGCCTTGCTCTCGCATGACGAGAGGCTTATGTAAGCCGTCTTGGACAGGAACCACTTGCACTCCCCTACCAAGGTGCTTACGAACCCATTCTCTTTTCTGAAGAGCAATCTCTTCAAAGTGGCTAGAGCCTGCCGAAGTGAGGACAATAGGTTCATACCACTTAATCCAACTCCCCCAGGCTTCAAGCGCCCCGTCCATCGGCGGCAATGTGGCAAAGAAATCCTCCTTCGTGGAGATGTATCGCCACATCTCCTTCTTCGGCATTCCAATGTGGCTAATTCCGAACGTAGCCGGAAACGCCCTATCGAAGTCTGCCATCACCCCATCTAAATCAAGGTATAGCTGCGTCATACAGGCGGTCGCCAGACCTCCCCCTTTCGTCGTTTAATCCACAACAGCGGAGCAATCTTGTGCAGAAACTCGCTGTCCCCGTCATACACTTCCAGCACATGCTGATACATCTCAGCTTCCGTATACATAAAGTCCAGAGGGTCTTTATGCTTAGCCGTGGCCTTCTGCCCTGTGTGGCGGAATAGGCCAGGGATGTTGTCCGTGCTGTCCCCTGTAATCATCTGTGTGTAGAAGTGACGAAGCCCCTCAACTTCGTCTACGAAATAGGCTCCGTTGGCCTCTCTCGTCTTGCTCCAATTATAATGCAAGCCTGGAATCATGTCCAGGTCTTTGTCATTCGTACAGATGATGGTGGTTTTGTTTTTGTTGAAAGCTTCTGTCTGAGCAATAGCCAAGGCATCGTCTGCCTCATCCCCCTGCTCTGCAAAGACAGCTCCCTTGTCCAGCAAATATTCCTTAATCTCTGCATACCAATACGGCTTAGCGTTCGGGTCGCGGTTGGCCTTGTAGTCTGGGAACAAATGCTCCCGGAAGTTCACAGGATGAGAGAGGAAAATAGTAGACCTCGTGGCATCCACACGGTCCAGCACAGCCTTGAGCTTCATATTCACCCCATGCTTCTGGTGATGCCAGGGCTCGTATTCCAAGCCCATTCCCCTAGCAGCAGCATCAGAAGCAAATCCACACGCATAACAGATTACATCTCCGTCCAATAGTGCGTGCATATATTAATTCCAAACGGGGTCAATAATAACAGGCTGCTTGCCGCGATACATAATGTTGCGGTCGTGCAAATCAGCCATGTGCTCCTTGAACAACTCAGCGCAAATCTTCACAGCCTGCTTCTGGTTGCGGCTCATGCCCTTCATGGGAGGCTTGAGTCCCCAATTAATCTCCTTGCCTGTAGCCTCCATAGTGCCAGAGAGATTCTTGCGTTGCTTATAGCTCCCCTTACGGAATGCCAGCTTCTCCATCAGCGTGACGGTGTAGTCGTCTCCCTTACCAGGAGTCCACGGAGTCCACGCAAACCTGCTGTTGTTATCCCTATCTTCCTTGCTGTAATACACATCCTCAAAACGCTTCACATCATAAATCTTCGGGAACCATGGGTTGTTCTGGTGAGCCAAGGCATATTCCAGGAAATGGTCATACGCCTCATCGCTGCTCACCTTCAACGCCAAATCACCCTTGACATACACAGTGCCGCCAGCCCCAGAGCCGGCAAACTTCCAGCCGTCCTTCCGAAGCTTGTCATAGTATTCTTCCAACGTTCCCTGAGCTTTCACAGGAGCCGGGAGGGCTGCTTTCTTCATTAGGTTCCCCAATCAAGATAGAATATGGAGCGGGCAGTGGGATTCGAACCCACGGACTCACGTCGTCTCCTTGGAAGGGAGGTGCAATAGACCACTCTGCCATGCCCGCATAGGTGAGAGAGGCCGGCGCTGATCCCCGGCTTAGTGACAATAGGCGTACATCCCGACGCCTCGTTTTAGGTTTGTGAGCACTTGCGCACCACAAGTTTGCGGCGGATGAATTGTCCCCAAACTTCTCGTTCACTTGATTAGCGCATCAGCCTGCGCCGTCTCTCTCGTGCCTGTCTTTCCAGGCTGTCAGGGAGGGGTAGCATCCTCCCGTTGGGAGTCTGCGTAAGCACCCCCAGCAAGCTAATCCCCATTAGCTTATTTAATCACACTCCGACTGCCCCTGTCCTTCTCTGCCACCTTCTCACAATGGCCAGGGTCAATCAAATGCAATGCCCGACACAGCCAATAACACACGGGACAATGTTCTTTCTCTCGCTTGGAAACACGCGAGGAAATGGTTTCATCAGGATCACCACCAAGCAACACATTGAACGCTTGGTCAATCAGGATGAACCAATTCCAGGCATATTGCCGGAGCTTGCTATAGAGCTTAGTCATTTGTTCACCACCATCGTCACATCAACCTCCAGAAACCTGTCCACCTGAGTCCAGGGGTCGCCTTCGTCAAAGACAATGCCCGTCCGAACCTGGACAAGCCCGCCAAGGTCCGTGAACAGATAGAGGTCATCGTCTTCGTCATCCGAGACGTTCGTATACACCTTGCCCTGTTCAAGCTGTTGGTAACTGAGAGTTACCATAGGAGATTCATCTTGGATAACGACTTTCATTTAGGCATCCTCAACCATAGAGTAGGCTTCAAACAGCCGGGCAACTTCGATAATTTCTACAGCAAGCTCAGAGGCAACGCCTTCGCCAAGCAAACCAGCACGTCCCAGCGTGGCGTACAGAGCATTGGCCTGGGTTAGGCTGTTCTGTCGGACGATGGAACGCTGTCGCGGGTCGTCAGCAGGAGCCGCAGACTGTCGAGCAGGGGCGCTAGCAGCACGTCCTCCAGCTGCGCGAGAAGGCGGCGCTGCACGTCCTCGGGCAGGAGGCTCAGTGCGACCGCCAGAGGCACCTTCGACATCTACATTCCCCTTGACATTCAGAAACTCCTTCCCTCCCTTGTTCACAACATCGTAGTCAAAGCTAACGCTGTCGCCCTTCTGCAAGCCATTAAGCTGGCTGGCACGGAACGCACTGAACCAACCAGCGTCCCCCTCCAACTTGAAGCTAGTGCCACTTCGGGCTACAGCTTCGACAATACCTTCAGCACGTTCCATTAAATTTTCTCCAACTCCGACCACTTAGGGCCAATCTTAGTTTCGATTTTGAATGGGACGGGGCAAATAAATCCCCACGTCTCCGCCATCACATCCACCAAGCTGTCTGCAATCTCTGTGTTCAGCTTGGCTAGCTCTTCTGCATCTCCCCTTGACATGCAATCGGCCATAATGGAGTCATGCACCGTGTTGATAAGAAGCACCCTGCCACGCAAGGGGGACGACAGCAGACGCCGGTAGAGCCGCGCCCGAAACACTGCCATGATGTCTGCCGTCGCCGACCCCTGTACGGGATAGTTCTTCATCTGTGTTGGAGAGAATGTGGGCTTGCTTTGATCCCTCATCCATTCCAACGGGTCTTGCTCAAAGAACGTATAGATGCGTCCTGTCGGACTTTCCCACGTTCCCTTCCCCTGGGGCAATCCGCCCGGTGTTAGCCTATCCGTGTCTTCCCTGGATGTTTCCACCTGTGCCATGACAAGCTCTTGCCATTGCTTCACTTCTGAGTAGCGGGTGTAATAGGCGTCAATGAAAGCTTGGCAAGCATCTTTAGTAAGCCCCAGCTTCCTGGCCATATTAGCAGCGCCGCTGCCGTATTGAAGTTGGAAGGTCATTCGTTTAGTGAACTTCCGCTCTTTCGGTGTTACGTCTTTCTCATCAATTCCCAACCGCTGCGCAGTGAAGTAGGTGTGCATGTCTTTGCCCGACAACAGATCGGCAATCAAATTGCCGTCTCGGGATAGCGCAGCTAGCCCCACCACCTCAAGCTGTGAGAAGTCTGATTCAAGCAACACCCCCTCTTCCCATCGGCTGATAAAACACTGCTTGATGTCACTCATCCGCGTCCCGCAATAGTTTCCTCAAGCTCGTAGATGCGGCCTTGAGCTTCCTCCAAATCCCATCGAAGGTCGCAAGCAAGGAGCATAATATCTAGCGGCCTAATTTCCTCTCCAGCAATCCAACGATTATATAGAGAGATGTATCGTGCAATATTGTCAGTCATCAATCGTCCTCGCTGGAGACATTTTGCAGGTTTGGCGAACTGCTACTTTGTCGTCCTGTCCGCGTGCTCTCCTGGTTAATGTTCGGGTGGATGCAATTATCTCCCCACACCCACTTACTATATCCCCTGTAGTAGGTTTCAGTATCCTTGTTCAACGTTCTGAATTCCAGGAGCGCCTTCACTACAGGATGGTCGAGCTTTTCCAAGCTCTCACTATCCGTCGAGAAGTGACCGGACTTCATTACAGGAATGCCATAGTCTTTGGGCTTAATCCCCAGGCCCTTGATGTGATGCTCGCGCTTCTCCATGCGCGTCTTCACTTCCCCTGCCTTCTGTCCCCCCTTATACCTCAACGGAACGCCATCTTCACCTAACACTTCTACCCGCTGCTCTATCTTAAGCGATCCACCAAATAGTAGACAGCTGACATGTTGCGTTGACTCAATGTCGAACTCAATGAATGGGGGGAAGTGCTGCTTTCCTATTCCCTCAACTATAGTATACGACGCTTCCTTCTGTGTGTCAAGCACCTCAAGCTTCTGTTGTGCTTCCGTTAAGTCGAAGGCCATGCCGTTCCAGGTCATCTGGACGGTGGCCAGGAGGTCATCCATCTTCACGTACACTAGCTCCCGCAGAGCGGGGTTGGCCATCACCAAGTTGTATTGGTGAAGGAACAGTGAATGTGTGTTTAGCACATCCTGCTTCATGTAGTCAAGCAGTTCTTCCTTGGGGATGTGAACAGTGTCGATGCCCTGTGCCCAATACTCCTTGATCTTGTCATCCTTCAGTGGTAGGCCAAGCTCAGCGCTGCATTCATCCAGGGAGGGGTAGAGGTGGCTCTGCCCCGACAGCAGGTATTTCACATGCTGGGTGTCCCAGATGAACAGGTTGGGCAAGGCTTCTTCCATCTCCTTCGGCCACGTCTTGAAGAAGTAGTGCCAGTCGAAACCTAGGTTGTGGCCAACCACCATCACCTTATGGTGCCTTGCTCGCTGAAGGAACCACGGAACCTTGTGCTTACCCTCCGTGTTGTAGCTGTAGCGATAGTGCCCGTCGTCAGCAAGCTCCCCCAGGGAGACGACGAAATTTTTCGGAGAAAATGGGGAGCCAGCGAATTCCCCTACAGCGCCGTCTCCTACATTCCTAATTGTGGTTTCAGTATCGACTACGGAGTAGTGCAAAGACAAGCCTCCTGTTCTGGCGTTCCGGGACCAACCAACATGAAGTCCCATTCATCACAGAAATGCCAGCCTGCCTCCTTCTCTTCATCCGTGAGCGGAGCCCCCTGTACTTCGATTTGATAATAGCGTTCAGGGGTCATCCTCTTCTTCCTCTTCTTCAGGCTTGTAGGCCCAATTGGGCCAAGCTACATTCCATTCCCCCGTTCGCCAATCAAAGGAGAGCCCCACTTGTCCATACCCAAATTCTACAATGCCTTTAATAAACTCCAGCAATTCCTCTGCTGGTACACGGGCTTGGTTAAGTCTGTCCATCCTCTCCCCCTTGGCCGCCCTTAGAGAGCGCGGCAGTGAGTCGCCGGGCCCAGTTGCCAGACCATGCGCCAAACAGCGTGTTGCTACCTTCGGATTCGGCGAACTTCTCCATCATAGAAATGACGATTCGAACCTCCGATAGCAATTCCTCCCCGCCACCCTCGCCGGGCTGCGGTCGCGTGTAGAGCGGCCGGATGCGAACGCCTTTGTATCCTTCCGCAATTGCTTCATTGGCCCTGAGCATCGCGCCGCGTTCGCTAATATCTAGAGTCACACACCCCGCGTCTCCTTCATCGTCCTGATCCCATTCGACGCGCCACGCCACCGCCTCGCCCTGCATGGACGAGAGGCGGTCGGCCCATGCGTTGATCTTTTCGGCGACTCTCTTCTCGCCTAGCGCCCAGATGCGATATTCGCCAAGCGCCCGCATCTCCTCCACCACCTGCTCAATCGGGTTGGTCCTCTCAGTGGTCATCGTGTTCGTCCTCACCTGTGTAACGTTCTTCGCAGTCGCGGCACGATCCGAACGCGCTGCTGTCCAGTTCCCGCGCGGGCACAAGCTCGCGACACTGCGGGCACCTCACCTCACGATCACGATTCATCCCTTGGACTCCTTACGGACGGACGGCAATATAGTCTTGCAGAGGACAGCTATATTCAGGCTCCTGTTCAAAGTCACCAACGACATGGGCCATGCCTGTCAGGTTGCCCTCTTCGTCACGCTCAAGAGCAATGATAGTACAGTCCCAATCAATGCGCAGCGTCTCAAACTCTTCCTTAGTCATCATCCAATCCTCGCTGTAGAGGCACGTCAACCAATGCGTGCCCTATCTGTGTCAATGTCAACAATCCACTTGCCGTTACGCTTGGACTTGTCTCTGGGCGTAAGCAGCTTATTTTTTGGGAGAAAAATTCCTCGTTTCCCCTCCATACTCCACTTACGCCCCATCGTGATAATCAGGTCAGCCTCGCCCTGGATGCCTGTCTTACTACCAAACAGCATGTCCATCGTGGGGTACAATTGATTCTCTGCCTCACCGCCAAGCTGGTGGACAGCAATGACGCTGGCTCCTTCCTTGGCCTTCTCTCGTGCCCAATGGGCCAGATGGGTTTGGTTCTGTACGTCTCCCTCGTGCTCAAATCCCTTGAACTTCCAAAGCTGGTCGAAGATAATCAGGCGTGGCTTGAATTTCTTGATGGCATGGTCGGCTTCTTTGACATGAATCTTGCTCTTGTCGTAGACACGGATTTTATTCCGATTGCCCCCCATGATGTCTGTGTATTGCTCCAAGGCTTCAGGGAGGAATTCATCCATCTCTTCAGCAGACCAACCCAGCGCTGCCTGGACAATACGACGCCTCACCTTGTCGCCCTGTTCCTCGTTGTTAAACCACAGCACATTCTCATCGAAGCTCATCTGCTCGGCCATCCATGTGGCCTCTTGGGCTACGAAGGTAGTGCCTCCGCTGTCTGGTCGTTTGCCAAACATAACAAGGTCGCCTTCCCGTAGTTCTCCAGCGCCTTCGTTAAGGACATCCAAACGCCATTGAAGTCCTGGTCCCGCCACTGAGGTGAGGCGGTCGAGGCTAAAGTCTCCAACGTATGCCTCCACTTCATCAACTCTTCCTGATTGCTTATGGTAATCAACCAAGATTGATTCCACATCATCCAAGGACACCTTAGTGTCACCATCTGCAATCCTCAGCGCTGTGTCTGCAATCTGGCTGGCATAATCACGTTTGGCCAGCCCTTCAAGCAGAGGTTTAATATCAGCCTCCGGGACATCATTCCTTTCAAGGATGGCCAGGAGTTGTTTGTGTAGCTCAAGCTTAGCCTTGTCCATCTTGCTATGACGGACAAGGGAGAACCAAGCTGCAAAACCCTTCCATGAGACGGAGTCTACAGAGGGGTTTGCATTGTACCATTCTCCCATAGCCTGGAGAATGTTAGCGCTTTCCTCCGTAAGAGAGGAAAGCTTTACGAATCTACTATATCTATCATAGCTCTGTCGGGTAGACAGAGCTGAGAGAATTTCCAAATCCAAAAGCTTTTCCCCTTATTAAGCAGGCCCCTCAAAGGGCCTGCATTCTATATTATAATTCAGATTTACGATTTGTTTTTAGTAAATCTGATCTAGAAATCAAAGTTCATAAAGCCGAACGTTTGATTTCATAAGTGACAACGGGAGGAACTACGGAACATTCGTTCCTCCCTAACATCATTGTATCATGGGCTGTCAAGCCCGTCAAGCGATTTCTTTCTTGAGGCGCTGTAGGAGGCCTCTAAGCTTCCAAAGAAGCGTGTTGTTGGGGTTGTGGAAGTAGATGGAATCGTGAGCCTCCCACAACAAATCGTAGTCACTCTTGTTCATTCAGGATTCTCCTTAGTTGGTCCTCTGGTAGATGCTTCGGGTCGGAGCCCGTCTCCACAATCCTGGTGGGCAACCAGCTTAGACGCTTGGCTATCTGTCTGGCCTTCATCTTCACCGTAGGGTTGTCCCCATCCAGGAAGATGATAGCATTGTGATAGCCTTCTGTCAATATAAAACTAGCCGCTGCCGGGGCTAGCTCTGTCCCACAAAGCGCAAGGGCATCAGTTCCCGCAGCGCTCACTCTCAGAGCGTCTACAACGCTCTCTACGAGGCAGACAGCCCTGCCCGGTAGGGGTGTAGCTCCCTCCCCTCTGTAAAGCCCCCACAGGCCATCCTGTGCGCTTCTGAGGGTACGATAGGTCTTGGGGTTGAATCCCCGCTTGATGTACCCAGCCAGGACAGGCCCAAAGGCGCTGGTGTAGCGATGGACAGGGATGTAGAGGGCCTGTTCAGCTTCGCTCCATTGGAACCCTTCCCGTGTGATGAC
>JGI10216J12902_101203428_pt1 | contig 16306 bp, 14 predicted proteins | sample KanNatreferecore_FD_12902 | JGI IMG/M metagenome (IMG submission 12902)
GGCCGCTTCCGAGGCTGGGCGCCCCGCCGCGGTCCCCGTAACCCTGGTACTTCCCGTAGCCGCCGCGGTAGTAGTAATGGTAGTAGTAGTAGCCCTTGCTGGTCTGGTCGATCTTATTCAGGACGACCCCCAGGATGCGGGCCCGGGAGGGCTTCAGGAGCGTGAACGCGTGCTTCACATCCGACTTGCGCGTTCGCCCGGCCTCGACCACCAGCACCACGCTGTCCACGTGGCCTGCCAGGACCTGGCCGTCCGTGACGGGGAGCACCGGCGGGGTGTCGAGGAGGACGAGGTCGGCACGAGATTTCAGGTCCGCCAGGAGGTCCCGCATCGCCTGGCTGTTGAGGATCTCGGCGGGGTTGGGCGGCAGGGGGCCGCAGGTAAGCACCTGGAGGCCTTCCACGGAGGTGGCCCGGAGCGCCTCGTCCAGAGTTAGCTCGCCCGCCAGGACGTTGCTGAGCCCCGGCTCCACCTCCAGGCGGAAGGCGCGGTGGATGCTGGGGTGGCGCATGTCCGTATCGACCAGGATCACCCGCTTCCCCTGCAGCGCCATGGCGATAGCGAGGTTGCAGCTCGTGGTGGACTTGCCTTCGCGGGGATGCGCGCTCGTGAGGAGGAGCGTGCGCACCGGCTGCTCGATGGCGGAGTACTGCAGCGCCGTCCGAAGGGCCCGGTAACTTTCGGTCAGCGTGGAGAAGGCATTGTGGGCGAACAGGAGCGGCTCCTTGCCGTCCCCGACCGTGGGCACCACGCCGAGGGTCGGCAGCGCGGTGAGCCGATCGACGTCTTCGGAGGTGTTGACGCGGTCGTCCAGGATCTCCTGGAGATAGGCGCAGCCCAGACCGAGCGCGAGGCCGATGACCATCGCCATCAGCACCTGCTGGAGCTTGTTCGGGCGCACCGGTGACTTCGGAGTGCCGGCTTCCTCCATCACGCTGGCCGTAGCGGCGATGGAGCGCTCGCGGACGTTCAGGTCGCGCAGCTTCTCGCTGTAATCCATGTACGTCCGCTCGGAGAGGCCCCGCTCGCGCTGGAGCTGGGCCAGCTCCACCTGCCACGGCGCGAACTGGGAGATCCGGTCGGATTTCAGCTCTCCGCTCTCGCCCAGCGAGCGGCTGAGCGCCCGCTTCGCCTCGCGCTCCAGCTCTACGTCTTTGAGCTGCGCCAGGAGCGTCGCCCGCGTGGGGTTGGGGCGCATGCTCTTGATGATGTTCGTGACCGGAATGGCGGCCAGCTCCCGCTCCAGGTCCGCGATCTCTTCATTCAGACTCCGGATGTCCGGGCTCTCGGGGTGGAAGGTGCCGAGCGCGACGACCTTGGCAGCGCGACGCTCGCTGATGCGTTTCCGCAAAGCGTCGTAGTCCGGGTTGGCCTCTTCCCGGGTCTCTTCGATCCGTTCCGGCTCGCTTTGCAGGCGGGTGTGAATGCCGTCGATACGGGCGTCCAGCGCCTGCAGCTCGCTGCGGACCTCGCGGGCGCGGGACTGCTGGTCGATGGCGTCCTTGAGACGGATGCTGGAGATCTCGCTGTTCTCGTTCATCTCCGTCCGACGGGTGAACCGCATCAGGCTCGCCTCCGCGGCCGCGAGATCGGCCTTGGCCGCGGCGGCGGCGCTCTCGAGGTACTTGCGGGTCTTGGTGATGGCGGCGGTGTTCGATTCGGCGGTGAGGTTCACGTACTCCGAGGCCGCCGTGTTGGCCCAGTCCGCCGCGGCCGCGGGGTTCGTTCCTTCGGCGGCGACGCTGATGATGGTGGTGCTATCCGGCTGCGCGAAGCTCAGCGACACCGAGGCCCCGGCGCTTTCGGGGTGGTCTTTGGCGATCCGCTCCTGAACCCGGCGCCGGAATTCCACGCTCTGGAGGATGGCGAGCTGGGTGTTCATGTTCCGCTGCTGGCGCATGGAGAGCAGCGGGGAGATCGAGCTCCGGGTGTCGATCTGGGAGACGACGATGGTGCTCTGCGGCTCGACGAGGAGCTTCGAGACGGTGCGGTAGACCGGCGGCGAAAGGGCCGCGGCGACCACTCCGACGACCGTGAAATAGAAGAGTGCCTGGATGATCACCCACTTCCGCCGGGCCACGACGTCGAGAAGCTCTCGCACGGCGTCCTGGGAAAGAGGCGGTTGGGGGTTTGAGAAGCCCTGCACGTGAGGCATCATGTTAGTGGATCCCTGTCCTTCCTGCATTCCGCTTCTCAGAGCGGTGGACGGGCCGGTGCTCTGCCGCTATAGTCTTAAACACGGGCTCCGCAGAGTACTTCCTCATCCGCTGCGTTCGGAGAGGAGCGGGAAACCGGTGAGCTTCGTGCTCGGAGGGTTAGCAACCGCCTTCCGCAGCCGGGGCTCAGCATACGAAGGAACGTCTAAAGCAAGGGTTGCACAAGCTCGGACCAGCCAGTACCTTCCCTCCAGCCGGAAAGGCGCCGGGAGGGTAAACGGCGGCGCCGCCGGTCAGGCTCGCCCGCTAAAAGACGAATGGCGCGTAGCTGTTATGCTCGAAACAGTTGGCGCCGGAGGCGATGGTCCATTATGAGAGTGTTCTTGAGAGCCGCAGCCACCGTAACGGCCGTGGCAGCCCTTCTTCTGGGGCAGGCGTCGCCCGCTGCGGCTCAGACGAAGAGCTTGAGCTTCACGGGGACGGTGTCCAGCAACAGCATCCTCCCGGATGCAGCACCCAGTTCGGCTTTCTCCGGGTTTCTGACTTACGAGTCGAACGTGCTGCTGAACCCCGATCAAAACCCAGGCAATACCGCGATCGGTCAATACTTCATCACCGGCATGAACTTGACCATCGGCGGTCATAACTACAGCGTGCACTCCGGGCCGGCGGCCTGGATGCGCGTGACGAACATGCCGGAGTCGAGCCCGAACCCGAGCACGGTTGAGAGCCAGTTCTTCGCCGAGGATTTCCTCGATTACAACGGAACCGGGAGGAGAACCCGGCTGGTTCTTGCCAGTTCGGTAGGGAACTTGTTCGGCTCGGACGGTATGCCCGACCCGGCGACGTTTCCACAGTTCAGCAGTTGGGACTTCTTGAAGCGCCTGCAAATCGGGGAGCCGACCAACGTCCTCTTCGAGGGACAGTTCAACAGCTTCACCGAGGGGCGGGTTGCGGCGGTGCCGGAGCCCATCTCGCTGGCGCTGCTGGTGCCGAGCCTCGGGCTGGTCCCGATGTTCCGCCGGCGCAAGAAAGCCGAAGAGATCTAGATCTACCCTCCGGTACCCGGTGGGGGCGTCCAGGGATCGTCAGCACGGCGTTCCCTGGACGTTTTTGCGCGTGATGGACGGCCGTGCCTTCTCGATCAAAGCCCCCGGACGCGGCCCGGCGCCCTCCCCGCGCCATCGTTCTGGTTTACGGCGGCGCCCTGCGCGCTCCGGTGCAGCGGTCCCATCATCTAGCTCGCCACTTCGCGGAGCGAGTCCCAGTCGTCTATGCTCCGTACCGGTCGCCCGTCGAGTTACTCCAGGGCGACGCCCGCATGCCGGTTTGGCCCCCGCTTGCCGCGCACCCACGCGTTTTTCCGGTGGCGCTCCCGCCCACCACGTTTCTCTCCCGCCGGTCCCGGCGGGCCGCGGTGTTGCACGGATTCGTCACCGCCGCGGCCATCGCGCGCGCATTGCGCCCGCTCCGGGTTATGCCCAACGAGGTGCTGCTCTTCCTCGAGCTGGCCACGGCACTACCCGTAATCGATCACTTTCCCCACGCACGAGTGGCGTACGATTGTGTGGACGACTTCCGGCACTGGCCCGGCGCGTCGGCCCGCATGGGGCGGCTGTACGCGGATATGGAGGAGACGCTGGCCCAGCGAGCCGAGTGGATCATCGCGTCCACGCCGCATTGGTTGGACCGGTTCGCGGATTCGAAGGCGCGGAAGATCATCGGCCTGAACGGAGCGGAGTTCGAGGCGTTCGCGTCCTCCTCTTGCCCGCCGCCGGGCGTCGAGCCGGATGATCTCGCCGGCATTCCGCGGCCGCGCCTGCTCTATCTGGGCGTAGGTTCCAGTTACGTCGATGCGGAGGTGCTCCGCGCCCTCTCCCAGGCCGCGCTCGGAAGTGTCGTGGTCGTCGGCCCGATCGATCGACGGGCCGCCATCGCCTCGCGCCCGCCGATGACCAACGTGTTCTGGCTGGGACGCAAGTCATACGAGGCGCTTCCTGCGTACGTTCACGCTTCGGACGTGGCCCTCATTCCCGCGACGGACCACCCCTCCAGCGACCGGATACCCAGCAAGCTCTTCATGTACTGCGCGGCTGGCGTGCCCGTCGTGGCCAGGCGATGCTCCAGCCTGGAGCCGTACGCGGATCGGATCCTTCTCGCAGGGAGTGCAGCCGAGTTCGTGGAGCACACCGCGGAAGCCCTGCGTCACCCGGAGTGGAAACGGGATGACCGCGTAGCGTTGGCGCGAGAGAACACCTGGCAGAACCTGAGCGGCATGCTGCTGCGGGAATTCGGGATCGCCTGATCAGGTGCCGGCCGGCGCGGATGTCGCGCCCCGGGACGGATCGCCGAGATGGTCGTTGAGAAACCGGCGCACGAACCTCTCTGAGAGGGCATTCGCCTGACGGCGCATGCGCGGCGGCGGAACCGGCGCTTCGGGCCGGCCCAGCGCACACAGCAGGTCCGCGACCGCCCGCGTGTAGTCCGCGGCCAGCTCCTCATAGCTCAGCCGGAAGGGAGAGATGCCTGACCTGCGGAACCATCGCTCCCACTGTTGGTCCGAGTAGAGAGCGTCCTCGTAGAAGGCGCAGATGCGATCGTAATCGTATTCCGGTACGGCCGCGGCCGGCTTCTCCTCCACACCCGGGATCCATCGCCACACACGTGTCTGGCCTCCGATGAACGTTGACACCGCCTGACGGAGCCGGTCTCGCCGGGTAAGGAAAACAAAACGGGGGTTCGGAAAGAGGTGGGTCACGGTCTCACTAACGAGGGAGTCGACCTCCCGCGCCGCGTGGTGATCTTGTGTGAGATCGGCGCCGAGTGTTTCCGTTTGGTTGGGGTGTCGCGCTCGACAGAGCTCGATCACGTCCCTCCAGAACAGCTTCACGCCAAGGGCTCCAGTCGGATCGGTGCGGTAGCGGTACACCGCCGATACGTAGGCGGATTCCGAGCCTGTCCCCCAGCGCTCCTCCAGCCTGGGACGGAAGCCGGCGTGGAAGTACTCTAACGGACACCCGAAGCCCCCCGCGCGGTGCAGCGCCTCACCGAGAAGAGTGCTGCCGCAGCGCATATTGGTGCAGATCAGGTAGCATCGCTCGGGCCGCGCCCCGTCCCACTCGGGATAATCGGCCGCTCGCGAGACGAGGTCATACGGTGCCCGCAGGCTTTCCGGGTTAACCGCGTTCATCAGGCGGTGAGCCTCGAAAGGTCCAGGATGAGGTCGCCAACTTCAGGAAGGTGCTGAAACCGCCGTGGGTAGTTGAGCCGGAGCACGGGCAGCGTTTCCGCGACACCGCGGAAGAATTCCAGGCGCCGCGCCTCGGCGGCGGCGTCTGTCGGATCGAAACGGAGCTGGCACCGCATCAGGGCGAGCAGCGCCTCCGTGGGAGGCAGCGGCGTCACGGTTGTGGACTCGACTTGATGGTGGCGGTCGAGAAGGTACACGGCGCGAAGGGGCCGCGGCTCTGCCGGTGGGGCAGCTGCTTGCTCGCAGCGGAACTTGGAGCCATAAGCAGACATCAGCTCGGCGGACCCGATCCGGTCTGCAAACGCCGCCAGAGAGTCCGCCCAGAGGCAAGGAACCGCGGCGCTCGAGGTCACCGCGAAGCTCTCCTCCGTTCGCGAGAGCACGGCTGCATCGTCGGCGAGGAGGTACGCCGAGACGGTATGGGTGAGGCTGAGCGCGAGCGTGGACTTGCCGGAGCCGGAGGCGCCCAGAAGGACGATGGCGCCGCCCGGCCCAGCCACCGCCGCCCCGTGGAGCACGAATCTTCCCAGCAGTTGAACGGCGCGCGGCAGGATGCGCCGTACGAGCACGTCCGCGACCTCCGGCGACCACCCGGCGGGGCCGGGGTAGCAGATGAGCCGGGAAGCGGCACGGTCGAGCTGGAACTCGGCACCGAGGCGGCACCGGAACACCCACCCGGCCGGCAATCGGAACAGCGTGAGGCCGTAACGGCCACCCCACGAGTACACGAGTACGCCTTCGTGGCGCACTGGCGCCTTGCGAAAGCGGACGTCAAGCTTCGGTGCGCCGCCCTCCGGATGGCATTGCGGCACGCCGCGGAGCTCGCGCCCGCACGCGATGTAAACGCCGCCGAAGCGGCCCACCTTGCTAGGAGGCGTTGCTGGCGACGTCACCAGGCTGCGCGGCCTTGGCTGTAAGGCGAACAAGAGGCCCGTAGGCATGCATCGCGGGAGCCACCCATGGGCGTTTCGCCGCGGGTTCCTCCCGCAGCGGCCGTGCTTCGTTCGCTTCCATCAGGCAGCCGTTATGATTGTCCATGCGCTTCCTCTTCGTTCATTCTGACCGGTCCGAGCGACTTACGAGCCGCCGACTGCTTCGCTGAGCCACAGGTCGAGCGCCACCGCAGCCCAGAGCGCCGCCACGTGCGATCCGTCGGGAGTGGCGTCTCCCCTGCCGGCGGCTTCCTGGTGTTCCATGAACCGCTGCCACAGAAGACCACCATCCACCCAGCCCGCGCGGACCGGCGCCAACTGCTCCACCTTATCACGAGTGAGCATTTCTTCCAGGGCTTCCGAGATTACTCCCGTGAATCTCGCTTTCGTGGTACGCCTGCAAATCTCCTTCGGCAGCGTATCCCGCATAGCCTCTCGCAGGATGTACTTCCTGTACGGCCCGCGCCGGAGCATTCCGCCCGGGATCCCCAGGATGAATTCCGCGAGCCTCCGGTCGTTGAACGGATCCCTCACTTCTACCTGTTCACTTACCGCATGACAGAGGACGTTGTCCAATAACACGTGGGGGCGCGCGCGAATGAACGCCTGGTAGCGCTCCATCTGCGCAAACCCGCTAAGGGCCGGCAGCGTCCCGGCCGGGTAAGCCCTTTCCATTAGCCCGACCCGCAGCGCCCATTCGGGCCGTATCCAGTCAGGGACCGCGCCGTGAGGGTCGATCTCGGGGTGGAGCACCGCGCGCCGGACGCTTTGCCTCACCCACGGCCCCAGACCATTCGATCCCAGGAGATACATAGCCCTGATTGGAGACGCTCCCTTCGTCGCCTCCTTCCACTCACGGCAGAGTTGCACGGCGCGTCCCTGGCGCAGCAGGTCGGCCCAGTGAGCATAGGTGCCTGCGAGCCACTCGTCACCGCCCAACCCGCTGAGCAGGACGCGTATCCCCCTCCGGCGGAGTTCGCTTGCGTGATCGAGCGGAGCCGAGTTCGGCCGGATCGGGAGGTGGTGCGTCGCCCGGCTCCAGCGCCGCGCCCCCGTCCAGTCATAGGGCAGCGGCGTCACCCGCAGCGTCTCCACTCCCGTGCGCCGGACCGCCGCCTCGATGTATTCGATCTCGTCCCACGGCTTCCCGGGAAATACCATAGAGACCGGCTGCACGCAGCGGTCGAGGGCGCCATCCTGGTAAAGCTCCCACGCCCGGCAGACGATCGAAGAGGAGTCGAGCCCGCCCGACAGGTGCGCGGCGACCGGCGTGCTGCTGCGAAAGCAAGACCGCAGCGCTTGATCGAACAGCTCCGAAAAGCGTTCGACGTACTCTTCATCCCGCTTCAACTTGAGCTCGGGGAAGGGGCCGGTATGCCACCGCCAGATCCTCGGCTCTCCGCCGCGAACGCTCAAGCAGCAGCCGGGGCTCAGGCGGCGGACCCCTGCCCAGAGGGTCTCATCAGGGGTCATGAAGCGCAGGGAGAGGACCTCGGCCGCTGTTCCCTCGTTCAGACGCTTCTCCAAGCAACCCGACGCAAACAGTTGGACCGGGTCGCTCCCGAAAACAAAAGTCCGGCCGTCGCACGCCCAAAGTAAGGGCCGCCGCCCACAGAGGGACCGCGCGCTGAACAGCCGCCGCTCTCGAGTGTCCCAGACCGCGAATGCAAAATCGCCGGCTAGATGTTCCGGGCACGCCTCTCCATAACGCCGATAGCACGCGAGCGTTACCTCGCCATCCGGCGCCTCTCGCGGCACGCCGGACCCGGCCCCCAGCTTCTCGAACAGCTCATCGCGATTGTCCAGGCGGCCGTCGAAAACGAGCACGACCCCCGCCTCCTCATCGACGAGCGGCTGTGTCTCCGACAGGGCCTCCGGAGTCGTGGCGAGCTTCAGATAGCCCAGCGCGGCCGGTCCGGACGTCCAGGTGCTCGTGCCGTCCGGACCACGGTAGGCGGCGGCGTCGACCATGCGCCGCACCCGCTCCGGCTCGGCCGGCCGGCCGTCGAGATGAATGATCCCGGCGATCCCGCTCATTGACGGCTGGCTACGGCGAGGGCAGCACGAGGTTGGAGGCGGCGAACTCGTCGATGAGGCGGGCAACCTCAGCGTGGGCCGTCTCCGAATCGACCTCGTATTCTGCCAGCAGCCGCTCGATCATCGCCTCCTGACTGGCGCCCTCGGCGATGAGCCGCCAGACTCTCGCCGCCACCTCGTTCAGGCCGTAGTACTCTCCGGTTTCCGAGTGGAAAAGTACCATCTCCCCCTCTACCGGACACCAGACGACCTCCTGCGCCAGCTGCATCTTCACGCCCCCTTCACCACTCTAGCCCCGAAAGCCTGCCTTACCGTCCGCCTGGCGACGCCCGCTGCCCCCCACGCCGCGTACCGCGTTCGATCCGCCAAAGTGTCCTGTAGCCTCACGCCCCACTGATGGCCGACCCGCTCTCCCGGCACTCGGAGGGGGCCTGTTTCAATCCGGCTTCCCACGGCTTTTGCCAACCTTGAGACGGCCGCCGGCTCGCGCGAGTTGGGCGGGAGGTCCGCGTGTACCTCCAGAAGCTCGGCCATCACGGTCAGCGTCAGGTGAAGGCAGCGCCGCGCTCTCCATTCCGCGGAAAGATCGATCACCCGCTGCCAGTCGAGCTGCCGGTTCGCGGCCAATTCGGCCAGGCCCGTGAGCCAGTGCAGCCGGTAATAGCCATGCCTGGCTCCATGAATGGACAGGAGCACAAACCACTCCTCATCGGGCAGGTCCCGGACCGGCTTTCCGCAAAGCTCCGTCCAGTGCCCCCGTCCCGGAAGTTCGCGCGCCGGGATAAAGAATCCCTCGTACCGGTAATGGAGCGCGCAGTGAAGCTCCACGGTCACTCCGTGCGCGGACCGCAGCTCGCACTCTATCTCGTGCTGCGTGGATCTCCGCCCGCGCCCGTGGACGGGCTTGAGGGAGCTCGCGGCGGCGAGGAGCGCTTGCGCAGCGTCGTATCGCTCATCCGGAACCAGCAAGTCCACATCGCGGAACTGGCGCAGTCCCACGTCACCATACAGCTTCATTGCCAGCGCCGGGCCTTTGAACGGCAAGCAGGGAATGCCCCGGCTCTCCAGGAGCTCCAGGACCCGGAGCAACTCCCCGGTGGCGCGCAGGTTTCGCAGGCTGTTGGCGCGATAGGCCTCCTCCAGCGACGCGCGCACCCACGGCTCCAGCTCAGCGTCACACCAGCGGCGGACATTGTGCGCGAGCATCGGCGTGAGGCGATGCCACTCCGCCAGCTCCAGCACCTGCGTCCAGTCCAGGCCCGCGCGGGCCAGCTCCCGAACGCGGCCCGCGCGGCCGGCGGGGCCGTGCAGAGTGGAACACAGAAGCAGGAGCTCCAGCTCTTTCGTTCGCGAATGCATCGGAAGCCTAATAGCGCACCAGCTCCGCGTAGCGCGCGAGCTGTGCGGCGGGCTCATTCACCGGGAGTTGACCGTGCTCCACCCACGCGTGCGCCCCGAAGGGCTCGGCGGCATCGCGCCGGACGCCGATGACCAGCTCCGCTTCCTCGCCTTCGCCCAGCAGCAGCCAGAGGCGCAGCAGCGACTGTCGCAGGCACGCGTTCGAACCATGAGAAAGACGCGCCGCGGAACCGGCCAGTTGCAGGAGCCTCGCGCGGCCGACCCCCCGCCGCCCCAGCGGCAGCCTCCTCCCCCACCAGGAGATGGCAGCCCCGCGCACCCAGCGGACCAGCCGCGGCAGGCTCACCAGACGCAATTGCAGCTCGATGAGCGCTACGGTGCTCACGAGCTGCAGCGCGAGCGCCAGCTCGGTAACGGTGTATCGGCGCCGGGAGGCGGGCTGTGTCATTCGGAACGTCCAGCCTGTAACTTGGCCGCGGGGCGCTCTCACCCCTGTCGAGTGGAGGCGGGCTCTGGTGGACGTGTGGAGCGGCCCTCCGGCATAACTGGGCAGTGCTCTGATGTCCTGCGTTCCACTATACCTGATCACGTCGAGACGGGATTCTCCCGCATCTCTTGAAGGACGGCAACCGTAGTGCGTTGGTGGGAGGTGGCGAAGCGGACCTTCCGCGAGTACGGCCAGGACAACGGCCCGCTGATGGCGGCCGCGGTGGCCTTTTACCTGCTGCTCTCGCTCGTGCCGCTGGTCCTGGTCGCGGCCGCCGTCATCGCGTCGGTGCTGGGCCCGGACGCGCAGCTCCGCGAACACGTGGTCGTGTTCCTGGAGCGGTTTCTCCCGGGAAGCCAGTTCCGCTCCGAGATCCGCGACTGGCTGAACGACCTCATCCACAGCCGGGGCCAGGTAGGTCTGGTGGGCCTGGTGGGCCTGGTGCTCACCGCGGCCGGAGGGTTCGCGACGCTGGAGACGGCGATCAACGTCGCGTGGGGCACGCCGCACCGCGGGGTGATCATGAACAAGGTCTTCGCGTTGGGCATGGTCCTGATGATCGGAGTGCTGTTCCTGCTCTCCTTCCTGATCAGCCTCGCGCTCCAGTGGGCGGACCGCGTCCCGGTGATCCACGCGGTGGCGTCCAACTGGGGAATGCAGCTTACGGGATATGTCGCGCCGGTGGTGCTGACGGGCCTGGGGCTCACCATGGTGTATAAGCTCTTCCCCACGGCGCGCGTGCCGTGGAAGGCGGCGCTCTCCGCCGGTTTCATCACCGGGCTGGCCTGGGAGATGCTCAAGCACGGTTATGCCGTGTTCACGCGGATGTTCGGGGACCAGAGCGCGACGTACGGCGACGCCCTCGCCGGAGTGGCCGGGCTGGTGCTCTGGATCTATTACTCGTGCTCCGTCATCCTGCTGGGAGGCGAGCTGGCCTGGGTGCTGAGCGGGTGCCCCGGGAAAGGAACCGATGTCCACGACGATCTTCGAGACCCACTGCCACCTGAACAACCCGCAGTTTGCAACTGACCTCGACGAAGTGCTGGCCCGGGCGCGGGCGGCCGGGGTCTCCGAATTCCTGCTGATCGGGTTCGACCTCGAATCCAGCCTGCAAGTGGTCGAGATGGCGCGGCCCGAGGAGGGCATTTATGCCGCCGCCGGAATCCACCCTCACGACGCGGACGCCTGGAGCGCGGCCGCGGAGCAGCAGCTGCGACTGCTGCTGGCTCGGCCGGGAGTGGTCGCGTTGGGCGAGATTGGGCTCGACTTCTACCGAGACCTCTCCCCCCGCGAGGCCCAGCACGACGCCTTCCGGGCGCAGTTGGAGATCGCCATGGAGCTGGGCCTCCCCATCGTGGTACACACCCGCGACTCGGTGACGCCGTCGCTCGACGTCCTGGAGCCGTACGCCCGGCGCGGTTTGCGGGGGGTGATGCACTGCTGGAGCGGGACGGTGGAGGAAGCACGCCGTGCCCGGGACCTCGGTTTACTGCTAGGCATCGGCGGGGTGGTGACCTACAAGAAACCCGGAGAGCTGCCCTCAGTCGTCGCAGAGAGTCCGCTGGCGAGTCTCCTGCTGGAAACGGACAGCCCCTACCTCCCCCCCACGCCGCACCGTGGAGAGCGGAACGAGCCGTCCTACCTCCCGCTGATCGCCGAGAAAGTGGCGGAGATCAAACGGGTTCCGGCGGCAGCGATCGCGGAGATCACCCGTTGCAACGCCCTCGGCCTGTTCGGACTCCGATGACCACCACCGAAGCAAACAAGCAGATCGTCCGCCGCTACTACGAAGAGCTGTGGAATGGCTGGCGCCTGGGACTGGCGGAGGAGTTTGTCGCCCCCGGCATTCGGTTCCGCGGCTCACTTGGGGTGGAGGTGGAGGGCCGGGAAGCGTTCCTCGGCTACGTCGGCATGGTCCGTGGCGCGTTTCCCGACTTCCACAACACCGTCGAGGAGCTGGTCGCGGAGGGCGACGGTGTGGCCGTGCGGCTGACCTACCGCGGCACCCATCTCGGGGAGCTATTCGGAATCCCCGCCACCGGGCGGAAGGTCACCTACACGGGGGCCGCCTTCTTCCGGATCGACGCGGGACGGATCATCGAGGGGTGGGTGCTTGGGGATACGGAGGGACTGAGACGGCAGCTCGCCGCGACCTGATGAGAAAGGCATGCCCGCCGCTGCGGAGCGAACGTGTCACCGGATAATCCGACCGCGGGCTGTTAGCCCGCGGCCCTCTGTATTTGACACCCATCCGCGGACCAACAGTCCGCGCTCCGATTGATGAATTCCCGAGGCGGCAATGCTGAATAGACACCTTCTGATCGCCCTGCTGGTGGCGCTTGCGGCGGTAACCACTCAGGCGGCCGACGTACGGCGCCCGCCCAACATCCTGTTCATCTACGCGGACGACCAGTCGTACAAAACGGTCGGCTGCTATCCGGAGGCGCTCCCCGGCGCCCATACCCCGAACATCGACCGGCTGGCCGCGGAGGGGATCCGCTTCCACGGCGCGTTTCTGGGGGCGTGGTGCACTCCGTCGCGGGCGAGCATCCTGACCGGCCGGTACCCGCACGGAATCGAGTCGCTCCGGCCGTCCCTACCGTACCCGTCGGGCGTCTACGATCCCAAGCTGTGTCCGTTCTGGCCGAAGGTGTTCCGGGAGAAGGGCTACGTTACCGCGCAGATCGGCAAATGGCACACAGGAGTGGACGCCGGCACCGGGCGGGACTGGGACTGGCAGATCGTCTGGAACCGCCCGAAGCACCCGGAGAACGCGGGGGCGTATTACCGGGAGCAGGTGCTCAGCTTCAACGGCGAGGAGCGGAAGACCCCCGGCTATTCCACGGACAACTACACGCGCTGGGCGGAGGAGTTCATCCGCGGCGAGCACCGGGAAGCCTCGAAGCCGTGGATGCTGTGGCTCTGTTACGGCGCCGTCCACGGACCCACGACGCCCGCCGAGCGGCACAAGGGACTGCACCGGCAGGTGCCTGTCAAAGAGCCCGGGGACATCCTTCCACCGAGACCGGGAAAGCCGGAGTACCTGAACAAGACGCAGGCGTGGGTGCGCGCGCCGGACGGACGGATCCTCGCCGGTCCCAGCGGCGAAGCGTTCGGCGACGCCGCCGGCCAGGGGCGCGCGACCTACACCGATTACATCCGCCAGGTCCAGGAGTGCACGCGCGGGCTGGACGAGGGAGTCGGGCGCGTCCTGGCGGCGCTGAAGGCCAGCGGCCAGCTCGAGAACACACTCGTCGTCTACACGGCGGACCAGGGCTTCGCGATGGGGGAGCACGGCTTCCGCACCAAGCAGGGGCCGTACGACGCCAACTACCGCTCCCCGCTCATCTTCTCGATGCCCGGCACGCTGCCGCGCGGGAAGGTGGTGCACCACTGCGTCTCCGGGCCGGACCTCGTGGTCACCCTCTTCGCGCAGGCCGGGCTGCCGCTTCCCTGGAAGATGCACGGCCGAGACCTCACGCCTCTGTTGAAGGACCCGTCACGGGCATGGCCGTACCCGGTCTTCTATGAGCTCACGGGCGACCGCTTCGGCTCCGACGTCACGCGGATCGTCACCGAGACTCCGGAGAAGGCAGTCCATAACAACGTGCCGTGGTACTTCGCGCTGCGGGAAGACGGCTGGAAGTACATCCGCTACCTGGTCCCGGGGGAGATCGAGGAGTTGTACGACCTCACGGGAGACCCCGAGGAGCTGACGAACGTGGTAGGCCGCCCGGAGAACCGGCAGCGGCTGGAGCGCATGCGAAAACAGGCCGTCGCCGAACTGCGGAGGACGGAGGCCGGTTACGCGGACCGGCTTCCGGCTCCGCGGGCGGAGCCGGGCTGAACTCCCTCGCGGCCCACGACCCCCCGCCCCCCAATTCTGTGGGGAGCCATATCTACACGCGGCCCACTTCCTCAGAGAGAGGCGCGGGCGTCGGGCTGCTTCAAATGGCGGGCGCCGGGATGAAAACAGACGTGTGGATCGTCTCCATGCAGTTAGAGGTCGCCTCGATCCGGATGAGGATGCCGCGGGGCGTGGCGCTCTGGGGAGCGTTCTGCCGCCTCCACTGCACGATGTCGCCCTTGCCGTCCGGCGTGGAGATCTTCTTGGCGCGGCTGCCCGGGACCGGGATCGCCTGCCCGCCGCTGATCACGAACTCCGTCACCTTCGGGCCCCGACGCAGCCCGCAGACGTGGGTGACCTCGATCACGGCGTCGAAGTAGAGCGTTCCGCCGTCCCGGTAGACCGTGGGGCTGGGCCGGACCGTGACCACCGGGCGCCGCTGGAGCGGCGTCAGGTCTTTGCAGCAGTCATGGTGCCGCTCCTCCCAGGGCGGCGGAGGCGGGACCGGCTCCACGGGGGGCTGAACCGTTCCTCCCGTCCCCCCGCCCCCGGTAGAGCCGTCCGCAGGCCAGGGGATCTTCTCTTCGCCCATGTCGATCTGCTCGCCGCAGATGGCGATCGGGGCGGGCGCCAGCTTGCGCGGCTGTGCCAGCGGCTCGGCGTCGTCGGCCGGAGCGTCCTTGGTGCTGTCCAACTCCCCGCGGCTCTCGGGCGTCCAATCCACGTTGATCCCGGGGGTCTGGCCCACCGCCTGCGCCACGGCCGGCCCGACGTCCGCGATACCGGCGGGGGGCGAGGCGGGTACCATAGTGAACGGCCCGTACCGGATCGACTCCCAATACGCGAAGTTCCCACCTACCCAGATCTCCGCGGTCTTCCCTCCGCACGAGCAGACGTATTTGATCTCGTACTCGCGAGCCCAGACGAACATCGCATCCGCGACGCCCTCCGTCCCGCCGGGGAGAAGGACCGGGCGCACGGGCTGCGCGCCTCGGTACTCCCAGGTACTCCCGGCTTTCCACCGCCATTCATCGGTCGCCCGGCAGGGACGCTTCTCCGGCATCGTCGGCCTCCTAAATCAACGCCCAGCCTGGGCACGACGGGAACGCCAGGAATAGGCCCTAGCGGCGTCGAAAACATTATCGTAAAATAGTTGGAACCTGAAGATACGGCTTCGGGTCCGCACCTCGAAGGCCAGCCGCCTGACCGCTTGCCCGCTGGTGTAGGGACGGTAACGCACCTCCTGCCTCCCCCGGGCTACGGTTTTGAACCCCGCCGCGGTTCGACCTCTTAAGAGCGCTCCCGCGCTCATTTCATCCCCCCGGCTTGCTGCCGGGAAAGAACGCGGAAAGGAATCGGTCAGCTTCAATGCAACGCAGATTCTCCCTTCCTCTGCTGGCCAGCCTGCTCCTCTTCCTCGGGTCACCGGCGCATGCGGAAGACTACCGTACCGCACGCGCCAGCGACGTCCGCGGCAACCTCGCCATCCGCGGCGAGAGCGAGGACAACGTCAGCTATGCGGAACGCAACACCGTCATCCGTGAGGGTGACACGCTCTGGACGGACGAAAGCAGCCGCGGCGAGGTGGAGCTGGAGTCCGGCACGTGGGTCCGCCTGGCGGAAGACACCAAGGTGGATGTCCGGCGCCTCCCGCCGACCCCGCAGTTCCGGCTCTGGAGCGGCTCGCTTTATCTGGACGTCTCGGAGCGGATGGACAGCCCCGTGCGGGTGGAGACGCCCGTCGGGGACCTGGATGTGGAGCGCAACAGCGTCGTCCGCATCGACCTGAACAAGAGCGAAAGCGCGCGGATCAGTCTCTTTAGCGGCCGGGCCGAGATCTTCCCGGACCGCGGCCGGTCTCTGCGCCTCAACGGGGGCGAGCGGATCTATCTGGAGGCCGGCCGGGACCCGGACGCGCCCAAGGCGTTCGACCGGGAGGACCGCGACGGCTTCGACGCCTACCACCGCGACCGCGTCGACTACTACATCACCCGCCCGCTGCCCCGTGAGCTGGACCGGGAGATCGTCGGCGCCCGGGACCTGAACGACTACGGGCGGTGGGTGGTCGTGGACCGCACCAGCTACTGGCGCCCTACCTGCCCGCCCGAATGGCGCCCCTACTCCGAAGGCTACTGGAGCTACGTCCCCGGCTGCGGCTACACATGGGTCGACTACGCGCCGTGGGGCTACACGACCTGCCACTACGGAAGCTGGCTCTACCGGCCGGCCTATGGCTGG
>JGI10216J12902_100098479_pt1 | contig 16269 bp, 16 predicted proteins | sample KanNatreferecore_FD_12902 | JGI IMG/M metagenome (IMG submission 12902)
GAGCCGTAGTTGAGGATGTCCCATTCGCGCTGCGAGTTGATGGGCGATGGCGAGTAGATGGTTGTTCCGACCGCGACCTTCACCGTCGATACCGATTCGATGTCGTAGGGTAGGGCGTATGTCTGAGTCGATGCTGTGGTGGTCAGAGTCCTGTCCTTGTGCATGAACGGAAAATCTCCGAGCGCACAGACGCGCCGGATTTCGTCGTTCATTCGGGTTGAGCCGTTATCGAGGTTAGTCGATGACTGGTCACTTGTTGCCTTCCCGTAGTCGGTTCTGAGTTGAGTGTAGGACTTCATATTATGCGTTTTTGTATTTCACCAGTAGCATGACTGTTAGGTTCGCCGTGGCCGTGAGCGTGTTGGCGTCCTTGAGCGCGAACCTGTCGCCCCTAGCGAACTGTCTGGCCGAGAGGGTTGTGCTGAGTGTTCCTCGCCGTGGGATGTTGGCCGTCGTGTTCAGGGCGAGAGCGGTTGAGAGTACGGCTGTTCCGCTGTCTAGGGCGACTCCGCTCGTCAGCTTTTCGAGTTGAAGCGTTCCCGTGGATGAACACGCCGTTCCGTGACTCTCCCAAAATTCTTCGACTACTCCTGCGCGTGGCATCTGCGCGAAGACGGAGTAGTTCCCCGCCGTCGCTGGCTCCGTGCTTTTCAGGGTCCAGCAGTATGTCTCGTATCTGTTTTGCAAGAATCGGTAGTCGAAGTTCGGGTCTTGCCAGAAGTTATTTTCCTGCATACTAGTCGTCGAGTGTCTCAATCGTAATCTCTATCGGCAAAGCCGCGCCAATGCTCGATGTGCCAGTGAACGCAAGCTGTAGGAAGAAGTTGCTCTTTCCAACGTATCCAGCCGTGGCAGCTTCCTCAATTTCAGAATGGTTATACTTGATGTGCCTAGACGACGGGTAGTTTGTGCTGTTGATTGTCGTGAGGGTCTTGGACGTTGAGGCGTCGTCGTACCAAATCTTCGGGGTGATGGTCACGCCAGATGCAGTCTCGCCCGTGAGCGGAATGCGAATCTCCCTGACCTTGAATGACTTGTCGATGTTGAACACCGACGAACGGAAGACGGAATCCTTCGTGGCTGACGAGTCAATCTTGGAAATCCCGTATGCGGCAGCGGAGTCTGTGCGCCAGCCGATGATGGGGTACTTCTGTCTCTGTTGCTGCTGGACGTACTTGAGAGCCGAGATGACCGGGAGGGTGTTGAGCGTGTCCACTACTCCGATGTTGTGAACGGCTTGTTTTCCGAGCCGCTCGTTCTGATAGGCGTGTGTCAGAATCGTAGCGGCGTCGTTCGTGGTTCCGATACCATCGTTGGTGTTGAAGTAGACACCCCAAGCAACGTGGTCCCCGAAGACATCTACCGCGCCAGCGAACGGTGGGCTTCCAGACATCGAATCCCAAATCTGACTCACTTCGTATCCGCCCGTATACTCAAAGACCTGATAGCCGAAGTCCTGCGTACCTCCCCAAATGACCAGAGAGCCTCCACGGTTCACCATCGCTGTTGCCCAAGGAGATGCGATGGGAATTTGTCTATAGAACGAGTCGTCGGTGGTGTTCCACAGGAAGAGGAATGAGCCGCCTTGGTTGACGGTCGTAGACGAGCCGACGACTGAACCAAGAATTGCGAGGTCCGTTCCGTAGTTGCTGATGGCGAACGGCCTGACGCCTTGCGGGAGGTCAAGCACGTTGTATTGTGAGCCAGCGTTGGTTCCAGATGCGTCAGTTCCGATACGGTGGATGAGTCCTCCTAGCGTTGCCGAGTAGTCGCAGAGATATAGGAATCCGTCCGCATGGGCGAACATCGCGTGGTTCGGATACGTCACGTTTCTGGTTCCGGGGTAGGTGGTGTTCGTCAGGAGCGTGTCCGCACCAGCGTTCCATCCGTCGAGAAGTTCACCGTTGGCGATGAGCGCGTTCGACATAGTGAGTCCGCTGCTCAGTGTGCCGTAGCGGTATACCTGTGTCGGTGTGGCTAGGTAGATGTAGTCGTTGTAGTAGGCCGCTCCATTTCCGGCACCAGAGATGCCTGTGCTGATGGATGTCTCTGAACCGAGTGTGCTGCTGTAGCTGTAGAATTCTCCGTCTGAGGCGTAGACGTAGTGGTTCCCGTTAATCGGGTTTGTAACAATCCACATTGGCGCACCAGAAGGGACGGCGGACGAAAACTTTGTGTACCCGACCGGGAGAATGAACCCGGACGGTTTGCTGCTCACTTGGTTTTCAGGGTCAATCGCTTGTGAAATCAAGAATTGTCCCTTACCCGCTCCGTGATACAATGGGGACTGCCCACCAAGTATCGAGTCAATTGTATACTTGATGATAGCCATACTTACTTGTCTCGGAAATCCGAGAGCTTGTTGAGTAGTTTATTAGGGGTCGCGTATCCCATCTTTCCGATGTTCTCAAGGATTGAAATGAGTTCTGTGATGGCGAGGAAGCTGATTGCCGTCGAGTCGAGGAAAGTCGCGCCCGGAACAATGCTTTCCGTCAGGTGTGCGCCGGACACCATCATCGCGTATACGAGCAGCTTCACAGTGGTCTTGAGCATCTTGCGGCTCTCGATGACCAGACCTGTTTTGTGCGCGGCCATTACAGCCGTGCAGAGGTCAAATCCGATGAGTACCGCGAGCATCCCCATCGTGGAGTGGTTGTCTGCCCCGACGAGGTAATCACCGACAGTCACGGCACCCGCCAGCAGCACCTTCCAACCGAAGTTGGAGTGTGCGCTGGCGAACGCTTCGACCGCTTGCGTCTTCACCGATGAAATTAAGTTATTCATACTAGTATAGCGTTCCAAACAGGTACAGCGTGTTGGTGGCTCCGCCCGATTGGTTAGCGACCTGTGCTTGAATCACGGTCGTCGCTGCGTAGGATTTTGTTTTAGCCGGGGTCGTATTCGGTACTGGCATGAGAATCACCGCGTCATTCGCAGCATCCAGATTCGAGAGCGTGTTGGCCGGGATGAAGTCTGTTTCCGTGCCGTTCGCTCCAATGCTGATTGTAGACGTTGCCCCCGCATCTGCACCAGCGACCAGAATCGCGTAGTGCAGAATGCATCTCTTCCCGGTAGGGACGGTGTATATCGTCGTATCCGCGTTCGCATTTAGCGCGACGGTCGTGACGCTCAGGAGCGACGGGGCTACGTTTGGGTTGTGGAGTTCTGCCATATGTTTATACCGTCAGGTTATGGCTAACATCCGTGCTGGCGTGTTGCGTCGAGATGTTCGCGGTCGCCGCGTTCAACGATACGTTGTTCGTGATGATGTTCGGACCATCGTTCGCTGAGTTCTCGCGGATGCCGTATCTGTGCTTGTTCGCACTGACGCTTGAGATGTTGTTGCCCGACACGACGTTGTAGACGGAGTAGGCAACGCCCGTACTTGTCAGCATGATGCAGTCGTAGGTGTTGTTCGTCCCGGTGCCGATGGCGATGAAGGTGTTGTTGCTGATGGTGGAGTGCGCGATTCCCTGCAAGCTGAACGCATTGTTTCCGCAAGAGTTCACCGTGTTTCCACTGATGTTGAGGTTCTTCTTTACCGCCGTATTCACAATCGAGATGGCCGTGGTCAACGTGCTGAACACGTTGTTCTGGATGGACGTTTGCACCGCGTTGGTCGCTGTGATTGCCGTGGTGGTATCGTTGAACAGGTTGTTGTTGATTACCGTGATGAACGCCCCTGTCGCATTGACCGCCTTCTCGAATCCAAGCGTGTTGTTTCCACTGATGTTGGTGTAGTTCGCGCCGCTGGAAACGTCGATGCCGACAGACCCCGCCGTTTGGCTATCGCACAGAATCTCGTTATTCGTGATGTTCATGTTCGAGCGTGAACTGCTGAACACGATTCCTTTGTGGGCTTGCGCTGTCTCGAAGTGGATGAAGTTTCCGACCGCTGAGTGCATATCGGCACCGAGCAGAATCGCCGTGACCGCTGCCGTGTTACCCGTCAAAATCATTATGTGGTTTCCGACCACTGCGGTCGAGTCGCTGCTTGAGCATGAGATGAGGGCTTGTGACGGGTTGTTCCTGACTTCAATCGTGTTCCCGATAATCTGCGCCGGATTCCCGTCATTTAGAATCGCCTGTTGGCCGGGATTGAGAATGAAGTTCCCTGAAACAACGGCGTCCCAAATGATGCACTCGATTCCCATTCCTGTCGGCGTGATAATCTGGTTGCCTGAGATGACCGCGCCCGTGGTGCTGTTGTATAGAGCTATGCCGCCATAGTCGCCGCTGATGCAAGTGTTCCCGATTATACTAATTCTGTCTCCGCCGCCTTCGATATTTGCGAATGCATCACCAACCGATGTCGTGTCTAGGATGTTATCGTGGATGGTCACGTCATCTGCTGTGCCGGAGACATAAATGTTGGCGTACAGGGTGTTCTTGATTCTGCAATCCAGCACCGACGCATACGTTGTGGACGCCATTATTTCAATGCCGTTTCCTCCCGTGGTCTGGTTCGACTCGTTCCCGTCAATGAAGATGTCTCTTACGGTGATGCGCGAGTGGTTTCCAGCCGCCGCGCCCATTTCAATCACGTTCGCGTTGCTGGCGTTCGCAAGTTTGATGTTGGTTCCGTCGCCCTGACCCTGTAGCGTGACGTTCGACTTGTTGATGACGATTGCTCCGCTGACGGAGATAAGCCCGTCGAGGAACACGATTCGCCCACCAGCGGCGGGTAGGTTTCCGATTGCTGTGTTGATGGCCGTCTGGTCTGCCGTTCCAGTCAGGACAACATCGGCGCGAGTTGTGTCTGCTGCATTCGACGGTGCGATGACGATGGTTGCGCCACGGATTCCGACAGGTACGCTCGAAACGGTCGGCATCTTGTCGAACGTATATCCCGTTGATGCGCCAGCGAACGCGAGCGTGTTCGCGCTGTGCGTGATGGTAACGTCGCCGTTGTTCCAGTTGATGACGCCGCCAGAGGCGAGGAACAGGTCGCTCCACATGAGCGCGGTCGTTCCGAGGGCTGCGGTGTCGCTGACGGTCGGAACGTGGCTTCCAGCCGTAGCAAGTACGCCAGCCGCGCTGAGCGTGAGCATTTCCGCTCCGTCATTTCTCAAGTTGAGAAGTTTGCCAGTAGTCGGTTGTCCCGCCGTGGAGTCCATGAAGATTCCTTGGGCAGCGGTTCCGGCAGAGGTGCCCCCAAGTAGGATTGAAATGGCCGAGGCGTTGGTGTCTGCCGTGCCAACGTAGGTGTGCGTCACCTTGAAGGTTCCCTTCCCTGTTTCCTGACCGTTGATGCCGAGCGTTGTGTCATTCGGGTTGACGGATACGATGCTCAAGCCGAGCGCGTTCGCTCCCGTAGAGTTGTGAACGATGGAGACAGCGTGGCTCGCGCCGTCGTTCTCGACGTAGACGACTTGCGTGGCGAACCCGGTGTTGTCGGCACGGACGGAGAGAAGGCGTCCAGTGGCGGTGGCATGGTTCGAGTAGATGACCATACCCGCACCAGAGTTCCCGGTGTTCTCCAACAGAATCGCGCCTCCGACAGACGTGGACGTGGAGGCGTTGCCGTTCGGGTCGATGAACAGCGTTGCGCCCGTTCCAGTGTTTACGAGAGAGACTGCCCTTGGGTTGTTCGTGGTGTCGTTCTGAGTAACCGTCAGGCCGACGACGTTCACGGTGTTCGCAACGGTAGAGGTAATGCCTCCCGAAACCGCGACCGTGGTGGCAACGAGGTTTACGAGCGTTGCCGTATCGGTTGCCTTGTTATACACAAATCCAGCGTCCCCACCAAAGGAGCCGCCGTCGTTGAATTGAACTTGCGTATCTGCGCCACCGGGCGTTCCCGCTCCGCCAGAAGCCTCTGCCCATACGGGGTTTGCTCCTGCTCCCTGCGTCTTGAGGAAGTGTCCGTTCGTCCCGGCTGCTAGGTTGACCCAATTCGTTCCATTGTGATACAGAATGTCCCCCTGCGCCCCGCTTGTAATCACGACATCCGAAAGGTCGTCTAAAGCAAACGAGACTGTGGTTTGCACCAACAGTCTGTGGGTCACGGGGTCTGCCCAAAGCGTCACGGGCGTAACGCCATCGACGCTCGAAAGCGCGATTAGCGTCCAGACTCCATTATTGTCTCGCCCTGCTTCGGTCATGTGCTTACGTCGATTTTACCAGTAGCTCACCAGAAGCGTTGATATAGAGTTGAACTGGCGTCACTCCGTCAGCGTTCGATACTGCCATCATCGACGTTACCCCGTTGGCATCGCGTCCGGCGACTTCACCTGAGAGGTCGCTTCCGGCTGAGCCGTCATCAACCAGTGCTTCGTGCGTCGAGGCGTTCGCCTTGAGTTGCGCCGTGCTGCTGCCATCCGAATTCAGTAGACCGAGCTTGGTGGGAATCCCGTTTGCGTCGCGTCCTGCGTTTGCCATATTATTTTCCCAAGATTTCTTTCCTCGCTGCTTCGAGGTTGCGGTAGCCGTCCCTGATGCGGGTGTCCTCGTCTTTCAGCCTCTTCTCTTCCTTGTCGAGTCCTGCCTTCCGTTCGTCGAGAGCCTTGTCGCGCTCTTGGAGCCGCCGAGCTTCGCGGTCGAGTTCTTTCTGTCGCTCGTCCTGCTCAGCGATAGCTTCTGCGCGTTCCTTGGCGAACGCCTTGGTCATGCCGCGCAGTTCTTCCGCCGCGTCTTCCGAATCCTTGTTGCGCTTCGATGCGCTCTTGAGTAGTGCGTTTGCCGTTTCTTCCTTTGCTTCCGCTGCCTTCGCCATCGCTTCGAGCCTCTTTGACTCTTCTGCGTTCTTGTCGGAGATGGCTAGTGCTTCCTGTACGGTGTCGCTGATGTTGGCTTCACGGGCTGCGATTTCTTGCAGCTTGAGGTCAACTGGTTTCTGTGCGTCGCGTCGCCGCGCTTCAAGCGTTGCGACTTCCTCTTCCAGCACAGTCTTCCTGACGAGAAGGCGCGGCTGGCCTTCCTCGTTCACTTCCTTCAACCTGTCTTCGACTTCCTTAATCTCTGCGCGTTTGTCGTTGATGCTTCTGATGAGCCGCGACTCTTCTGCCGCGAGCTTGCGTATACGTTCCTTACTCGCCACGATTGCCGAAGCGTCCGGCTGCTTTTTCAATTCTTTCGGCTTCGGCAATACAGGCATAGCTTACAACGCGGTTACGTTTCCATCATCAGAGAGCGGAATCCATCGCAGATAGTGTTTAATCACTCCCGATGTCGGCGTGTTCGTCGTCGTGTAGGTGAATTCAATATCCGAGTTCACGCCAGCGGTCTTTTGGACCAGAACGAACGGCATGAAGTAAGACGGGGCGGTTGCAGCGATGGGGTCATTCACAATTCCCGCCGATGCGTTCATTAGCGTCAATGCTCCGCTAACCAAGTTTCTGCGACTCAGGACGCTTCCAACTGTAGCAGAGCTAATGGTAGTTCCAGTAACCAGCGTAATCACGGGTTGAGCAGTCTGGTCGTTCAAACGCCAGTGGGTTGCCGTTAGGTTGGACCCAAGCACGGTTGTCACGACTCCGTATAATGCACGAACCTCAATTGAGCCTGTGATACGAAAGAGCGGAGTTGAAACGGTGGTGTTGCTTCCAGAGAGCGTCTGACTCACGGAGGTCGTCAGCCCATCAAATGCGATGGGAACGCCATTAGCATCCCTAGCGAATGATGAACTGATGGGTGCCATGTGTTTATTTTACTTCTTTTTAGATTTGGCCTTCTTGGGCTTATCGTCTTCGTCCGCTTCGACCTTCTCTTCCTCGACAACCTCTTCCTTCTTCTCTTCAACAGCCTCTTCGTCGTCCTCGAAGTCGTCTTCCGCTTCCTCTTCCTCAGCAGCCGGAGCGGGTTTCGCGGCGTTCAGGAGTTCAATTTCCGTGTCGAGTTCGTCGCGCTTCTCTGCCTGTTCCTTCGAGCCATCGACCCTGACAATCTTGCAAAAACGATTCCAGAATTCGGGGACATCGCGGGGCTTCTTCGGAGAGGTGTACGATTCCATCTTCGGGTTGCCCGTGTCGAGCAAGAGCTTGTTGGTCAGATGGCGACCGCCGCTCTCAGCGAGATAGCCTGGGAGCAGTTTGGTTTCACCGGGTTGCAGCGTGACGCGGACCTTGCCGCCCCACACGATGTCAAACGGTTCTTTGTCGATGTTCGTGAACCAAGCGTTGACGTTTGCGAATTCGTTGGTGTTCATATGATTTGCGGGGTAGGCGAATTCCCCATGCGCCTATAAGGTTTATAGTGGCTTACGGCTTCGTCCCACCCCCGTACTAGTGAGGGAGTGGGCGAAGCCACAATTGGCTTAGAGCAACCGGAGGTTGACGAACCCGTAATCCGTGGTGGCAACGCCAGTGATGGCAGTGCCGACAGGAGCCTGAACGCCAGCTTCGGGATGCGCCTCGACAGCACCAGCCGTGGCGTTGGAGGCGTCAACAGCCGTACCAACAGTGAGCGCACCGTCAGCGAGGACCGAGAACGGACCAGCGACACCGAGCCAACCGAAGTAGGCGTTGGTGATGTTGAAGACCGCGACGCCGACCGGGGCAGACGTGGCAGAGGTGGGGTTGACCACAACGCCGCTGTACGGGTTCGGAATCGCGTCAATGAGCGCAGTGCCAGTCGTGGCGACCACAACCGGGTCTTCGAGGGTGAAGGTGACGGCAGCGGCAGTGACGGCGGGGTGCGACTTGATGCCGAGAATCTGACCAGCACCCGTGGTGGCTGACTCAACCGTGATGATACCACCCGCAAGCTGGTTGGCCGTCAACGTGACCGTGGTGGTCGTGGTGATGGAGAGGTCGCCAGCAGCGGCGTTAGTAATCGTCAACGCTTGGAAGTTCGAGGTGTCCTCAGCAGAAGCCTGTTGCAACTTGCCCATGACGAGCGTGGTGCCACCAGCCTTGCAATACTTGAGAACCTGTCCTTTGTTCGTGTGGACGATGGAGCCGAGGTCGTGAAGTCCCGTCGAGCTTTCGCTGTGGAGCTTCTGAGCGACCATCTGCGGACCAGTTCCGATGAGAAGGGTCATAGTTTGTTTGTATCTGTTTTATTAGGAGAACGGAGTCGCCGCAGCACCGCTACCGAGGTTGAAGCCGGAAACCCACCAGCGAGTCGCGCTAATAGCAGTGAACGTGTAGCAAGAGCCAATGAGTCCACCCGTCGTAGAGCCGTTGGTTGAGAAGATGAGGTCGTCGGAAACGTCGGGGGTGAAGACATCGAACAGCGGGGTCGCAGCGTCCATGAACGTCATTGAGCCAATCAACAGGTCGGCTGCGCCAGCCGTAATGCTCTGGTTGGTCGAGGTGACGGTCACAACGAAGTCGAAGCTGATTCCGATGTCGCTAGCACCGATGGCCGGGAGCGTGTAGTCAACCGTCGCGGAGTCCATGAGCATCACAGAGCCGCTCATTCCTGCCGTCATCGTGGTATTACCAGATGAGGCGAGGATGTTTTTGCGGATGATGGGTGCCGTCGAGAAGATTTCCTGCCCGGTGTGGACTTCCGCTCCACTGTGCGTTTCCGCGCCCGTGTGGGTGTTCGCGGCAGTGAAGGCTTGGATGCCGGACCAAGTACCAGTGACATCGGTGACGATGCCATGCTCCCTGATTCCCGGCATATACTGTTTCAGGACATCAACAGTCATAGTATGTGTTTATTAACCATTGTCCTGTAGGCGAGTAGTGTCCTCGCCTACAGACCAATAGACTGTTTAGATGCCCGTGATGGCAGTGAGCTTGCCGTTGAAGCGCGGGTTCGAGATGCAGAACTGACCGCCGAAGTAGATGTGACCGACCACACCAGCTTGGTTCGTCGGGGTGAGCCAACCGCTCCAAGAGAAGCCGAGGCCAACCGGGGCTTCGTAGTCGTTGCCCTCAATCTGACCGCTATACTGGACCGACTTGGCGAGCGGGTTCGGGAGAGCGTAGAAGTCAACGGTGTCTTCGTTGAGGAAGAGAAGCATACCAGAGGTAGCCTTCTCGTCAGCGACAACGGGAATCGCGTTGAATTCGAGGCCAGTGAAGCCCGTGCTACCAACCATGCCCTTCACGCGACCGAGGGACTTGTTGATGCGCTCCTGCGGACGGAGCAACTGACCGAAGAACGAGAAGATGGATTCAGTCGTCGGCATCGTGGTCGGCTTGTTCGTACCAGCGACCACCGCGTTCCAGAGCGTGTCCATCTTGGCAAGCGTGAGCGTACCAGACGAGGACGTGACAGTGGACTTGAGCGTGGTGTAGGTCGAGCGAGCGAGTCCGCCGATGGTGGCGACGGTCGTACCATCGTCAACGAGCGCGGCGAGGCCGAGCGGGTCTTTGTTGGAGTTACCAGTACCGTCAGCGTAGAAGAGCGTACCGAGGTCGTCGGCCATGTCTTCCGTGTCGGACTGAATCGTGAGCTTCATCAGGTTCAGCACCTTCGCTTCGGTGTCAGCGACCGCGAGTTCGTCCATCGGGAGGGCGACAGCGATGTGATACCAAGACGGGGTGTATTCCATGTTCACGCGGTTGTCGGTAGCGGAAACCGCGAGAGTGTCGAAGCCAGAGAACGAGCTACCAGTCGTGTTCTTAGCGTACTTGACAGGCTTACGAATCGTGCGACCATCCCACTTCTTCGCGGAGCGAACGGCTCGCTGGAAGACGACGTTGGAGTTCAGCACGGTGTCTGCAACCTTCGGCAGATATTTGGTCTGGACAGTCGTTTGAATGCGCTGTCCGTAAAGTTCGGCCATATTAGACTTTTGTGATGTTTGTTAATCACAGAAGTCATCGTTTTATTTTGATGCGTGGTCTAATCGTTGTCCAAATCGTCCCAACCCTTGCCTTTCAAGGAGTCGGCACTTGCGATGCGCTTCTGTGCGCCTCCACCTTTTGAATCTTTCTTGGTGGTGATGGCGGCAATGTTTTTCTTGAGTGTCTGTTTGTTTTTGTCTCCGTCTTCCCCGTCATTCCGCTGTTCCCTTGCAAGGATTTTCATTGCAGCCTGATAGTTCCAGCGTCCCTTCGAGTCAATCAGGTCGTTCTCCTGCGCGATGGCGAAGAGTTCGGCGCGATTGATGGGTTCGCCGGACGGATTCAGGTTCGGGTCGTCTTGGAGTCGAGAGATTTCGCTCTCAAGCCAAGCAGTAGCTTCTTGGACGGCTTTGGTTTCACGCTCAGATTCGCCCTTGATGCGGTTGACGGCGTTCTCTTCCGCAGCTTTCGCGGCGGCGGACACCATCTTCTGCATCCGGTTGGTCTGATGCGCGTCGAACTTCTTGTAGGTTTCCAAGTCCCCGTTGAACCAGTCGGGGATATCGGCCTCAGTAAGTTCAGCGTTCTCTTCCTTGCGCGTGGCAATCTGAGCTTTGAGTTCGGAGATTTCCTTGGCACTTGCCTCTGACATCTCTTTCTTCAACGCCTCGAACCTGTTGTTCCAGTCTTGCTCGCGCTCTTTCCATCGGGGGTGTTCGTGGAGAGGTCCGGGTTTCTTCGGCTCGCCCTTGGGCTTGCCTCCATCATCTGCACCTTCCTCCGCACCTTCCTCTAGCTCAGCTTCATCGCCCTCAGTGGTTTCCGTTTCGGTCTGTGATTCCTCAGTGGTTTCCTCACTGTCGTCCGCACCCACGTTCGGCCTAGCCGGGTGAGTGAAGGACTGCACATCAATAGGGTCGTTCATACTATCTTGTAGCCTACTACGCCGGACTACAGGCGAATGCATCCATTATACCACGGATGCTTGTGGGTTGTCAATAGATTTTAGGGAAGGCTGGCTGTCCGGCGTTGCGCTTGGCCTTGTGCTGCGCGTACCGACTAGCCACCTTCGGCTTCTTCGCGTACAGATACTTCCGCTGTTTCTCGCTCTTGAACGGCATATTATTCTCCTTTCTTCTCAGGCTTCGGCATGGCCTTGGCCTTCTCTACTTCGAGAGTCGCTCCGTGTTCCGCCGTCTTCGCCGCCGCTTCACTTTCTTTCTGTGCCTTGAATTCGTTGTGAGCCGCGATGCCTTCGGGATGGACGACGATTCCTGCTTTGGCGAGAATCTGTGCCTGACCATCGGGCGGCACTGAGTCGTAGGCGATGCTGATGCTAGGAGCCTTCGGCGGTTCCTGCTGCGCCTGTGCTGCCCTCTGAGCCATGACTTGTGCAACACGCGGGTCTTTGCTGTAGAGGACTTCCGGCGCGTTGACTTCGAGCCAAGCGTTCGCTGCCATCTCTTCCGCGTTCGAGTAGTCGAGCTTCTTGTAGAGGTCGAGCTTCGACATGAGGCCAGCCGTTGCGAGTTCGACCGCTTCCGCCGCGAGCGATGCAGCATCCTTCGGGAGCAGCGAGCCTTCCTTCACGGACACCTTGACCTTCGGGGGCGTGATGCCGACGAATTCAGGGTCGTGGACGTACATCATCTGGACGAACCAGTTGTAGATGTCGTCAGCGAACTGTTCGAGGTACTCAGCGACGCTGCCGCCAACGCGGTCGCCGTCCTTCTGAGCGTTCAGGTACTTGCCGCGCACTGTCTTATCTTCCAGCAGTCCGCTAGAAGTAGAGCCGCGAGTTCCCCAAACGTCCTTGACGCGATTGCGGACATCGTTGCGGTCGTTGTAGACATCAGCCGGGAGCGATTCGCCAGCGATGTGCTTGATGGCATCTTCGGGGCGTCCGCTAGGAATCGCCACGACGCCAGTGTTCTGCAACGCCTTTGCGACGGGTCCGACAGTTTCCTGCGTGAGTCCGGCGTTGGCGAGCGAGACAACCGTGCCGCCGAGCATCTTGTCCACCGCCTTGTCGATTTGGCGGTTGCGCTTGTTCAGTCGGTCTTGGTTCGAGAGGTTCTGACAGGTGTTGGAAGTTTCATCTACGGGAGACTTGCCGAGGTTGAACACGGATAGGAAGACATACGGCATCGACGGCGACGTGAGGTGGTTGGTGCCGGGAATCTCCTTCCCGCTCACCGGGTCAACGCCACCTTCGTTCCAGTTGATGTTCTTCTTCTTGAAGAGGACCGTCTTTCCAATCGTCCAGTAGAGCTTGTCGTTCTCCCACCACTCGATGAATCGAATGTCGGTGCCAGTGTCCTTCTCGACGAGCGTGTTGATGAGTTCGATGCCTTCCGCTTCGCCGTCGTTGTCCTCAAGCACCTTGAGCAGCACGTCGGCTTCCATCGTGCGGTACTCACCGAGGTACTTGCCAGTGTATCCTTCTGACGGGTCAATCGTCGCATCGGGGTCGAGAATCATCTTCTCAGGCCGGATGACGGTTGCAGTCGGGATGTTCCTGTCCAAGTCCCAACCAATCTTGGCGACCGAGAGCAGATACAGTTCGTTGAACCGTGCAGCGGTCTTGAGTTTCAGTCGCAGTTTAATCTCGTCAGCAATCTCAGCGAGCTTCTTCGTCAGCGAGCGGACAAACGTGAGCTTGCCTTCGTCCTCCTGTTCACTCTCTGCGAGCGCGGCCATCGGCTCCGGGTTCTTCTTGGTCGCCATCGGGATATGGGTCTCCATCGCTTCCCAAATGGCGTTGTCCACCATCGGGCGGCTCACGTCGAGGTTCGTGGGCTGGTACTGCTGACCCTTCCAGTAGTTCTCGTTCTCCTTGCCCTTGAGGTCCATCTCACTCTTCACCGTCGAGTCTTCCCACTTCTGTTGGCGACGCTTGGCTGCGCGGGAGAGTTCCTCGTTGTCGGTATCTACTGTGAGGGCTGGCTCCTTGTCGGATGCCACGCCCTGTTTGCTGCTATCGTTTTCCGGCTTGACCCGGTTCGGCGTTTTGCCGAGCAGTGATAGTCCTGCGTCGATGAGACTGTTCATTTGATTTCTGTTTGCCTTTCATAGCGAGTCTCAATCGGCTAGTTAGTGAGTTTGGAATCGAGGGTGAAAAAATAAGGCGGAGAAAAAACCAGATTTGGTCGGAGAGCGTTTTTTCTGACGAGGACGATAACTATACCATTGTACCATTTCCAGCGCGTCCTGTCAAAGATTTTACCGATTGCGCCAGTCGTCGTCTTCGTCGTCCATCTGTCTGTTGAAGAGCTTGAGCATATCAATATCCTCTACGCCGATGGTTCCGTTCGGGCGAATCTCGTAGCTGTTGGGCTGGATGTCGATTCCAGCACCACTCACGCCGCCAGCTTGTCCGAAGCGTTCGAGGCCGACGCGGTAGTAGACGTGGGCGTGTACCCAATCGTCGCGGTCTGAGCGGACCCAAGTGTATTCCGGCGTCCCGACGTTGCTCTCTTCCACGATGCGCCTGATGTGTGACCAGTGCAGCCAGTAGTCTTCGTACTGCGCTCTCGTTCCGTTGAAGAGTCGAACACGCTTGTCCTTGAATTCGCTGACGACGAGGGATATCATGCGGTTGCGGTCAACGACGACCGTTCCGGCTTCGTGCTTCTCTCCCCACTTGATTAGCTGCTGGCTCTTGCGGTCGAGTCTGTAGAAGCAGAGGAAGACGCGACCGGGATACTTCTCTTGTAGCTCGCGTGTTCCCTTGATGTCTCCGTTGGCGTCGATGACCATGATGGCGTTCGGGAACATCTTGAGTAGTCCCTCGATGCTGTCTTCCATCTTCACTGCTGGTCGCGGGTCGTCTGCTGTCGGTTCACGCGGCTCCCATGAGTCGCGCTCGCCGTATCCTATGACTCCGTACTGATTGCCGACGACGAAGCGCAGCTTGATGCCCGTATCGACGCCGATGATGACGCGAGCATCCATCGGATTCTTCTCTTCCGTCACTGAGCCGAGGATGTCTTCCTCGTTCACCTTGCTGTCGCTGCTGGCGTAGGGAAGGCCGAGGACTTTGTTGTAGAAGTATTCCTCCGTCTGCTGCGCGAGCATGACGAGCTTCCACTTTTCACAGATGTCCTTTGCACTGATGCGCGGAGCCATGAGTTGCGAGATGTGGTATCCGCTATACTTGGCTCCCTTCTTGCTCTTCCGTGCCTTCCAGCGTCCGAAGCGGCGGTCGTCGTCGCTCAGTTCGCCGTTACATCCCTTGCAGACGTATATCTGACGCTCTAGGTCCACTGACATCTGGCTTGGGTCTGTGGTTGACCATGTGAGGTACTGCTCCATCTTGCAATGCGGACAGGTGATGAACCACTCGCGTTGATTCGAGTCGTTCCACTCTACGTCCACTCCATGACCGACGACTGAGGGGTGGGAGAAGACGTGCCGCTGCTTCTTGGAACGCTGGCCGTCCAGACGAGCCTTGAAGTCTTCGACGACATCCTGCTTGCTGCTGTCCTTCTCGTCGTGTACGAGTCGGTCAGCGGTAATCATAATCGCGGCCTTGTTGGTCCATGTACCACGGAAGTAAATCATGGACTGGCCTACTTGCTTCTGGAAGATACTGTCCTTGTCAGCAACGTCCGCGAGCATACACGGGTTGTTGGCGATGATACGATTTACCTTACCGCTCACGAACGTCACCACATCGGCGTCCGTTGGCAGCGTGTAAATAATATCCATCTTGTCGTGCCGAGCGTCGTAATGGTTCTTGATGCACTCGCACGTCGAGAGTCCGCACTGAGCGCACTTCACTACGACGAGGTTCTGGCTCTTGTCCCTGTAGATGTCATAAAGGAACGGGTAGTCATAAAAGTCTATCCGTTCCCCTTTCTCGTTCTTAATCTGATTTTTCTCTATCCACGCGATGATTGACCGCGACTCAAGCTCAGACGGGATTGTGACACCCGTTGGATTCATTCGTTCGTGCTTCCTGCTGAGTTATGGCTTGTAGGTCTTTCCATTGGGAGCCGTGAACTTGTGGTTGAATATCCGACTGACATAGTGGTTAAAGAATCCATCAGCACGGAAGTAGAATGTGGTGACTGCCTGTTGCCAGTTAGTAGGAGAACCGCCAACGTAATCCAAGTCGTAATTGCAGAGACAGCCCAACGATTGTCCGACAATAGTTTTGTCTTTGCCCCATAAGACCTTGCTGTATGATTGTACGTCGTGGGTATGTCCATAGAAGATATTTACTCCGAAGTTGTCCGCCATCTTCTTTGGATGGTTCGCGCTGGTATACAGCCCGTGGTGGAAGAATGCGTTGCCGATGCGATGTGTCTCATGGTCAGGGTAGCTCCTGACGACCTTGAAGCCGCGCTCCTTGAGTCTCAGGTTCACGTCTACGTCGATGATGCCTTTCAGTTGAGGGTTCTTGTCAGCGAAGCGGCGAACGCGGTCCTCATGGTTGCCCATGATGAAGGTCCACTTAGGCTCTTGGTGCTTCGGGTTGATGCTGATACTAGCATGGCGGTCGAGAATCTCATTCGCCAGCTTGTAGTCAGCCGCCAGAGTCTTCGTCAGGGCTTCCGGCTCGTCCTTGGTGAAGGAGGCAAGC
>JGI10216J12902_100647263_pt1 | contig 16260 bp, 13 predicted proteins | sample KanNatreferecore_FD_12902 | JGI IMG/M metagenome (IMG submission 12902)
GCGGTGGCCTAGATTGCTCGTAGCCCCCCGTCAGAGGCCGCGAGCGTTCCCGTCAAAACTGAGCCGATGCTAGGCATCCGCTGGCGGAAGCGCAATTCCATTTTATCGGAAAGGGCAACTTTGGTTGTTCATCGTCCAAATCGTATCCGCGGAACTGGTTCGAGCCCGCACTGCCACCGCCGATCGCTTATGCCTGGGCGCACGCTGGTCAACCATGCGTTGACGATCCGGGTTCGGTTGCGCCGCGATCGTGTTACTAACTAATCTCCCGGAGCCCTGGCCTCAACCTCTGCGGGAGCAGGCGGCTGTTGTGTGGTCCCGGCTTTTGTCAGGATTGATGCCGGAATGAACAGGCACAATAACATTATGATTAACACGAGGATTACGACTGCGACTGCTGCGGAACTCCCTGTGGTCATTGGTGGTTGTTGATGCACTGTCCGCGCCTTCAATATGCCGCGAGCCAGAGCGGCCGCCCCTACCACGACGAAGGTGGACATCATGAGAATCGGCTGAACGGGAACCAACGCGCAGACCAGCAAACCCGCGTGGGCGAGCGTGAAGACGCAGAGAGCGAGATCCAGCGCCGACGTATGCCAGTGTTGGCGCGAAGGAGCGCCCGCTCTCGCGTCGGTCGCCCGAAGAAGGCACAGTCCGATCCATAGTCCCATTCCGACGAGGCCGGCTGCGAATGAGAGCAGCCCAGCCGCCTTCTGCTCGGGCCAGTTCTGACTCCCGTGAGGAAGAAACACCTTGATTTGTTTTAACCAGGGTTCCGGGAATCCGAAGGACATGGTCGTCGTCGAAGTATCTCCCAAGGTGGTCACTTCATAATGAGGCCATGCGAAAGAAATGAATAGGCCCAGGGCCACGACTGCGACTGCGGCAAAAACGCCCCGGCGCCGTCTCTCGGGCTGAGCAAGCCAGGCTTTCTGCCATGGGCTAAGCGGCGGTAGTTCCCGTGCGCGCCTGGGCCGCGACATCGTGATTAGCAAGGCGCTGCTGCCAAGCAAAACGATCCCGGCAATCCAGGCGCCGATTGTCACGATGGTTTCGGAATGGCCCGGATTCCAATTCCGATCCTGCAACACGAGCCAAAGCATGATGAGTCCGAAGATTCCAATTGGGATTCCCGGCACGAGTAGGACGCAGCCGAGAATCTTCATCCATACCTTATCAACCTCGCCCGGCCCAGCCCCAGACATGGTCTGCTCGAGGCGGGTCCGCATCTCAGCTGCCGTCTGGAATCGCAGCGCCGGTTCGGTTTCTAAGGCGCGGAGCACGATTTCGTCGATACGCACATCAATATGCACTTTGCGTGATGGCCCTTCGATTCGCTGCGACGGTAGTTCGCCGGTGAGAATTTCGTAGAATACGACACCCAGCGAATAGATGTCGGCACGGCTATCCACACGGCCCGGCGTATTCGTTTGTTCTGGTGCCATATAACCAGGAGTGCCGGCGGCTTGGTCATCATTGGTCTCACCTAGCATTCGCGCGATGCCGAAGTCGGCGATCTTTATGCGGCCATCCTTGGTCAGCAAGAGATTCTCCGGCTTGATATCGCGGTGGACGATGCCGCGTTCATGCGCGAACTGGAGCGCGTCGCAGAGAGGGGGCACGATGGCGAGCGCTTCCTTCGGAGTTAGCTTTTGCGTCTTTAGCAATTCGCGCAGATTTACTCCATCGACGTACTCCATGAGCAGGTAGAAAAAGCCATTCGTCTGCCCAAAGTCGTGCACTGTCACAATGTGCGGGTGATCCAACTGGGCGAGGGCCTGTGCCTCGCGAGAAAATCGATCGGCAAAATGTGGATCCCTTTCGCGCCCGGGGGCGAGCAATTTCAAGGCGACCAGGCGGCCGAGTGACTTCTGTCGTGCCTTGTACACCACGCCCATTCCGCCGCGTCCGAGGCATTCGAGCACCTCGAGTTGCGGGAAATGCGGGGCAATCTCCTCCGGAGTGAGGAGGGCATGCCTGTTCGATTCAATCTCGCCCGTCACCACGGTCTCGGTCGCAAAGTTCATTCCGACTAGGCATCGGGGACATAGACCGAGAGGCGCATCCGGAGCCAAGATGGAACCACACTTGGGGCAGATCTGAGTGTCGGGAGGGTTCATCAAAGAGGAGATTCCGAAAGGCGGCCCGTTGTTACGCGCTGTTCCCCAAGGTCGCCGCGAGATGGCGCATTTCGCCCTCCACTTCGCCCGGTTCTGAAACTGTCTCCGCGATCGCTTCACGAAACAACTCCCGGAAACGCTTCCGCATCCGATGCACCGCGACTCGCGCCGCGCCTTCGCTCATCCCGAGTTTCTGCGCCAATTCATCGTAGGGAATCTCACCGCGCCCCGCGGTGAGCCATTCCTTCAGTTGGTCGAATTGGCCCGACCTTTCATGTCCGGAAAACTCCTGATTCAGTCGGTCCAGCGTCGCATCCAGCAGCGTGAGCGCCCAACGGCGCTCATAAAGCACATCCGCGCCCACCCCTGGTTCGCTTGCGTAGCGTTGCTCGGCCTCGGTCCCGTCGAGCGGCACAAAAGCGAATGCACCGCCGCGCTTCAGCGTCCGCTCGCGATGCCACTCCTTGGCAAGGTAACGCTTCATCGCCACGAGCAGGAAATTCCGAAACCGTCCATGTTCGGGAGCCACGGAACTTATCCACTCCTTTGCGATCAAGCGCGCGAAGAAGTCCTGGGTGAGATCCTGTGCATCGTGCGGCCCGTGGCCAGACCGCCGAACGTAGGCATAAAGCGGATACCAATACATGCGGCAAAGGATTTCCATGGCCGCCAGCGCGTCGGGTGATTCCTCGTGTTGCGCCGCGAGAATCACCGACCAACGGGTTGTATGGAATACCGGGGAAGCGGAGGACGGGTGAGCGGGCATGGAGCGATCTCGATACATAACATAACCACGCCCTTCCGTTTGTTACAGACTTGACTCGGTTTTCAGCCCGCGAAGCCTGTTGCCCCAGCCTAGTTCGGGGGGAATCGCGAAAGTGCGCGCATGAAGTTTGTAACGGACTATTCACCAACGCGTTGGGTGCCCGGAATGCTCCCCAAAAAAGTCTGCTTTTGGACCAATCTAAACGCGACGGTCGATCCGATTCTAAGGGCAAAACCCGAGCTGAAAATAGTCATGAATCCATCGACTGACATCACTGCCAGAGTGACCACCGGTATCCCCGGGCTAGATGATGTCCTCAACGGCGGTCTTCCCCAAAACCGACTCTACCTCATCCACGGAAACCCCGGCGTGGGCAAGACAACGTTCGCACTTCAGTTTTTGCTGGAGGGACAGAGCCGAGGCGAGTCCTGCCTCTATGTCACACTCTCCGAGACTGGCGAAGAACTCGCAGAAACGGCCCGTTCTCACGGTTGGAGCCTGGATGGAATCAATGTCTTCGAACTGGCTGATCTTCGTGACATTCGCGCGGAAGCCGGCAGCACTTTTTTTCGGCCCTCCGAAATTGAACTCAACCGTACGACGGAGAAGCTGGAGGCTGAAGTCAGGCGCGTCAAACCCACCCGGATCGTGCTGGATTCCCTGTCTGAGCTACGGTTGCTTTCGGAGACGGCTTTGCGTTACCGACGGCAAATCATGCGCTTTAAGCATGTGTTCGCGGGGTTGAACTGCACCGTGCTCTTTCTCGAGGACGACTCATCGGGTGAATACGATGTGCATATCGAAAGCATTGCGCACGGGGTCATCAAGCTGCAGCGGACGGAGCCGGAGTACGGGATTACCAGGCGCGTCCTGAGCGTGATCAAGCTTCGTGGATCGGCCTTCCGTGAAGGAAATCACGATTTTGTTCTGCGGCACGGTGGAATCACGGTCTTTCCCCGACTCGTCGCCGCGGAATACCGAAACAATCTTCCGAGCGAGACGGTCGCATGCGGAATCCCTGAACTAGATGCATTGCTGGGCGGCGGCATTGATCGTGGCACGAGCAATGTGTTCATGGGCCCGGCGGGCTGCGGGAAGAGTACACTTGCCCTGAAGAGCGCGCTGGCGGCGGCGGCCCGCGGAGAACGGGCCTCCTGCTTCATTTTCGACGAGACGCTAAACACGTTCATCACTCGCGCATCGAAGTTAGGGATGGAACTCGAGCCCGCGATGCAAAGTGGATTGATCGAGGTTCATCAAATCGATCCCGCCGAGATTTCTCCGGGCGAACTTTCTCACAGGATCCGCGATGCCGTGGAGAAACGATCCTCCAAGGTCGTGATCATTGACAGCATCAATGGATATTTGCAGGCGATGCCAGGCGAGCGTTACCTGACCTTGCAGCTTCACGAGATCCTCTCTTATTTGAACCAACAGGGGATCATCACGATCATGACCGTTGCCCAGCAAGGGGTCATTGGACAGATGCAGAACGTGGTGGATCTGACTTACCTCGCTGACACCGTGCTTCTGCTCCGGTTTTATGAGGATCACGGAACGGTCAAACAAGCGATCTCCGTAATCAAGAAGCGCAGCGGGAATCATGAACGAACAATTCGCGAATTACGTTTGGTCGAAGGATCGGGGATTGAAGTGGGAAAACCTGTCTCCAATCTCCAAGGGGTCCTGACGGGCGTGCCCACGCTCGTAGAAGGCAATGTCGGCCCCGACCACGCGCGAGTCGCCTGATTCCAATGGATTCCCATGAACCTCCGGAAAGGCCTCGGCTCCCTCCCACCGGCTGGAACGGTACGGATGACCTTCGAATCCTGGTACTCGCTCCCCTGGCAAATGACGCCAAGCTGACAGCCGGTTTTCTCACGGCTGCGGGTCTGCAGGCGGTGGCTTGTGCCGACGCAGCGGACACCCGCCGGAGGGCAGAGGAGAGTTGCGGTTCATTACTCGTAGCTGAAGAGGCTATCGACGATGAGTTTGTCCGGCTTTGGAGAGAGTTTTCCGACCGCGAACCATCGTGGTCGGAGTTGCCCATCGGAGTAGTGATTAACGGAGGAGCCGCGGAACCTGGTCGGCGTCGGATCACGGACGCTTTCGGTCGTTTTGCCAACATCATTCTTTTGGAGCGACCATTTCACCCGAGCACGATGATTAGCATGCTCGAATCCGCGCTTCGATCGCGGCAGCGACAATACCAGGTGAGAGACTTGATCCATCGAGACCGGAAAAGCGCGGAACATCTCGAGTTTGTTTTACGCGCCGGGGGACTCGGTGCGTGGAGACTCGATCTTCGGACGTTGGAGATGGCTTGCACGGAGACTTGCAAGGCAAATTTCGGTCTGCCCACGGACAGTGAGTTAACTTATCAACGGGTCGAGCAACTTATTAATCCAGAGGATCGCGAGCAGTGGAAACAGGCAATCCAAGGTTCCTTAGCCAGCCGGCAGGAGTTTAACTCGGAGTACCGAATTACCACACCTGATGGTGAACTGAGATGGATCCAAGTCAAAGGCACCGCCGCCTATGACGAGGGCGGCAATCCGATTCACCTCTCCGGGATCACTCAAAATGTGACCAAGCGAAAGCGGGCTGAAGAGGCCATTGATCGACAGGCCACCGCGCTTCGTGAGGCAGACCGTCGGAAAGATGAGTTCCTGGCGATGCTGGCGCACGAATTGCGAAATCCGCTTTCGGCCATTGGAAATGCCGCCGCCGTCTTGAAGGATCACATCGACGGCATGCAATCGGGTGGCGATCCGGATTCCCCGAACGTGCAGACCTGGGCGGCGATGGTGATCGAGCGACAAAACCGCCAGCTTGCGAGGTTGGTGGACGATCTTCTCGATGTTTCGCGGATCACACGCGGGAAGATCGAATTGCGCCGGGAGGTAATCGATGCGGCTGTCTGCCTCCGCAATGCCTGCGAGGCGGTTGCGCCGATGATGAGTGATCGCGGCCATTCATTAGAGTGCTCCTTTCCTGACAACGTTCTCTGGATCAATGCCGATCCAACGCGAATCGAACAGATTGCGGTTAATCTGCTCGTGAATGCAGCCCGATACACCGAGTCGTCCGGCAACATCGATTTGTCTGCCTCTTCCGAGGAAATTGACGGGCGGCCATCGGTGATCATCAAGGTGCGCGATACGGGAATCGGCATCGCACCAGACCAGATCGGAGCAATGTTCGAACTCTTTGCCCAAGGTGAGCGCTCGACTGATCGAAAGGAGGGTGGGTTGGGCATTGGACTCACGCTCGTGCGGGCTCTCTGTGAAATGCATGGTGGCTCGGTATGGGCGACTTCCGAGGGCCGTGGCAGGGGTTCCACGTTCACCGTTCGCCTGCCCGGAGTTCCAACTCCTGCGCCGGCGAACCTGCAGAAGCATGGCCGTCTTCAGGACTCGGAAGGGGGCGGCAGACGAATCCTGATTGTGGATGACAACGTGGACACAGCTACCGGTTTGTCACGCCTGCTGGCCCGTCGTGGTTATACGCTGCGCCTTGCTCATGACGGTTACAGTGCCATTCAAGTTGCTCGCGAATTTCAGCCCGGCACCGTTCTGCTCGATATCGGCCTTCCGGGGATGGATGGCTATGAAGTCGCACGTCGACTCCGGGAGGAGCCAGGTTGCGGAGGAGCCTTGATCGTTGCGCTGTCTGGCTATGGCCAGGCGGAGGATCGCCGCCGTTCGTATGAGGCTGGATTCGATCACCATCTCATCAAGCCCGTGGACTTCGAGGAGGTCAGGTCGCTCCTGACCGACGGGCGCGTACCCGCACGCTGGCCTCGTTAGCGGGTTTGAACATCAACTAATCGTTAATCGACAGGGCGCGGTTATCGCGTGGGAATTCCTAGGGTAACAAAATGCTTGTCTTACAAATGTAGGCCAAACAAACTGCGATCTCGAACGTCCTCCCAATATGCCAGCGATTGTTCGTTTGCCGTTATTCGCCGTGTGCGGGATAGCCGGATACCTCATTGGCCGGCCATTTGTCGGTGCCCCGGAAGAAGTGGACGCGGTGTCGAACGGAGAACAATCACCAGCGGTAGTCGATGTTTTGGCTCCGGCGACATCGGATGAGAGTTCCTTCATTGCGGAATGGGAGCAACTCCGCGGGGCACGGACAAATAACCCCGAGGACGTCCCGGCCCTCTATGCAGACATCAAGGAGATCAAGGATGCTTTCCGCCGCCGGGCTTTTCGATCCGCATTGATCGCGGAGTGGGCGATGACCAATCCGCAGGCCGCGCTGGCTTACCTGAGCGAGAAGGACAAGGGGATGGTCACGCAACTGGTCCGCGAGTGGCTGCGCATTGATCCCAACGCTGCCGTTGCTGCGCTCATGGCCGGTGGCGAAAAGCAGTACGGAAATCTTCGGGCGGTTCTTGGAGACATCGCGAAGCTGGCTCCGGAGCACCTTGCGCAAGTTACTTCGGCCCTGCCCGGTTGGGACAGTCGTTGGAGATCGATGCCGAATGGTGGAGTCTATCGTCCGAACGACACGGTGGCCCTGGAAGCGTTTGCTGCATTTGGACGGAAGGATGTTGAGGCGGCGCGACTCGCAGCTGAATCGGTCTCGGGTGGCTTGCGCGGACAGGCTCTTGCGGGGGTAGGACGGGCATGGGCCGAGAAAGACGGCGCCGCCGCGTGGAAGTGGGCCGAAGCACTTTCCGCAGGTTTCGATCGAGATGAGACCATGAGGGCTGTGCTTATCGGCTGGTCCAAGATTGAGCCGATGGCCGCGCTTGAACGGATTGAACAAGTCCCGCCGGGAGATGTGGAAGGTTATCATGCGTCAGATGTTGGAGCGCAGGTACTCCGCGAGGCGGGAAAGAAAGACTGGGAAGCCACCATGAGCTGGCTGCGCGATCATCCGGGGAAGCTGGGAAGGTCGAGTCTCGAAGGATTGCAGGACACTATTTCACATCGGCTGATGCACGATCCCGCGGCGACGTTGAAGGCCCTGTCGGTGTCGGGGGTAAATGGCTTGGATAACGTGCTCGCAAACTCGTTGCTGAATGACGGCTATTCCAGGCGGGATCAGGTGTGGCATTGGCTGGACCAGCAGCCGTCCAGTGACTTTACCAAATCGGTCCGTGGCTCGGTGATCAACGCCATTGCATGGAAGGAACCCTCCCTCGCCATGTCTTACCTCGATCGGCTCCCTGATACTCCGGAGAATCGGCCTATTTTTGAGCGCGGGGTTGGCAGCATGCTGAATGGCGGGTCGCAGATGCACCTGTTCGAGGAATTCATGGACAATGCGCCCGCGAAGCTTCGACCGTTGCTACTCGAGGCGGGATTCCAGTACGGCCTGCGCGAATCGGTGAGCGATCCAGGCAAATGGATTAAGAGGATCGACGAATTGCCTCCCGAGCGACGCTCTGAAGCGACAGGTGCGCTGGCTCGAGGTTGGGCGCAAAGTGACCCCGAGTCGGCTGTGGACTGGGCTTTGCATTTACCCGAAGGAAATCAGCGAGATGCTGCTTTTGGCCCCATCTCGAGCACTTGGGCACAATCTGATCCACATGCTGCCGCGAAGTGGGTGGATGGATTGCCTCCGGGTGAAACGCGCGACACGGCGGCGAGGGGGCTGGTCTCCGCATTGTGCGAATCACAGCCTGAGACGGCTTGGACGTGGGCTTTGAGCATTGCGGGAGAACAAGCGCGTTTGAACGCGATTTCGCTGGCTTATATGGGGCTGCAGCGAAAGAGCCCCGAGGCAGCGACGCAAATGCTCGAAAGCGCAAACCTCCCGCCAGCGGTGATTGAGAGACTGCGCGGAACTAAAGTCCGATGAATCGCTCTCTCGTTCCCACGCTCATGGGATCCGGCGTTGCCTTGGCGGTTGGCATCGTGATCGCGAGAATTGTTCCCCCCGAGAATTCGCGAGGCGTGGGGAACGCAACCGCGAAGCCGAACGATCCCGTTTCTGCCGATTCAGTTGTTCAACCGGCAGAGACTGCGCTTGCCCGCGCCATTCGCACCGAAAAGGGAGCGCACCGCTGGTTGATCGTTCTCGCACAAGCCGAGAGGGCGAATGCCGAACAGATGCCGGCGCTCATTCGAAGTGCGGGCAATGATTCCGCGATGATTCGCATGCTGGCCGCGCGATGGGCGGAACTGGATCCGAAAAACATGTTCGCCTCCCTTTACGCGGATTATCTTTTGCCCGACGGCTCGCCCGGAACACTCCCGGGAAGATGGGAGCTCACCAACGTTCTTTTCGACGAGTGGATTAAAAAGGACGCCGATGGTTTGGTAAAAGCTCTCGATGAAGTGCCCGACTTCTCGGGAAGACAAAACCTGCGAATGACCGTCGCAAGTGAACTGTTCAAGACCGACGTCGAGAAAGCCATGCTTGCGATGAAGGAGTGGAATATTCGCCACTACGTTCCGGACATGAACAAGGTTTCCGAGTGGGCGGCGCGGGATCCACGGCATGCCGCGGACGTCGTGGCCGGATTCGGCGGGGAATATATGGCCCAGGAAGCGATGAAACAGGTAGGAAAAGCCTGGGCAAAGAGCGATCCGGAAGCTGGGTTGCGCTATGCGATGACTTTAAATGGAGGTCCTCGTGCCTCGCTCGCTTCCGAGATCATGGGGACTTGGGCGCAACGTGATATCAAGGCCGCCGTGAGCTTCGCAACTGCACAGGATGACCCGCTCTTGAGAGCATCGCTGGCGCAGGGCCTCGTCAACACGTGGGCAAAGTCGGATCCGGCCGCAGCATTGGATTGGAGCCAGGAAAATCTTCGGGGAGCCGCGCGAGCGGAAGCCATCAGCGGCTTGATCAAGACAGTCGCGGAGAAAGACATCCAGGCAGCGGGCGAATTGGTTTCTGGCATGGAGCCAGGAGCCGCGCAGAACCGCGCTTGCGCTTCGATCTTCGAAACCTGGTTTAATAAAGGTCTGGATCAGCGCGAAGCCGCGTTTGCCTGGCTGGCGGAGTTGCCTGACCCGGGAGCGCGCAGTGCCGCCCTTGAGAGGGTGCAATGGAATTGGGTTTTCAACGACCCCGTAGGAGTTCGCGAGTTCGTCTCGGGGCCCTATGGGCACCTGGCTTCGCGGTCGCTCTTCAGCCAGGTCGCCCGAACCGAAACGGCGAAGAATCCGGAAACGGCCATGGCCTGGGCCGAGAATCTTCCGAAAGATCGCGCCGCTGACGCTCGGCGCGCTGTTCTCGAAAGCTGGCTGCAAGTCCGCCCCGACGGTGCCACGGCTTACGCGTTGAAGCTTCCTGCCGGAAGTGAGCGAGATTCAGCAATCGAACAAATGTCCCAATGGATGATCTTTCAATCCTCCGGCAATTCTCTGGATTGGTTTCGCAAGCTAACTGCGGCCGATCGCACGGTCGCGCTGAAGAGCATTCAGCACATCCCGCTCGATCCGGACCGGAAGCGACAGTTGGACGAGATTCTGAAAACTAGATGATCGTGTACTGCGGCTGGCGGACCAGTTCCAGTGCAGTTGACCGTTCGATCAACTGATCCACAGCGAGGTCGGCGGCGGCGAGCGACTGCTTGAACCGATCATCCTTATACTCCTCGTACCCGACGCGCACGAAATTGAGATCCGTAAGCCCGATGAAGTTGAAGACCGTCGTCAGGTGCGGTTCGAGGAAGTTGAGATGCGCGAGGCTGCCTCCGGGATGCAACGCACCATCACCAGCTGACGTGATCACGATCACCGGCTTGGTCTGAAGCAGGGGACGATAGGGATTGGACAGGTCGTTTGCGTCGAAATCGAATGTCCGACCGATGCGGACAATCTGATCGATGTATGCTTTGAGTTGGGCCGGCATGCCGAAGTTATACATCGGAACTCCCAGCACGACCGTATCGGCATCCTCGATTTCCTCGATCAGGTATTCGCTGAGCTCGAGCGCTTCCTGCGTGGCGGTAGTTTCCTGACCGGGCTTCGCGAACGCGGCCGAGATCCAATCATGCCCGATTGCCGGAGGCGGATTGGCGCCCAAGTCCCGGTGAATGATTCGGCCCGCGGGGTGGCGAAGATTCCAGCCCTCCGCGTACCGTTGCGTGAGACGCCGGGTGATCGACCGCGCGGTGCGGCTGCTGGTGTTGATGACGAGCAATGTATTCATGCAGTGCAATTGACCCGAAACCGTGGCGCATTGCTTCGTTCCAAGTTTGTTACCAGCTCACAAGATTGTGAGTAGACGTGGCGCGAGGGGAACCCTTCGGCTAAGGCAGAACCATGAATCCGCTTCGAATCTATGTGGACCTGGGAATGACACCGGACGTCCGGGAAGTCCTGGAACGGGGCACGACCGGACATGAATTGGTTTTTCCGAAGGTCCCTATCTCCTCGGTCCTGGTGAAGGCAGAGCGTGATCCGCAGTTCAGGAGCGCGGATGTAGCTTTCGGGCAACCGGATCTTCAGGCAATTTCCGAGGCGGCGCAGCTCAAGTGGGTTCATGTCAGTTCCTCGGGAATCACGCGCTACGATACTCCCGAGTTTCGCGCGCAGATGGCTCAACGCGGAATTTCGGTATCCAATAGCGCCCGCGTATACAATGAGGCCTGCGCCACCCACGTGCTGGGTTTCATGCTCGCCCAGGCCAGATGCCTGCCGTGGGCGCTTAAGTCACGCGCGGCAAACGGATCGGACTCCTGGGTGAGCCTGCGGAACTCCTGCACTCCACTTCGTGCCCAGACAGTTTTGATTCTCGGTTACGGCGCGATCGGCAAACGGCTGGCGGAGATGCTGCGCCCATTTGATGTGGAAATCATCGCCCATCGGCGAAAGCCGCGCGGAGATGAAGGCGTGGCTGTGATTACCGACGAGGGGTTGCCGGAAGTTCTGTCTCGGGCGGACCACGTCTTGAACATCCTGCCGGATAGCTCCTCTACGCGTCATTTCTTCAACGCCGAGCGCTTTGAGTTACTCAAGCCTGGTGCGGTCTTCTACAACATCGGACGCGGAGGGACCGTCGATCAGGACGCTTTGCTGACTACTCTTCGCTCCGGTGGCATCAAAGCGGCCTGGCTCGACGTGACGGAACCCGAGCCATTGCCGGACGATCACCCTCTATGGGCTGAGCCAAACTGCTTCATCACTCCGCATATTGCGGGTGGCCACGCGGACGAGACGCTGACGCTCGTTCAGCATTTTCTCGAGAACTTCGATCGCTTTGTTCGCGGCGAACCATTGGTTGATTGCGTAATCTAGTTATACGCTTTCTTCGCCGAGATGACGAATGAGAGTCTTGAGCCGGTCGGCCACGCGAGTCTGCTCGAGCACCAGCTGACGGCGATACGCATCGCGCACGAAGGTGTGCGTGACGATATCGCAAAGCTTTGCGGGATCGTTCACGTTGGCCAGTTGCTCATCGAGCGTTTCGGGAATCTCCACTCCCTGCGCCTGGAAATGCGCGCAATACTCGAGGATTTGCGCGCTCAGAACTTCCCCTTCCTCGCGGGAAGCCGGTTCCGATGCGACCCGGTTGACGCGGGCCATGCGGAAGGGGCGTTCCTGCACGAAATCGGTCATCTCCACACGCGCAAGGCCTTGAAGGATGAGGTGTGACGTGCCGTCTTCGTGCCCGACGCAAGCTCGGATGAAGCCGAGCCCTGCCACATGATGAAAATCATCCACGGATCTTGCGTCGTTGAGCCCGGCTTTCATCAGCGTAACGCAAAACATGCGATGATGCTCGAGCGACCACGCCAGCATATCGCGGTAGCGCGGTTCGAAAATGAAGAGAGGAAGCAGCGTATGCGGAAAAAGGGTCGTGTTGGGCAGCACCATGAGAGGCGCCTCCGCCGGGATCTGAAGTTGGTCCGTGGAGTCGGACGGCTTCACAGCGGCAGTTCGCCTTCGCGTCGTGAGGCGGTGACGCCTAGCTTTTTGTATGCAGCCTGCATCGGAACGCGCCCTTGGGGTGTGCGCTTGAGATAGCCCTGCATGATCAGGTACGGCTCGTTCACATCCTCCAGCGTTCCCGGATCCTCCCCGATGGCCACCGCAAGGCTGTTCAGGCCGACTGGCCCGCCGCCGAACCGGTGCACGAGGGTTTCGAGAATCCTTTTGTCCGTCTCGTCGAGCCCGTCGCGGTCGATGTCGCGCATCGTCAGTGCGGCATCCGCGACCTCGCGCGTGACCCGGTTTCCCGCACGGACTTGTGCGTAATCGCGCGTCCACCGGAGCAAATTATTCGCGATGCGCGGAGTGCCCCGGCTTCGACCGGCAATTTCGAGCGCCCCCTCGGCATCGATGTCCACGCCCATCAGCCCCGCACTTCGCTGGACGATGCTCTGCAGGTCGTCCGCCGTATAGTAGTCGAGACGAAGCGGCATGCCAAAGCGGCTGCGCAATGGCGCGCTGATCATGCCAGATCGCGTGGTGGCGCCAATCAATGTGAACTTTGGAAGATTCAATCGGACGCTGCGTGCATTAGGACCCTGATCGATAATGATGTCGAGTTTGTAGTCCTCCATCGCGGGATAGAGGTATTCCTCGATGACGCGTGAGAGGGCGTGAATTTCGTCGATAAACAGGACATCGCCGCGTTCCAGCGTGGTCAACAGACCGGCGAGATCACCTGCCTTCTCGATGGTCGGCCCGCTGGTGTTCTTGATGTTCACTCCCATGGCGTTGGCGACGATGTGAGCCAGCGTCGTCTTGCCCAGGCCGGGAGGGCCGCTCAAAAGGATGTGCTCCAGCACGTCGCCGCGCTGGCGCGCGGCTTCGACCATGATGTTGAGCTGCTCGCAGGCCTTCGACTGCCCGGTAAATTCGCTGAAGGCCGGGGGGCGGAGCGAGATGTCGAACGGCGTGTCGGGCGCGTCTGCTAATTGGCGAAGCTGGTGATCGGACACGCGGGTGACATTAGCGTTACTCCGGACGTCGGAGCAAGGGCAGCCGCGATCAGCCGCGCGATTCTTCGTCTTTGTCTTCTTCCTCCAGATCGTCCTCCGAGCCGTTGCGAGAGGCTTCGAGCATTTGGTCATGCAGCGCTTCATCCATTCCCTCGGCGATCAACTCCTCCACGATGTGATCGTCGTCTGCGCCGTGATTTGGAGTGTGCCGCCCTGGATCGGCGGAAATGAAATCGTGTTCGCTCACCAGCAGCTGCATGTCGTGCTCGTTGCTGCCATTCTCGAAATCGTGACCGCCATGAAGTTCGCGTTTCGCCTGTTTCCAGTGGTCTTCAGTCGGCTCAACCCAGCCGTCGATCTGCGCCAGTTCCTTTGCCCGTTTCCTCACGTCTTCCATGGTCGGAGCGCCAAGACCGCGTGCGTGCTGAAGGATCTTCGCGGGATTCGGTCGCGGCGCTTTCATGGGTGTATGGTCGGGACATCGCTGGCAGAGGGCAAGCGTGAGTTTCGACCTCCTGAAAATTTCCCGTAACTCTCGCCCAACCACTATTCTCCGCAGGCACGAACTGCTACTATCGCTCCGATATGAAAGAGATCAAGCTGTCGGGTCGCGAACGTACGGTGCTGCGATACATCGACTGGGCCACCGGCACACCGGGTGGTGAGTTGCTCGAAGCGACGCGGCTGGAAGCGGAAGATCTCGTCGCGGTCCTCAATGGACTGCTGGAAGTCGGATACATTGAAACCGAGCCGTATGCCGATCAAACCGATGAGAAAACCTTCGTTCAAACGAGCTTCGAAGTGAACCCGAGCTACGCGCTCGAACTCAAGGCCGCGATGGCGCGGCTGTAAGAGCGTTGACGAAGCGCGAACCCAGAAGGCACGAAGGTTTTGCTGCGGAGAGATCCCCGCGAACCTGCTCCCCGTCGACTTTATTTTCCAGCACCGCTCGGCGCCTCGACGAACCGGAGCTGCGTGCAGAGAGAGTAGGGAAGATCGTCGATCTGGTAGGCAAGTTCAGCGAAGAACGCACTCACGCCGTTGCTCGGGCGTTCTTCATCGATCTGGATCTGGCCTTCCTTCACTTCGACCGAGCGTGACTCCCAGGTCGCATTGCGAATGTCTTTCGTCGGTCCGTTCGCTCGCCACACTCTGACTTCCTTGGGCGCCGGTTCGGCGGTGATGGCGAGATGCATCTTGCCGTTTTGGTCCAAGTGATTCCAAGACAGCTTCGGCAACGGTTTACCGGTGATTTGATGGCGGGTGAAAGCCGCGACCGCATCGACTGCGCGCATGGGGTCCTTGCTGCCATCACTTTTCTTTTCGGTAAGATTATGTCCCGCGTTGGGAGTGTAGCTGATCCATTTTTCGCCCGGCAGGGAGTCCCAGTAGAGATTCAGGGCATCCGGCGCCCAATAGCGATCATTGGTGCCCAGAACCACGAGCTTCGGCAGCGTGAACTTCGCGCGGTAGGTCCAGGGATCCACCCAGCTCCAGAGGCGCTTCGCCTCGGCCGTCTGTTGCATCGGAACCAATCCACGGGCGGAATAAGGTCTGATTTGTTCGCTCGGGCCGCCAAAGCATTCCACCTGGCGCTCCATCTGCGCCGGCATGTTTAATACGTCGATGACCATCGGTGCGATCGCCATTACGCGTGAGTCGCTGGCTGCGGTAAGCCAGGTCGTCCAACCGCGCTTACTCGCACCGCTGACGACGAAGCGCTCGACTTTTCTGCCCCATTCCTTGCTGCTCACTTCCTGCACCGCATCCATTGCTTTCACGAGGCTCTTCACCATCGGGAAAAGGAGCGGCCACGTTTGATCCTGAGTCTCCAGGTAGCGCACGAAAGTCTCAGCGATCAGATCGTCTTCTCGCTTGTTATCGAAGAGAGGCTGATTCGGGATGCCCAGCAGAATGGCAACCGGCGCCTTGATTTTTGTCGCCAGCATCACTCCGTACGGCAGGCCTTCCGGTTTGGCCCTGCCGCCGGAATTCAGTAGAAAGATGGTATCAGTCGCCGGGATGTCCTTGGGCCGGAACAACACGAGATCGTGCTTCCACTCAATGCCCTGCCATACCTGTGAAACGAGATCGATCTGCGTGACTTCGCAGTTTCCAAACTCTGCGCGGTTCTTCACCGTCCACTTTGCCGCAGTTTCTGGGAGTGCCACGTATTTGGCCAGATCGGCCCGGGCCACCGTGAGGGAAAATGCCAGGAGGAGTGCAGAGGGGATCAATTTCATCGGAGTGAGAACGTCGAAGGGCGCTGCTTGGTTACGCCCTGGCTGATGGTTCGCAAGTGGAAGACTTCATCGGGAATCGATCGATCCAAGCTGCTGCCGGTAGCCGACGGGCCTCCCAGCGGGCCGGTGCACCTCGATTGGTTGACGCCCTCAAATCTCATTCAAAACTGCTTGCCCCAATTTTGGATTCTGCGATACGTCCCGCCCGCTTTTTGCGGCCTTTGCCAGTGTAGCTCAGTGGTAGAGCAGCGGTTTCGTAAACCGCAGGTCACG
>JGI10216J12902_105789132_pt1 | contig 16251 bp, 15 predicted proteins | sample KanNatreferecore_FD_12902 | JGI IMG/M metagenome (IMG submission 12902)
CCCCCGCAACCAATTTCAGCCTGCTGATTTCATCAGCAGGCTTTTTTGTAGTCTCCTTGTTTTCCTAATGCACTTGCTGGTCTGCTCTCTCAAGTCCCTCAGAAATGGGGATCTTGTTGCCTTGCATCTTGAATGCACAGGTGAAAAACTGCGGACATAACTTCACGACAGTCTTCATCGCAGGCGCGACTGGAGACGTGTTGAGAACAGAACGGAATTCAGAGAGGAGACACTGCCATGTTTATTGTAACCAACCGCGAAATTGATGAGAACGCCAAGGGGCTTGCGAAGCTGGGGGATCGGCCCAATTCCAAAGGCCCGAACGAACTTCGACTTGTCGAGGCGACGCGCTCGGCGGGCCGGTGGCAGATTCGCGTCCTGCCGGACACGATCGATGACGCGATGAAAGCGGAGGTCGGAATCATCGATCCGAACCCGGTGTACGCGAGCCGGTATGTTTCCCAAAAGGTGCTCAGCGCACTTCAGACTCAGAAACGCAACTTCCTCTTCTTTGTCCACGGATACAATAACGACATCGAGGACGTGCTGAATCGCGCACATGGGTTCGAGCAGATTTACAAGGTCGAGGTCATGGCCTTCAGCTGGCCCGCCAATGGGGGTGGGGCGCGAGGGGTCGCCAGCTATCTGAGTGACAAGCGGGATGCACAAGCATCGGTGCCCGCCTTGGGGCGGTGCCTTGAAAAGCTGTATGAGTATTTGAGCGACATCAACAAGCTGCGGGCCGAGAGAATCCGACAGGAGGCCCAACAGCTACACCCCGACAACGCCGATCTGCGGGATCAGTATATCGCGCAACAGACCGAAAAGGGATGCCCATTTACGGTCAACTTGGTGCTGCACAGCATGGGTAACTATCTCTTCAAGCACGTGCTGCAGTCCTCCGTGTTCAAGGGTGGCCGGCAGTTGCTGTTTGACAACGTTACGATGGTGGCCGCGGATGCGAACAATGACGGACATGTAGAGTGGGTTGACCTGATCAATAGCCGCAGACGCATCTACATTACGATCAACGAAGATGACTCCGCATTGATGGCTTCTCGCATGAAGACGGGAAGCGAACAGCAGGCGCGACTGGGGCACTATCCCTTCAACCTCTACTCCACCAAGGCGGTCTACGTGAACTTCACGGACGTTGACAAGGTCGGAAAGTCCCACGCCTATTTCGAGGGAGGCGCAATCCAGAATTCTGCGGTGAAACGGTTTTTCCGAAAGGCGTTCCATGGCTTGCGAGCAGAGGAGGACCTGTTGTTTGATCCGGCGAGAAGATTGCATTCAATCGGCTAGGCTTGAAGGTCTCCAACTCGACGGCCCCTTATTCTCCGGCAACAACCCTGGATGGGCGATACTATCTTTTCTTCCGCGTCCATGACGGGGACAAAGATAAACTTGTGCTCCTCTTTCACAAGTTGCGAAGCGGCTACCGCCCCAACCTCGACAACCCCGCCCATGACGGGCCACGCCTGCAAACAGAGCGCGATGGCCGGAGGCGCTGTGGTGGATGGTTAGACGGCCTGATAGAGGCGTCACGTCTTGTCATCGGGCATCTCCGATTTTGTGCAGATGGAATGTGTCACCCGTATCCCGAAGGATCAAATGGTCACCGTCGAAACTGAATTGAGATGTGGTGGTCTTTCGCTCGCCTTGGAGAGTGATCGTATCGCCATCAACACGATATGTGCCGCTGTCATTGAGTCGCATGAACCACGTCGTGAATGAGGCGTCGCACGTCTCGTCGGAACGGAACGTGTAACGAACCATGCTCGGACCAAGTTGGCTCATGATGCAGCCCGTACTCCATCGACCGACTAGTGGCGCATCCTTCCGAATCGGAGAAGAGCACCCGGCAAGCGCCAGTACGATGGAGACTGTGATGACTCAGAAGCAACCGTCTGGAAGGTGCGTTCTGTAAATTCATTGTATGATGCGGCATTTCATATCACATACTGTCTGTGGAACGCCTCAACGGCGAACCTAACCATCCAAAATCGCCTCCGCTTCGATCTCCACGAGAATCTCCGGCGCGATAAGGCGTTTGACCTCCACCATGCTTGTGGCTGGCCGGATGTCCTTGAAGCACTCGCCGTGGGCGCGGCCAACTTTTTCCCAGTCGTCAATGTTGACCACGTAAATGCGCGTCCGCACCACATCTTTCAGCACCGCGCCGGCGCGCATCAGCGCGGACTCGATGTTCTTGAGAATCTGCACGGCCTGCTGATACGGATCGCCCACTCCCACGATCTTGCCGTCTGCATCAGTCGCGGTTGTCCCGGAGACATGAATCACGTTCCCAACCCGCACTGCGCGTGAGTATCCTACGATTGGTTCCCATTTCGTCCCGGTGGAGATCAGTTGTCGCTTGGACATGCGGATCGAGTATGAAGGCGCCTGGGCTGACAGTCAAAGGAACGACGAGTCCGCAGATACTCAGGCGCTATCAGCCGACGATTCCAGGAAGAGTTCCAAAATCTCTCTTCACATGTAATGGCGCGGACGTCTTCTCAGGCCGATGATCCGGCCATGATCGCTGCAATTCAGATGGCCACGATGTCAACCCAGTACGCGGTGGGCTGGTTCACACTGGCACTCATCAACGCGGGACTTGCGCAGGGAAAAGGCCGGAGCGGTCTGGCGTGGTGGGCGCTGTCCCTGCTCCTGGGTCCGTTTGCCACGCTCCTGATCGTATTGTTCGATTCTGTGAAGCCCAGGTGACCGTCTTTTGAACTCATCATCGAGGTCGTAGAGGCCAGATCGTTCAAGTTGGAAGATAGAGGGCACCGACGGAGAGCGGGAAGAAGGGGAAACGAAGCCGACTTGATCAGACGAGCTTCGGCTGAACCTTAGACCGGCAGCCGAACAACGAGGTAGAGATCTCCTCTCGTCCCATCCACGGCGGGCAGACCGCAGCCCGGCAAACGCAATTTCTGCCCGTTGCGAACACAGGGCGGAATATTGACTCCCACCCCGCCGGTCAGGGTCGGGATGGAAACAGGGCCCCCCAGCGCCGCCTGCCGGAGCGACAGGTGCATGTCGCAATGCAGCGCTCCACGTTCCACGCGAAAAACCGGATGCTGGTTCCAACGAATGAGCAACCTCACGTCTCGCGCTTCTCCGTTGCCGTCAAGCTTCTCACCAAATTCGGCCAATGACAGACGCTGCCCCTCCGCCACGCCCACGGGAATTCGCACCCGATACCGCGCCGACTCGATCACCTGACCCCGGCCGTCGCATCCGTGGCAGGCGTGCCAGTCCTGGCGTCCGCTTCCGCTGCACTGCTCGCACGACACTGTCTGACAAATCGAAACAACTCGTGTGGCGCCGCGACCCACTTCCTCCAACGAGATGAAGACCTCCATATCGGACTCGTCCGGCGCCGGTTCCTTTCGTCCCCTGCTCGCCTCCGGCGTGGTATGCGGCCGAAATCGGTCGGCGCGATGCCGCTCCAGTTTGCAAATCCAATCAAAAAAATCCGGAAAATCGCGCCGCCGCTGACGGCCGGTTTCCACATCTTCCCACTCGTGCCGCTCCGCGTGGTTGGGGTTGGAACGGCGACTCCGACGCGATTCGCCCCATGTCCGGCCATTTCTATACTCCTTCCGTTTCTCGGAATCACTCAACACCTCGTATGCAGCATTGATCTCCTTGAACTTTTCCTCTGCTTCCAATTTGTTCTCAGCGACATCGGGGTGGAAGCGCCGGGCCAGATTCCGAAAGGCCGTCCTGATTTCAGTATTCCCGGCCGTGTCCGAGACGCCCAGAACCTCGTAGTAATCTCTGGACAGTGTGAAGCGCATAAAAATGATAACAACACCGGGACCGTACGTTTCAGCAGGCTTTATCGCCAAAGCCGCTCTTTTGATATTCGCGAGATTCGGAACTGATAGCCATGGCCCCGCTGTATGCAAAATGAATGCCGAAAGCTCGAAAGCTCCTCTTTCTCATCGATAAGACAGATCTGCGTCAAAGAGCGACGTACTCGGGGGGCACCGGACCGAAGGAACCCCCTGTGCCGAGCGAGATTAGCTCTATTGAGAGATCAAGACCAGGGGCCTGGGGGTTTCGGGGACTTAATTCAATGCAGCCGGAGGGTGAGCGGCAGTCTTGGGTGCAGAGGCCAATGCGCGCTCAAAAACCGGGGCTTTCTCACCGGCCCAGCCGCGCGCTTGTTTTCGCACAACCATTGCCGGATGCTGACCCGCGTGGATATCACTGCGAACGTCTATGCAATTCAGGGCCGGATCAAGGCGGCCTGCGCGCGCGCCGGACGGAATCCGGAAGGCGTGACCCTGCTGGCCGTCGCCAAGGGCCAGCCACCGGACGCCGTGTGCGCCGCAGCGGCCGCGGGCCTGAAGTTGATCGGGGAAAACCGCGTCCAGGAAGCCAAAGCCAGGATGCCTTTGTGCCCCGGCGGTCTCCAATGGCACATGATCGGCCACTTGCAGTCGAACAAGGCACGCGACGCCGTCGAATTGTTCGACATGATCCAAAGCATCGATTCTCTTCACCTCGCCCGGGAGATAAACAAATGGGCCGAGAGGGCGGCGAAGACGGTCCCCATTCTGCTGGAAGTCAACGTGGCGGGCGAAGCCAGCAAGTTTGGCTACAAACCCGAGGTGTTACGGGCAGAGCTCGAACAGATCAACGCTCTGGCGCGAATCGAAATCCAGGGACTGATGACCATTGCACCGTGGACGCCGGACCCGCAAAAAGTTCGCCCGGTGTTCCGGCAGTTGCGGGATCTGAAGGCAAAGTGCGAAGGCGTGCTTGGCGCGCCGTTGCCGCATTTGAGCATGGGTATGAGCGGTGATTTCGAGGTCGCCGTGGAGGAAGGGGCGACCATCGTCCGCATCGGCAGCGCCTTGTTCGGTCCGCGCCCGCGAGCGAGGAAGGATTCGCCGGCCGGAGCAGCCGAATAATCGTCGGAGTTTGCGTGTCATCCGCGTATTGAATTTCCTGTTCCGACTGCTTAACCTGTTCAGTCATGGACCTGACGGCCGATCAGTTCAAAGCGGAAATTGTCGAGGCGCTCAAGACGTATGAGAAATACATCATCTGCATCGACAAAACGCCGGAGGACTGCCAGGAATCACTGACGCGGCTGATGGAAAAGGCCATCAAGGCCTACAACAACCGCGGTCCGCACCTGCGCCACGGCATTGCGCTGGATAAGCAGGTCACCATCATCCTGAGCCAGACCGATCACGACCGGCCGCTCTGCGGGATTTATTTCAACCTCCACTCCCCCTACCAAAAGAAGCCTGCCGCCAAAGCCGCGAAGTAGTCTGCCCGGTTGCTGCAATCTCAATCTTCCCTGACCTCGTCACCAATTTGCGCTTCGCCCGTAATGATGTCTCCGGCAATCGTGGTGTCGAGCGACGGTCCGGTGACCTTGACTTCGCCGATCTTTTGACCGTTGCGATAAATGTTCAGGCGCTGTTCGAGCGCGGGTATTTTCCGGAACGGAAAATCCATCACCACAAAGCGCAACGTGGGATTCACCGAGGCTACTCTCCCGCCCACGGAATCGTCGAGCATCGCCACCCGCCTCTCCTCCTGGGTTTGATCCGTAGCCGCGGGCCTGCCGCCGCGCGCCGGGGATGATTGGGTTTGCTGAGCGGTTGTCCGCGCGGCGCAGCCGGACACCAAGGCCCCGCCCAGCAAAGCGAAAAAGACCAGCCGCATAATCGGCAGTTAAGGCGCTCCGCGTAATATCGTCAACGGGGAACGCGCCCTTGGAGTCGCAGCTTGGTGGGGCGAGGCTACTGACGGGCCGGCTCGCGCCTGCGCGCCGAAGGGCTATGGCGCGCGAAGGCGCGAGGATGCTCCCCCACGCATGGTTGCAAACCGGGCCACCGCCCACTCCCTTGGTCACTTGCCCGCCTTCTGGCGGATCGCCTTCCAGCGCTTTTCCCAATTCAGCCAGCTTTCCTCCCAGGCTTCACCGGAGAATTCTTTCCTGGCCTTCTCCCAAAGTTCCGCGAGCGACTTGCGTTCGCGCTCAAAGTCCCCGGTCTCACCCCAACGCAAGAGGGCCTCCAGAAAGCGAAGCCGATTGTCCGGATAATGGCCGGCGATCTCGACCGCGCGTTGCAGGTGACGACGGGCCTTGCTCTTGCTGCCAATGCTTGCCGGCCAGCCCGGAGCGTCTAGGTAGAGCGAGCCCAGGTTGCGATCCGGACCGGCGTAATCGAACTTCTCGTCCAGCTCCCGCGCCGTCTTGAATTCCTTTTCCATCTCCGGAACCAGCTTCAGCGCGCCGAACGTCCGGGTTCGCGCCAACTGGCCGAGGTTCATCCCAAGGTAATAATGCCCCGCCGCCGACTTCGGAACCTTCGCGACCACCTGCCGGCAGGCGGCGATGCCCTCGTTGGCGAGTTGCTCCCGCTGATCGTCGTCCCGGGCGAACTCAGCCCAATCGAAACAGGCCCGTCCAAACTGCCACGTGATCTCGACATCGTTTGGCTTACTCCGAAACTGCTTTCGCGCTTCGAGGTACTTCTGCTCGGCCTGTTTGGCGAACTTTGATCCGGTCTCGTCGGCCGCGCCAACGGCCAGACAAATGCCGAACGCTGCCAGCAAGGCGACACGTCCGGGGACGCGTCTCAGAATCTTGCAACCGCGTGAATATTCGCCCCCTTCCTTCCCCCTCACACTGCCCTCTCCCTTGAGGAGAGGCGAGCGACCACGCCCGACTTCCTGCTTGCAAGCGTCTTTGGTTCTCCAACGCCACTTCGGCTGTTCCCTCTCCTCGGGGAGAGGGTCAGAGTGAGGGGGAATGCGGCGCACCCGTGTGCAGAGCCGCAATAAAGTGTGATGCGCCCTGCGCCTGGCGACCCCGGAATTATTTATTGCCATCATGTTGACCCGACCTATACTGGCGGAGTGAGATTTAATTGGAATTGGCTGCGGTTGGCAATCATCCCTGTTGTTATTGTGGTTTTGGGGACCGGTTGCAGTGGCATCCGAACCGGGGGAAGTGTGTCCCCGGCCACTTTCCTGCTGCCCGGCCTGGGGCAGGCTCAGCCTGTGCCAGCCCGGCCCGCCGTTCCAGTTTTCCCTCCTGAAGCCGTTCAAACACTGGCTCAATCTCATTAAAATCCTATGCGATTCCCTCTCGCGCTGACGGCGAAGATCGCCGGTCACATCATTAAGCACAAACTGGCCCGCACTCCGAAATTTGCAATGGTGCTCCAGCTCGAACCGTTGCACACGTGCAATTTGACGTGCACCGGATGCGGGCGTATTCGCGAATACTCCACCCACCTCAAGGACATGATGTCCCTGGAGGACTGCCTCGCCGCCGCCAATGAATGCGACGCCCCGATGGTCTCCATCTGCGGCGGTGAACCGCTGATTTATCCGAAGATTGAAGAACTGATCGCCGGCCTCCGCGAACAGGGCCGCATCATCTACGTCTGCACGAACGGCATGTTCATGCGGAAAAAGATGAAGGATTACATGGCCGCTCACTACGGCCCCGAGATGGAGCTCAAAGTCGCGCAGTTGCTCGAAGACAAGCTGATTACCGACAAGGACGCTGAAGTCATCCGCAAAGCAGATGACAAAGCGCGCGCGCGAGTCACCATCAAACCGAACCAGTGGATGTACTGGAACGTACATGTGGACGGCCTCGAATTTACGCACGACCTCATCGTCGAGCGCCAAGGTGTCTTCAAGGAATGCATCGAAGCCATCCGGATGGCCAAGGTCCTCGGCTACCAGGTGGCGACCAACACGACGGTGTACAAGGAAACCGACGTGAAGGAACTCGAAGACATGTTCGCATTCCTCTCGTCGCTTGAGGTGGATGGTCACACCATTTCGCCGGGCTATGACTACGATGCCGCCAAGAAGGATATGGTGAAACGCCTCGGCAAAGACCCGAAGGCTTTCTTCCTCACCCGCGATCTCACCCGCCAGAAGTTCAAAAAGATCGAAGAATGGGGCGAGCGGTTCACCATCTTCGGCACGCCGGTTTATCAGGAGTTCCTCGCCGGCAAGCGCGAGTTGACCTGCACGGCCTGGGCCATTCCCACGCGAAACATTCGCGGCTGGAAAGCGCCGTGTTACCTGATGACCGACGGCCACTACGCGGGTTATCACGAGATGTTGGAGAAGGTGGACTGGAACAAATACGGCGTGGTGAACGGTGTCGCGCGCGATCCTCGTTGCGAAAACTGCATGGTCCACTGCGGCTACGATCCCAGTGGCGCGCTCGGCACAAACTATCAGCGGGGCGACAACTGGAAGAATTTCAAATACAACTTCTGGCCGAAACCCAAACCGTACTACGAGGGCGCAAAAGTTCAGGCGTTCAACGGCGTCTCCGTCGGCAAAGGACACCTGGCGCCGGCAGAAGCCGCCCTGCGAACGGCGGGCCTCAGTCCCGAAGGCGCCGATACCGAGTTTTACGTCCGACAGATGCAGGTTTCGGAACCTGGAGGCGAACCGCAACGCTGAACCCTCCGGTTGCGGCAGCAGTGACGCTTCACAACGCGACGAGTTGCCGGGGAAGACTGGCGGCACCGGAAAGAGTTGACGTAAACATGGAGTGAGCCGCCTGGCTCAACACGGTTCCCGCGAATGCCATGAGCAAAGCGCTGTTCCTTTCTCCTCCCAGTTTTGACGGATTTGATGGTGGCGCCGGGTCGCGCTACCAGGCGCGCCGCGAGATCACCAGCTTCTGGTACCCCACGTGGCTTGCGCAACCTGCCGCGCTCGTGCCGAACGCGAAGCTCATGGACTGCCCTCCACATGACATCGACCTCGAGCAGTGCCTCCAGGAAGCCAAAGGTTACGACCACGTCATCATTCACACCAGCACACCGTCGTTGAAGAATGACAGCAAGGTCGCCGAAGCCATCAAGGCGCAGCGCCCCGACACGAAGATCGGCTTCGTCGGCGCTCACGCGGCCGTGCTGCCCACCGAGACGCTCAAGGCGTCGGCCGCGATTGATTGGGTCGGCCGCAAGGAATTTGATTTCACCTGCAAGGAAGTCGCCGAAGACCGCCCGCTCGAGACCATCGCCGGACTCTCCTATCGCGACCTGGAAGGCAGAATCAAGCACAACCCCGAACGCGAGATGATCCAGGACATGGACACCCTCCCGTGGGTCGCGGACGTGTATAAGCGCGACCTCCAGATCGAGAAGTATTTCATCGGCTACCTGCTCCACCCCTACGTCAGCATGTACACGGGGCGCGGTTGTCCGGCCCAATGCACGTTCTGCCTCTGGCCACAGACCATCGGCGGACACAAATACCGCGTTCGCTCCGCGCAAAATGTCGCCGACGAAATGGCTTACATGAAGAAACTCTTTCCGCAGGTGAAAGAGTTCTTCTTCGACGACGACACCTTCACGGCGAACCTCCCGCGCGCCCGCGAGATCGCGAAGAAACTGGCGTCGCTCGGTCTCACTTGGTCGTGCAACAGCCGCGCGAACCTCGATTACGATACCGTCAAACAGTTCAAAGACGCCGGCTTGCGTCTTTTCCTCGTCGGTTACGAAAGCGGCAACGACGAAATCCTGACGCGCATCAAGAAAGGTGTGACGATGGACGAGATGCGCCGCTTCACCAAGGCCTGTCATCGGGCTGGTGTGGTGATTCACGGCACCTTTATCCTCGGCCTGCCGGTTGAAACACAACAGTCCATCGAGAACACCATCCGTTTCGCGCAGGAACTCGACGTTTTCAGCATTCAGGTCAGCCTGGCCGCGCCTTATCCCGGCACCGAGCTTTTTGAAATGGCCCGACAAAACGGCTGGTTCACGAAGAAAGACAAAACCGACCTCGTGGAAGGCGACGGTTTCCAGCAAAGCGCGCTCGAATATCCGGGGCTGAGCAAGGAAGAGATCTTCGAAGCCGTCGAACGGTTCTACAATCGTTACTACCTCCGCCCGAAACCGATTCTCCGCATCCTCAAGACGATGCTCGAGGACAAGGACGTCTGCGTCCGGCGGCTGCGGGAAGGTTACGAATTCTTCAAGAGCATGGCCCAGCGGCGGAGTGATCAAGAAGCAGCGAAGGCGGCGACGTAAACTTCTCGAGCGACCGAAAGCGCACGCACGCTTCTCCCTCTCCGCCTCGACCGGGGAGAGGGCCGGGGTGGGGTGTCGATCTTCAACGCAAAGCCGGATGGGGTGTCGATGAATTTCACCGCGTCTCGGCGTCTCTGCGGTGAGTTTCCTCGATACCTCCCTCAACCCTCTCCCCGAGCGAAGCGGGGGTGACCGGCGAGGCCGAATCTTACAATCGCTTCAAGGAATTCCTCGCGCGCGCAAAACACGACGGTTGACGGATGGCGACACCGCGTTGGTGAAATCCAGTTGCATCGCGCTGTTCGTCAGCAGCGGCGTCCACGTCTGGAGATCGTCCGAGGATTCAATCACGTAAGTAGTGCGCTCGGTGCAATTGAGGCGTGACTTGAATTGATTTCCCGGCAGCAGTCGCGCTCGGGAAAAGTTCATCGTAAACGGCGGCGTGAAATCAATCGTCTCGTTCCAGCGGGCGATGCCTGACGAGTCCGCCAGGCCAGCAGCGCTGAACGTTCCTACGGCAAAGACGTCATCTCCACGGATTACGAGCTCGGTGCCGCGCACGATGGCGGAGTCTGCGAAAAATCCGCTGCCCAGCGTCTCCCAGGTCGTGCCGTCCCAGCGGGCGATGCTGCTGGCGTTGATGCCGCTGATGTTGGTGAAGCGACCGCAACAATAAAGTTTCCCATCATTGCCAAACGACAGCGCGCGGATTTCCCCCGTGCCAGTACCGGTCGCCCCACTGCCAAGACCAGACCAGTTTGCGCCATCCCATTTGGCGATGCCGCGCACCACGGTTGTGCCGGCGTTCATGAACGAGCCACCGACATACACGTCGCTGCCGTTGACCTCGATGGCGAAGACCGTTCCGTTCAGGCCGTTGGCCGAGCCCGTGCCGAGCGAAGACCAACTGAAGCCGTCCCACACGGCAATCCGGTTGGCCGTTACGCCGCCGGCGTTCGTAAAGGTGCCGCCAAGGTAAACATTGTTCCCGAAAACAGCGATGGCATTGACGGCGACGTTCGTGGCCGCGATATTGCCTGCGTTCGTGAAGGTTCCACCCGCGTAGAGTTGGCCGTTATGCAACTCCAGGACGTTCACTGAAGGAGTAATGAAGCCACTGTAATAACCCAGGCCACTTCCAAGCGCATGCCAGTTCGTTCCATCAAATCGCGCGATGTTCGTGTTGAGCACGCCGCCCGCGTTGGTGAAGGAGCCGCCGACGTAAAGATTCGTTCCGTCAGAAACCAGCGCGAGCGCCACGCCGGCGAAGCCGATGCTCGACCAATCACTTCCGTCCCATTTCGCCAGCCCCCGGGCTGTCACCTCGCCAGCCCTTGCAAAAACGCCGGCCACGTAGATGTCGTTGCCCAGGAAACCGACATCGTACACAACGCAAACGCCGCCGGACACCTCGCCGAGCGCGCTACTCCAGTTCGTCCCGTCAAAGATTTCGACGCTCGTGTTTGTGGTGAGCAGTCCGCCAGTGCCAACGGCGTATCCGCTGGCGTAAAGCTGATCGCCCTGGAAACGCAACGCAAAAACACGATTGGCCGTTCCCGACAGGCCGAATTGCCGGTCCCAATGACTGTCACCGGGCGCGGCAACCAGCGAGCATGCGCTGGAAACGACCAGGCCGAGGGAAAAACTTCTTGCGAGAGCGAGAATCGAACGGGAAGTCTTCTTCATGGATCAGGCGCCATTACTGATGGGAGGCGCTTTCTTACGGCCTTTGCGTCAAAAGGCAAGCCTCGTTTCGCGAGGGGTACGAACTCCTCAAGAACATCGCGCGGGGCCAGTTGCCAACAACCTGTGAATAGTGTGCGAACAGCCGACAATAACTCCGCGTTGACCCTGTCGGCGTGTCGTCAATTATCGGGCATGACGACAAGAGCAACCAGCACGTCGGACATCTCCGTACCCTCGCCGGACAACTGCCGTACGACCGATGAGGATGAAATCAACCGGAGACGCCTTGAGCCGGGCGACGAGGCATTCAGCATAGCCAACCTCGACCCGCGCCATCCGGTTTTCTCGAACTTCCGCGTAAAGTCGCACAGCGGGCTGACCTATTCGGTCGAGATTCGGGATGTCCGCAGGCGGCAGTTCAGATGCGATTGCGCGGATTTCCGCATCGACGGTCCAGGCACCTGCAAACATGTCGAAGCGGTCCTGCTGCATCTGAACGGACGGTTCAAGCGCCTGGCGTGCTGATCACTTTGCCCGCTCACGCAGCGCGGGATCGAACAAATCCTGCTGGATCGAATCCGGCGGCGCATGGTCCTTTGTCCATGCAGACAGGTCGGAAATTCGGGTCAACTCCTCCGCACTCAGCGCGGTCGCACCGAGTTTGAGCAGTTCTTTGTTCTCGCGTGGCACGTTGTCGCCGTCATGCACGAACACAGGACACCAGTTCGCCTTCAATGCTTCGACTGCGCCCGCCCAGGTGCCGCCGGTCTGATGGTCGCTGCTCACGACAACGGCGAACTCGGCCAGGCCGTAGATCAACTTGTTGCGTCCCATGGCGGCTCCGACGGAAAAACCGGCCGTCGGCGCGTAGGGCGTCAGCAATACAAGTTTTCCGTCGTTGACAAACTCGCGCACGTCCGCCTGCGAGCCGCGCGTTCCACGCTGTCAGCCAGCACGCCGAACGCAAGGCCGCCGGATTCGAGCGCAGCCTGCATGGCGATGCGGTCCGTGCCGCGCGCGCCCCCGGAAACCACCGTGAGTTTCGACGCTACGGATTTCGCACCGACTTCGCGCGCAAAGGCTGCGCCCGCTTCGTCAATGTTGCGTGAACCCACCACGGCCACGCCCGCCCGCTGTAGCAAGCGGATGTCGCCCGCGCCGAATAGCACCGTCGGCGCTTGATGTTTCAATGTCTCGAGCAGGCGCGCCGGATAAAGCTCGTCCATGCGCGTTAACGCCAGAGGCCGTGCTCGAACAGGCTTTGTAGTTCAACCGAAAGTTGTGTGGAGAATTCCAGGAGTCTCGCGATACGTTCCGCCTCGGCAGTTGGGAGCGCGAGGGCTTTACCCAGTTCAGCCGCGTTGCGGCCTCGCAGCGCGGCGGGAGCCTTCATCGCCGACCCGCGAATCTTGCGTCCCAGTTCATTCCATTCGCCGAGTTTGAACGGAGACAAGTCCGTCTCCTTCGCCGCCGGCAACGCGAGCGCGGAACACGGCAGCAGCATCGTCTGTCCGTCATCGCCGACATATTCGTAAATGCCCATCGTTTCAGTTGACGCTCAAATTCATCATGCTCCGCGCGGCGAAGCCGCGGCCAACGCGAATGGATATACCGGTCCGCTGCCGCACTGTCGCAATAGTGCCGCCAGCGACGTCAGCGTCCATCCTGAATCCGCAACGCCCGCTCCCGATGCAACGCTTTTGCAAAGTGTGCCAGCTGCCAACAACCGGTGAATAGGGTGCGAACAAGTGAAAACAACTCTGCTTTGACCCCGCCGACACTCCGTCAATGATTGGGAATGGCAACAAAGGCGAAGAAGACCAGAGACGTCATCACCGTGCCCTCGCCGCACAACTGGCGCACGACCGACGAGGACGAAACCAATCGGCGGCGGCTCAGGGCGCGCGACGAGGCTTTCACCATCGCCAACCTCGATCCCCGCCATCCGGTCTTTTCGAACTTCCGCGTCAAGTCGTACAGCGGGCTGACCTATTCGGTCGAGATTCGGGATGTCCGCGGGCGGCAGTTCGCATGCGATTGCGTCGATTTCCGCATCAACGGTCTCGGCACGTGCAAGCATGTCGAAGCGGTCCTGCTTCATCTGGAAGGGAGGTTCAAGCGTCTGTTCAAAACCGCAGCGGAGAACGGTTCGAACCGGGTTGACCTTCTCCCCGACCCGGGACGCGGCACATTACGCCTGTCCAACGGCAACGTTTCACTGCCAAGGGCCGTCCGGGAATGGTTCGACCAAAGCGGCTGGCTAAAGAACGGTTCGCCACGGGACGCGGTGGCGGCGTTGGAACGGTTACGCCAGTCGGACTTTCCGGAACTGCGCGTCTCCCAGGAAGTCGCGCCGTGGCTGGAGGCCCGGCAGCGCGCCGAGGAACGCAAGCAACTCCGCCGGGACTACGAACTGCGCGTCCAAAGGGGCGCATGGCCCGCGCATGAAACGAAAGTCCCGCTCTTTCCTTACCAACGCGAAGGCATGTTGCACCTCACCTTCACCGAACGCGCGCTGCTCGCCGACGAAATGGGCCTCGGCAAGACCATCCAAGCCATCGCCGCGTGCGCGTTGTTACATCGGCTGGGTCAGGCGCAGCGTGCGCTCGTTGTCACGCCCGCGTCGCTCAAGAGCGAGTGGGAGGAGCAAATTCAGCAATTCACGGAACTCTCCTATCAGCTCGTGTTCGGCTCACGCCACGAGCGGCTGCGAGCTTACAATCGCGCCGGTGGCAGCCGGCCTGAGGAGAGCCAATCTGAGTCACGCATCATGCGTCACGCATCACCTGCCACAGAGGATCAGAGCCTCCTTGCCTCGGCTGCTACGGCGGCGGCGCCCTTTTTCACCATCGTCAACTATGAGCAGATGCTCGCCGACTCGCTGGACGTGAACGCGCGCCTGCGCCCCGACATCGTCGTGCTGGACGAAGCGCAGCGCATCAAGAACTGGAGCGCCAAAACCACCCGGGCCATCAAACGGCTGCGCAGTCGGTACGCTTTCGTGCTCACCGGCACACCCATCGAGAACCGCATTGACGAGTTGCACTCGCTTATGGATTTCCTCGATTCGTCCGTGCTCGGCCCGTTGTTCCGTTTCAATCGCGAGTTTTACGAACTCGACGATCGCGGCCGCCCCGTCGGCTATCGCAACCTGGACAAACTCCACCAACGCGTCCGCCCCTACCTGCTCCGCCGCCGCAAGGTGGATGTGGAAACCGAACTGCCCGACCGCACCGACCGCAAGGTCTTCGTCCCGCTCAGCGCTCAACAACAGGCTGAGTACGAATACCACGAAGAAGTCGTCGCCAAGCTCGCCGGCATCGCCAGGCGCCGTCCCCTCAACCAGCAGGAGCAGGACAAAATGCTCCGTCACCTCGGCATGATGCGCATGACCTGCGACACGAATTACATCCTGATCCCCGACGACAAGACCTGCCCCAAACTCGCCGAGTTGGAGAAGATTCTGGAGGAATGCCAGGAGAATGATGCCAAGGTCATCGTCTTCTCCGAGTGGGAACGGATGCTCGAACTCGTGCGCGAATTGTGCGGACGGCTCGACCTCGGTTTCGCATGGCACACCGGCAGCGTGCCACAGCGGCGACGCCGCGCGGAAATCAATGCCTTCAAGAGCGACCCGGGTTGCCGTGTGTTCCTCAGCACCGACAGCGGCAGCACTGGCTTGAACCTGCAAAGTGCCAGCGTGGTCATCAACTGTGACCTGCCGTGGAACCCGGCCAGGTTGGAGCAGCGCATCGCACGCGCCTGGCGCAAGCACCAGACGAAGCCGGTCACCGTCATCAACCTCGTTTCCGAAAAGACTATCGAGCACAAGATGCTTGAAACGCTGGCTCAAAAACAGGCGCTCTCCGACGGCGTGCTCGACCTCAAAGGCGACCTGAAGGAAATCAAACTGCGCACCGGCCGGCAGGCGTTCCTGGCCAGGCTGGAGCAGTTGATCGTCCCGAAACCCCCGGATGCCAAAACCTCTCAACCCTCAACCCTCAACTCTCAACCAGTATTGCCCGCCGACCGCCCTCTGGGTTTCGCCCGGAAAGCGCGCGAGCAAATCGACGGCGCGCTGCTCCACTGCGAAGAACGCTATCCGAGCGCCGGACCGCACTCAGTGCTTTACGTCGTCGTCGAACGCGACGCGCCTCAGTGGCGCGAGCGATTGAACAGCTTGCACAACGATTTCTTCGGCGTTGGCCGGAACGACCCGCTCGCGCCTGTGCAACTGGAAGTCGTGGACCGCGCGACGCACGAAGCCTTGGAACGGCTCGCCGCCGCCGGGGTGCTCACTCTGACCACGCGAGGGAGCCGCCCGTTGTTCCCCGAACCGGAAGCGGCCACGATTTCAACGACGCTTTCCGCGGAAGAAAAGACCAAAGCTGACGCGCACCGCGGCCAGGCCGCGCGCAAAGTCAAGATGGCCCGCTTGCTCGGCGACGGCGGATTGACAGAAGAAGCGCGCGGCCCGCTGCTCGACGCTGCACTGACACTGGCTCCC
>JGI10216J12902_103592638_pt1 | contig 16229 bp, 15 predicted proteins | sample KanNatreferecore_FD_12902 | JGI IMG/M metagenome (IMG submission 12902)
TTTCCCGCCCCCGACGTCGCCCTGTATTCTGACAGGACGAACCCTTCACCGCGGTCCCTGTCAGTGAATCCATTCCGTAAAAAAAAAATTTGGACTGGTGACCCGTATTTCAATTTTATTTTATCGTGAACAATCATAAGATCATTATAAGGGTAGCTACACCGGCAGACAATGTTTATGCCGGGATTATTACCGATGAGATGGCGGCATCGGCAGCGGCGCGTGGCACCGGTATTGCCAAACGTACCCCGGAGTATATCCAGGAAAAAATAGATGAGGGTAAAGCCGTGATCGCGGTAACAGAAGAAGGTGTTTGGGTTGGATTTTGCTATATCGAAACCTGGAGCCACGGGGAATATGTTGCCAACAGTGGGTTGATCGTGGCGCCTGAATTCCGCAAAAGCGGCGTGGCAAAAGCCATTAAACAAAAGATATTCGATCTATCCCGAGAGAAATACCCGGAAGCGAAAATATTCGGTCTTACTACAGGACTCGCCGTTATGAAAATAAATTCCGACCTGGGGTATGAACCGGTTACTTATTCCGAGCTTACACAGGATGAAGACTTCTGGGCCGGTTGTAAAAGCTGTGTGAACTACGAAATACTGATGAGCAAGGATAGAAAGATCTGTATGTGCACGGCGATGCTATATGATCCGAAAGATCATTATGAACCCGAAGAAACGAAGCAATACTTCCAGGAAAATGCCAAGGGATTCGAGCGCTTGCTTCGTTTCAAACAATGGAAACTGCTCCGGCCTTTCATGAAAAAGAACAAGAACCGCGGTTCCGGCGGCAAGCCCAAATCATTGTTCTATCATTTATTCCATCTTTAAACGCAGCAGGATGACAAAAAAAGTTGTACTGGGTTTTAGCGGCGGATTAGACACATCTTATTGTGTCAAATACCTGGGAGAAGATAAGGGATACGAAGTGCATAGTATAATTGTCAATACCGGTGGTTTCACCGAAGAAGAACTGGAAAAAGTGGAAACGCATGCGTATGCACTCGGGGTGAAATCCCATAAGACGGTGAATGCAGTGAAAAGTTATTACGACAGCATTATTCGATACCTGATTTATGGAAATGTGCTGAAGAATAATACTTACCCGCTGTCTGTTTCGGCAGAGCGGCTCAGCCAGGCACTTCATATTGCTGAACATGCCGTCACACTGAAAGCCGATGCCGTCGCACATGGCAGTACGGGCGCAGGTAATGACCAGGTGAGATTTGATATGATCTTCAATATTATGATCCCGGGTATCGAGATCATAACTCCGATCCGCGACAAAAAACTCAGTCGCGAAGAAGAGATCGCCTACCTCAAAGAGAAGGGAGTTGATATGGATTTTGAAAAAGCCATGTACTCGATTAATAAAGGGCTTTGGGGAACCAGTGTGGGCGGGAAAGAAACGCTTTCATCAAAAGGTTTTTTACCGGAAGAAGCCTGGCCCACCCAGGTTACAAAACATGATACCGAAGAAGTGGTCCTGAGTTTTGTGAAAGGTGAGTTGAAAAAGGTGAATGGCCATAAATATGGTCATCCATCTGCGGCCATCGAATTCCTGCAAAGCCTGGCCGGTCCTTACGGCATAGGTCGCGATATACATGTAGGCGATACGATCATTGGTATAAAGGGCCGCGTAGGTTTTGAAGCCGCAGCACCTATGGTGATACTGAAAGCTCATCATGCGCTGGAGAAACACGTGCTCACAAAATGGCAGTTGCAATGGAAGGACCAGCTGGCGCAATTTTATGGTAACTGGTTACACGAAGGACAGATTCTTGATCCTGTAATGAGAGATATTGAAACTTACCTCGAGCACACCCAGCGTAATGTGACCGGTGATGTATTTGTACAACTGATGCCATATCGTTTCCAGGTCACAGGTATAGAATCAAAATATGACCTTATGAACAGCGAGTTCGGGAAATACGGTGAAATGAATACTGGCTGGAGCGGTGAAGATGTGAGAGGGTTTAGCCGGATATTCGGTAATCAAACCATGATCTATCACCTGGTTAAAGAGAAAGCGAATGAAAAAACGTAAGGCCGGCATCATCGGCGGAGCAGGTTATACGGGTGGGGAATTGATACGCTTATTGCTTCACCACCCGGATACTACTGTTTCCTTTATTCATAGCCGCAGTAATGCAGGCAAACCTGTTGCCTCCATCCACCAGGATCTGCTTGGTGAAACTGATATTTGTTTCAGCGGTGAACTAAAAGATGATGTCGATGTACTGTTTCTTTGCCTTGGTCACGGAGAGTCGAAAGCATTCCTGGAAAAAAATGATATCCCTTCGCGTATCCGGATCATCGACCTGGCCAATGACTTCCGCCTCAATCAGCAATCTGAAATCGAAAATCGCAAATTCATATACGGTCTCCCGGAACTGAACAGGGATAAAATAAAAGCTGCAGGAAATATCGCCAATCCGGGTTGTTTTGCCACGACAATACAACTGGGACTATTGCCACTTGCAAAAGCAGGCCTCCTAAATAATATATACACTACAGCCATTACCGGTTCCACCGGGGCGGGTCAGTCACTGACGCAGTCATCTCATTTTAGCTGGCGGGCCAATAATATCCAGGCATACAAAACACTTACCCATCAGCATCTTGGCGAGATTGGTGAATCGCTTTTGCAATTACAACCAGGGGATCCGATCGATTTGAGCTTTGTACCCTGGCGGGGAAATTTCACAAGAGGTATTTTCGCCAGTTCCATTGTCCATTGTGACTTAAGTATAGAAGAACTGTATCCGCTATATACGGATTACTATGGATCACATCCTTTCACGCAGGTAAGTAAAGAAGCTATATTTATGAAGCAGGTAGTAAATACAAATAATGCCGTGATCCAGTTGGAGAAAGCAGGTAGCAAACTGGTAGTGCATTCGGCAATTGACAATTTACTGAAAGGAGCTTCCGGGCAAGCAGTGCAGAATATGAATCTGATGTTCGGCCTGGAAGAGAAGGCAGGGTTGGAATTGAAAGCAAGTTATTTTTAATTTAACCGCGGAGGTGCAGAGAGCGCAGAGATAAATTACTCTGCATCCTCTGAGTCTCTTCGGTAAAATTTCTTGACATGAAATTATTTGATGTATATCCTATAAATGATGTGACCATTGTAAAGGCAAAAGGCTCTTATGTTTGGGATGACAAGGGTGATCAATACCTGGACCTCTATGGAGGACATGCAGTGATCAGTATCGGGCATACCCATCCGCATTGGGTGAAGCGGATCGAAGAACAATTGGAAAAAATCGCATTTTATTCTAATTCTATCCGCATACCGTTACAGGAGGAACTGGCCGCAAAACTGGGAACGATCTCGGGTAAGGAAGATTACCAGTTGTTCTTATGCAATAGCGGGGCGGAAGCAAATGAGAATGCCCTGAAGCTGGCTTCATTTCATAACGGCAGAAAAAAGATCATTGCTTTTTCAAAAGCCTTTCATGGCAGGACATCGCTGGCCGTCGCCGTTACAGACAACAAGAATTATATAGCGCCGGTTAACGAAACGGACAATATTTTTTTCCTCCCCTTCAATGACGAGGAAGCTCTTGAAAAATGTTTCAGGGAAAATCCTTCAACGATATCATCCGTTATAATAGAAGGCATACAGGGTGTTGGCGGTATTCATGTGGCGAATGAATCATTCCTGAGAAAGATCCGCAGTTGTTGCGATGAATATGGAGCAGTTTATATTGCTGACAGCGTGCAATGCGGTTATGGTCGCAGTGGGAAATTCTTCAGCCACGATTTTGCCGGCGTCAATGCAGATATCTATACAATGGCCAAGGGAATGGGCAATGGTTTCCCGGTAGCCGGGATTATAGTTGCACCCTACATTAAACCGAAGCATTTCCAGCTGGGCACAACTTTTGGCGGCAATCATCTCGCCTGCGCAGCAGCGCTGGCAGTGCTGGAAGTGATCGAAGAAGAAAAACTGATGGGGAATGCCGTGATGCTGGGGAAATATTTGAAGGATGAGCTCGAAAAAATTCCGCACTTGCAAAATGTCAGGGGGCGTGGACTGATGATCGGGTTTGATACACCTGAAGAACTAAAAGATCTCAAAAAAAACCTGCTGATTAACCAGAAAATATTCACCGGGGAAGCGAAGCCAGCCGTGATCCGGCTACTACCTTCGCTGGCACTGAAAAAAAGAGACGCCGAACAATTCGTCGAATCGATAAAAGAAGAGATCCATAATCTTGTTTCATCCGAAAACCCGGTATAACTGGCAATGAAAAATTTTATTTCTGTTCATGATGTTGGCAATATTGATACGCTTGTACAAAAAGCACTCGCGTACAAGGCCAATCCTTTCTGCGACCAGTCGATAGGTGCACAAAAACGAATCGGCTGTTTGTTCCTGAATCCAAGTATGCGAACAAGACTCAGTACACAGGTAGCCGCGCAAAACCTGGGTATGGAAGCCATCGTGTTTAATGTGGGCAGTGAAGGATGGGCTCTTGAATTTGAAGAAGAAGCTATCATGAGTGGCACAACAGTAGAACACGTAAAAGATGCGGCACCGGTATTTGGAAAATATTTTGATATTCTCGCCATCCGGACCTTTCCCTCCTTAAAACACAAAGAAGATGATTACAGTGAACTTTACATAAAGCAGTTTATAAAATATGCAGGCATCCCTGTCATTAGTCTTGAAAGCGCTACCCTTCACCCACTCCAGTCACTCACTGATATAATTACAATCAGCGAGCACTTAGGGTCTGCCCCCAACAGTAAACCAAAAACCATAAACCATAAACCCAGGATCGTTCTTACCTGGGCGCCTCACATTAAACCTTTACCCCAATGTGTTGCAAATAGTTTTGCCCAGTGGATCAATGCCTGGGGCAAAGCCGATTTTGTAATTGCGCACCCTGAGGATTATGAGCTGGATGAGCAATTCACGAAAGGTGCGGAAGTCACCCATAACCAGGATGAAGCCCTGAAAAATGCGGATTTCGTATATGTCAAGAACTGGAGCACATTCCGGGATTATGGCAAGATCTATTCGAATGATCCTGGTTGGATGTTAACGGAAAGGAAACTTGAACTAACTAATAGCGCCCGGGTCATGCACTGCCTCCCGGTGAGAAGAAATGTAGAACTCAGTGATGAGATACTGGATGGACAAAATAGCATTGTAACCGAACAGGCCGCAAACCGTGTATGGGCTGCCCAGGCAGTAATTGCAGAGATATTAAACACCTCTAAAGGGGAAAACACAAAGCGATGAAAGTATGAGCAATCCTTCGAAAATGGAAAGTGCTAACTCCTCCCCTTCGGGCAGGTTGGGAAGAGATCTATATATCATAAAAATTGGTGGGCATATTCTTGACGATGAGAAAAAGCTGGGCTCTTTTCTGTCCGCCTTTGCCTCACTTGACCATAAAAAATTACTGGTCCACGGTGGCGGGAAGCTTGCTACGAGTATGGCTGAACAGCTTCATATACCACAACAGGTAGTAGAAGGTCGCCGGATCACTGATGCAGAAACATTAAAGATCGTAACCATGGTCTATGCCGGGTACATTAATAAGAATATCGTGGCAAAACTCCAGGCCAATAATTGTAATGCCATCGGGCTTTGCGGAGCCGATGGTGATGCTGTTCTTGCCCATAAACGGCAGCATGCAGTTATGGATTATGGTTTCGTCGGAGATGTTGATGCAGTCAATGCCGACCTTATCAGTAACCTGCTCCAGAAAAACCTGACACCGGTGTTCGCACCTATTACACATGACCAGAAAGGCCAACTCCTGAACACTAATGCAGATACTATAGCACAAGAACTGGCAAAGGCTATGAGTACAGATTACGATGTTACCCTGCTGTATACTTTTGAAAAAAACGGGGTATTGATGGATACTGAAGATGAGCAGTCCGTGATACCCGTGATAACCGCCTCCACTTATAAAAAACTAAGGGCAGGGGATAAAATATTCGCAGGTATGATCCCAAAACTGGATAATGCTTTTGCAGCCCTTAAAAACGGTGTTACTAAAGTGATCATCGGGAAGGCAGAAAAATTAAAAGACCTGGTGGCCGGCAATGCCGGGACAGCTATCGTTAATGAATAATGAAATTGCCATACTGCAAAAACAGGCAATCGAACTGCTGAAGAAACTGATTGCCACGCCTTCTTTTAGTAAAGAAGAGGATAAAACAGCTGAAATAATAACTGCACTGTTAAAAAGTCATGGTGCCAATATCCAAACAAAAAAAAATAATGTTTGGGCCATCAATTGTTATTTCAATGAGGCAAAACCTACTATTCTCCTGAATTCCCACCATGATACGGTAAAGCCAAATAAGAATTATACGCTGGATCCATTTGAGCCGATTGAAAAAGATGGTAAATTATTCGGGCTTGGAAGCAACGATGCAGGGGGTTCCCTGGTTTCACTGCTGGCTACCTTCCTTTATTTTCACGCAAAACAAGACCTGAAATATAACCTGGTCCTTGCAGCAACTGCCGAAGAAGAAATTTCGGGGCATGATGGTATCGAACTTATTCTTCCCGGCCTCGGCCCGATCGAATTTGGTATTGTTGGGGAACCGACGCAAATGCAAATGGCTGTTGCCGAACGCGGCTTAATGGTACTTGATTGTACAAGTCATGGAAAAGCCGGACATGCTGCCAGGGAAGAAGGCGATAATGCGATCTATAGAGCCCTGAAGGATATAGAATGGTTTAGTACTTATATATTCCCGAAATCTTCCGGGCTGCTGGGTCCGAATAAAATGAGTGTGACCGTGATTGAAACAGAAAACAAAGCCCACAATATCGTTCCATCTGAACGTCGTTTTATAGTCGATACAAGAATAAATGAGCTGTACAGCTTTGAAGAAGTATTGGGCGTCATCAGGTCACATGTGCAGTGTGAAGTGATGCCGAGGAGTACAAGACTGCGATCTTCCTTTATACCATTGGAGCATCCGCTGGTAAAAGCCGGGGCAAAACTGGGCCGGCAGTGTTATGGTTCTCCCACCACATCCGACAAAGCTTTGATGCCATTCCCGGCACTGAAGATCGGCCCCGGTGATTCAGCCAGAAGTCACACTGCAGATGAGTATATTTATACCCGGGAGATCGAAGAAGGAATTGATCTCTACATCAGGCTATTAAAAGAACTGGTATGAAGTTGTGGCAGAAAAATACAAACCCGTTAAAGGAAGTGGAAGTATTTACTGTTGGTAAAGACCGTGAAATGGATGGGTCGCTGGCAGCATTTGACGTCATCGGATCGCTGGCACATATAGAAATGCTGGCTTCGGTAGGGCTGCTGGAGAAAAATGAATTGGTCAGCCTGCAAAAAGAACTCAAACTTATTTATCGCGACATCCAGGAAGGTAAATTCAAATTGCAGGATAATGTTGAAGATATCCATTCACAGGTAGAGTTTTTATTGACTGAAAAACTTGGGGATGCCGGCAAGAAGATCCACAGCGCGAGGAGCCGTAATGACCAGGTGCTGGTGGATATTAAATTATTTCTACGCAATGAAATCGGGGAACTGGTTAAGAACATCCAATCATTTTTTACACTACTGCTGACCAGGAGTGAAGAATATAAGGAGTATGGACTGCCGGGATATACACACCTTCAACTGGCCATGCCTTCATCTTTCGGACTTTGGTTCGGTGCATATGCAGAAAGCCTGGTGGATGATACCATCACGTTGAAAGCGGCATATGATATAGTCAATAAAAATCCGCTGGGTTCAGCCGCGGGATATGGTTCTTCTTTCCCGATCAACAGGATGATGACCACTCAATTGCTGGGATTCGAAGATTTAAACTATAATGTCGTATATGCCCAAATGGGTAGAGGGAAAGCGGAGCGAATCGTGGCGCAAGCGCTGGCTAATGTAGCAGATACCCTTGCTAAACTCAGTATGGATGCCTGCCTGTATCTCAATCAGAATTTTGGCTTCATCAGTTTTCCCACGGAACTGACTACCGGCAGCAGTATTATGCCTCATAAAAAAAACCCGGATGTATTTGAGTTGATCCGGGCTCATTGCAACCGCATCAAGGCATTACCCAACGAGATCATGTTGATGACAACGAATCTTCCTTCCGGTTATCACCGGGATCTTCAACTATTAAAAGAACATGTTTTTCCTGCATTTAAGGATTTGAATAGCTGCCTGGCAATGGCTGGACTTATGCTTTCCCGGATCGAGATCAGGAAAGATATTCTCGGCGAAGAAAAATATAAATACCTCTTTAGTGTTGACGCTGTCAATAAACTGGTCAGCAACGGTATGCCATTCCGGGATGCTTACAAAAAGATCTCGATGGATATTGAAGCCGGGAATTTTACATACGATAGAAACACCCTTCACACACATGAAGGCAGCATCGGCAATCTTTGCAATGCAGAAATAAATGAACAAATGGATAAAATCATAGCTTCATTTCCTTTTGCAGCAGTTCGGGATGCTATCGATAAACTTACACGCTTAATTGATTAAGGGGAGGAATGATGAAATAATTAATAATTATTAATTATTGCCTGCTACATTAAAGTCCATATTTGTCCACCAGGTAAATCAATGCAGCCATATTGATAGCGCCCAGTTCGAGTTCCCTTTTATTCACTGCTTCAAATGTATCGCTGCGTGAATGATGAATATCGAAATATCGCTGTGAGTCGGGATTCAATGAAGCTGTCGGGGTACCCAGGGCACGGTTAAGTGGACCAATGTCGGCTCCGCCACCACCTTTTACCAGGTCACTGCCATAGGGAGCGATCAATGGTTTCCAGCTTAAAAATTTCTGCAGCTGGGTATCGGAACCCGAAAAACCAAGGCTGCGGGGAGTAAAACCACCTGCATCGCTTTCTATGGCGAGTATATGTTTTTCATTTTTTGCTTTGGCTTCCTCGGCATATTTATTGCCGCCTCTCAATCCGTTTTCTTCGTTTGCAAATAACACGAAGCGAATGGTTCGCTTCGGTGAATAACCGATCGCCTTTAGTGCCCTTAATATCTCGATCGTTTGTACGCAGCCAGCTCCATCATCATGCGCTCCCTCGCAATTGTCCCAGCTATCCAGGTGACCGCCGACAGTAATGATCTCTTCAGGAAACTCAGATCCTTTCAATTCCCCGATAATATTATGACCGATGGTATCCGGTAAGAAATGTCCATATGTCTTCATCATTACCTGAAAGGGCTTTGAACCAGCGACAGCTTTATTTTGCAGGCGGGAAGCCATCCAATCTGCATCCCGCAACCCGATCGCCACAGCAGGGATTTTGGCATAATTCGTATCATACCGGGTCGCACCTGTATGCGGGTTATTATCTGCGGCATGACTCATACTCCTGACAATAACAGCGACCGCTCCATACTTCGCGGCACGGCTGGGTCCCTGCCCACGGTATTGGTTGGCGTCCCGGTATGCCATGAAAGTATTTACATAAGTATCATTGAATTTATAATTATAGAAGACGACCTTTCCTTTAATCTCATCTTTCCTGGCTTCAAGCTCATCAAAATTATTTACCATGATCACTTCGGCTATAATCCCCCTGGAACCTGTACCTATGGAGTTGCCTAACGCAACCACATCAACGGAACGAGGCTTCGCATGTGCAACTATAAACTTCACTTCATCTTTACCGCCTCTCACCCAATGTGGGACTATACACTCCTGCATCCATGCCATGGTAGCCCCGCTTTCCTGCATCATTTTCAACCCCCATTTTTCTGCTTTTACCATCCCTGGTGAACCTGCCAGCCGGCCTCCAATTTGTTTAGTCAGGTAACGAAGATTTTCATAGGCCTTGCCGTTACGAAGGATCTCATCGGATATACGCTTGATCTGGGCAGAGTCTTCTGCCTGTGTCCAACCTTTTATAACTGGTGCCAAAAAAAATAAAGCCAATATCGTTTTTATCATCTTACTGAATTTTGCATAGTGAGCCAGTCAATTTTACTGCAAAGCAAAGATCGCAGAGAATACGCTAAGTCCGCTAAGAACTTGTCTATCGTTGCGGTTCGTAGTGACCTTGGCAATACTTAATTTCACCAACGGCGGAATAAAAATAAGACAACGGCAAACCCTACCCGGCTTTTTTTGTTATTATTATTTTATCTATCATGGGCAGGCGGGCCAAAACTGTTACCTTAGAGCCCCAATTTGAATTTTTATTAACTATGCGACTTGGAATTGTATGTTATCCTACGTTTGGCGGTAGCGGTGTTTTAGCGACAGAACTCGGGAAAGCCCTTGCCCAGAAAGGTCACCAGGTTCATTTTATAACCTACCAGCAACCGGTAAGGCTTAACGGATTTATCCCGAATATCTTTTACCACGAAGTACAGGTGCATACTTACCCCTTATTCGATTATCCACCCTACGAAACAGCCCTGGCCAGTACGCTGGTGGATGTCATTAAGAATAATAACCTCGACCTGCTTCATGTACATTATGCGATCCCCCATGCTTCTGCAGCCTATATGGCTAAACAAATCCTGAAGCAGGAAGGAAAATCGATCCCAGTCATTACAACATTGCATGGAACGGATATTACGCTGGTGGGTAAGGATAAGACCTTTGCCCCGGTTGTAGCTTTTTCCATCAACCAGAGTGATGCAATCACAGCTGTTTCCAATAACCTGAGGGATGAAACTTTTAAGACCTTTTGTATTGAAAAAGAAATCGAAGTCATTTACAACTTCGTGGACGTAGAGCGGTTTACCCGTAAGCCCATTGACGCATTTAAAAAAGTGATTGCACCTAATGGTGAGCGGATACTATTACATGCTTCTAATTTTCGTAAAGTAAAAAGAGTGCAGGATGTCGTGAAGATCTTTCACGCAGTTACCAAAGAGATCCCCTGCAAATTATTATTTGTGGGAGATGGCCCGGAACGATCCACAGCCGAAGACCTTGCCAGGGAGCTTGGTGTTTTTGAAGAGATCCGTTTTGTAGGAAAACAGGAACAGATGGAAGATATCCTGGCAATTGCCGATCTCTTCCTGCTCACTTCCGAATATGAAAGTTTTGGATTGGCTGCCCTGGAAGCGATGGCAGCAGGTGTACCGGTAGTTTCCACGAATGCAGGTGGTTTAACAGAGATCAATATTCCCGGTGATACAGGTTATTTAGGTAACGTGGGAGATGTAGAGTCAATGAGTAAGCAGGCATTATCCATTATACGTGATGATAAAATATTAAAGGCATTTAAGGAGAGGGCTGCATTACATGCCAGGAAATTTGATATCCATAATATCATCCCGCAATATGAAATGCTTTACGAACGGTTCCTTTAATAAGTCCGGGATCCGGGGACCGAAGTCCGAAGAATACTTATACAATACGAAGGGACATTACAGCTTTCGGGAATGATCTCCGGACTGATGACTCCGGGTCCATCATCGATGCAACCAGGATTGGGGGTTTACATTCTTTTTATCGATCATCAGTAGGAAGTCCACCTTACCTCCCCCATTCTCATCTCCACCGGCCTTCCCGATCACCTGGCGGGTTTTTACAGGTGTTCCTTTTGATACACTGACAGAACTCAGATTACTATAGATCGTGTAATAATTTCCGTGTTTGATCATAACGGACATACCATCACCGAGATTAAAGACACTTAGTACTTCTCCATCAAATACGGATTTCACAGCCACCCCCGGACCGGGTGTACAAATAGTGATTCCGGGATTATCCTCAGTAAGTAAGGTTCCTTCGATTTTGTTGGTCCCGAAATTACTACAGAGCACCCCGTTATCAACCGGCCAGGGAAGTTTTCCATAGTTCGATTTGAAATTTGCAGCAAGGGCCGTCTCATTGGAATTAAGAGGAACATATGTTTTTTCCTTTATCACCGGTTTTTTCTTGGGCTCAGCTGTAGTAACACCTGTTGTTGTTTCGGTAGTTGTAGTTTTACTTTCAGTGGCACCGCTTTTCTTCCTTTCGGCGTCAAGGGCTGCTAACCTTTTCTTCTCTTCCTCCAAACCTTTAAGTCTTTCTTTTTCAATTATCGCAAATATGGCATTCTTAAGCTTTGCATCCTTTTTCTTTTTTTCAGCGATCTGGCCTTTCAGGTCTTTCTCCTGGGACTTCAATTTCGAAACTATAATATCCTTTTCCTTCTTCTGTACGGCCAGTACCTGTACCTCTTTCGTATGAGTGGTGATGGCTACACTTTTCTGCTTCTTTCTTCCGAGTTGCTGCTCCTTACGGGTCGCGATCAATTGTTGTGTTTCCTTAATTACAGCAACCTGGTTTTCCCTGTAGGCACGATAACTTTTCAGGTAGGATACACGCCGAATAGCGTCATTAAAACTATTGGATGAAAAAATAAAGTTGAGGTAATCATAATTGCTCCGGTTCTTATAAGCATATACCACTGTTTTGGCGTATTGGGCTTTCAGGGTATCGAGTTGTTTTTGCAGGCGGTAAATCTCTATATTGCTGAGATAAATATCATCATCAATACTCCGAATCTCTTTGTTGATGTTGCCAATATATTGTTCCTGCAGCGTCAGCTTCCTGTTTAATACACCCAGCTGGCTAAGGGTCTGTTTAGTCTGGCCCTTTACCTTATTATATAAACCCTGGATCTCGTTAAGTTCCTGCTGAATTTCTTTCCTTTCTTTTTCAAGCTGGCTCTTGTCCTGCAGAGGAGGCTGAGCCGTTATCACCACGGCTGGTGCAATAACTAGCAGTAGGTAAAAGATGATTTTTTTCATGATAGTAAAGGATCTAGGTTAAAAAACAGGGTGCGGAAAGCTCCCGAAGGGACTCGGTTAGAGCTATTCCATAACGGCAATATGCAAAATAAATTTTATCCGGCTAATTATGCGTATAATTTTTCGGGATTGAAAATGGGAAACTTAACGTTTCATTAAAATCGTATTGCTTGAAATTGAGCTTGATATCAAGCTTTTTTTTCTCCGCAACATGAATAGTGCGCTTCGTGGAAAAAGGTATACCCTTTTTATTTTCATATTCATTATAGGTAAGGTAACAGGTACGGTTACGTGTTTCATCGAGATCGTCCAGCTTACTGCTAAGCACTAATTTGTCATCCAGGCCGATCGTTAGAAGATGTTTAAAGAACTCACCATAACCCTGTAGCGATATAGTTGATTCCGTTTTACTGTATGAATGAATGGCGGGATCAAGGAATACCGGATTACCAATCAGCAGGTCCTGCAATGCTGAAAGGCTAAGGGGTAATTCTGTCACCTCCTGGAGGTAAGACACACTTCGGGCAGTGTAGATCTTATTCTGCTTATCCAGGATTTTGACTGAATCTTTGGTAATATAAGCCCGGAGGCCTTCGATACCCAGTAACGCCGTAATCGTTACCCATATCACGCTGTCTTTGTACATACGGATATGTGCATTGACATCAAATTTTTTCCCTTCTGCGTCTTCGTAATCTACATCGAGTTTCGCTGAAAACGTAGTGTAATGGATCCAGTGGGAGATAACCTGGTTATAATTCTCCCGTATGAAGGCAAGCGAATCCTCACGCAGGTTCTTCGCAGGTATCGTAGCGGGAACGACCACTGTATCTCTTTTTGCAATTGCCGTCTGGATATTTTTTGTGGAACGACAGGAATACAAAAAACTAATACCTATTACACAAAATATGAGGGATCGGGTCATGCTATAACATTTACCTGTTCTTTTGCTGATTTACTGTTTCCCGGTATGGCCGAATCCACCTTCATTGCGGTTCGTGATCTCCAGTTCTCCCACTTCTTTCCAATAACCTTTTTCTACCTTATGAAAGATCATTTGTGCTATACGGTCGCCGGGATATATGACCTGGTCTTCCCCTGAAAGGTTGATTAAAACGATCTTAATTTCTCCACGGTAATCAGCATCGATGGTTCCCGGGGAATTAAGGCAGGTAATTCCCTGTTTGATCGCCAGTCCGCTTCGCGGCCGCACCTGGGCTTCAAAACCATCGGGTAACTCAATAAAGATACCGGTTGGCACCAGGCTTCGTTCTAAAGGATGAAGTGTGAGCGGCTGTTCCAGGCTGGCCCTTATATCCATACCTGATGAACCGGATGTGGCATATGCCGGTAATGGATTGGAAGAATGATTAATGATCTTAATCTCTATTGGCATGGGTTAAAGATACGAAAGGAGAAGTTTGGGTTTATGGTTTTGGGTTTATGGTTTATGGTTCTTTAAAGCAGTAATTTTCTATAAAGCCAGTTGCAGGCTTAAATTGAAAATCGGCAGGCCGGAAAGATGGGCCATATCTTCAATAATCAATATGATCTAATCCTGTGAGAAAATTACAATTCACGGAAACAACCAAAAACCATAAACCAAAAACCATAAACCAAAAATTACTTCCTTAACAGCACCGTCGCATACGCAATCAACCCCTCTTCTCTTCCCACGAATCCCATTTGTTCAGTTGTTGTTGCCTTAATGGAAATATCCTTCTTCTTAATTTTCAAAATACCTGCAATCACTTTTTGCATTTCCGGAACATGAGATTTGATCTTTGGTAATTCGAGACAAAGAGTGCTGTCCACATTTACAATGGAATAGCCTTTCCCCTTTACAAGATCAAATGTCTTTGAAAGCAGGACCTTACTGTCAATATCCTTATATGCCGGGTCGTTGTCGGGAAAATGGGTGCCGATATCACCTAAACAAACAGCACCCAGCAGCGCATCACAAATCGCATGGAGGAGCACATCAGCATCGCTATGGCCCAGTGCTCCTTTATGATGGGGAATTGGTATACCACCTATCCATAGATCACGACCTTCAACCAACCTGTGAAAATCCATTCCTGAGCCGATACGGTAAGACATGTTTGTGTTTATCTGCAAATATCAATAAATAGCCGGTATGGCGGTGACATATAAAAAAATTGAAAGAAGTCGTCTGACAGTAATCCTTCCGCCTTACCGCCCTGTCTGCCGAGAGGCAGGGTTCCTGGCAATTAAGCGAAAAAGAACGTCCCCCCGATTTGGCGGGGGGACGTCTGTATAATGATCTTACTGAATACTTATTTATCTGCTTTAACTTTTTCTCCGCCATTTCCAAAATCAAACAATACTGAGAAACGAAGAGTGTTTGACAACGGGTTGCGGCTAACACCACTTCCTGAAGGAAGGAGGTAAGCGAAATTGAAACCAAATATGTTGTATTTGATACCCAGGCCGGCTGTGAAATAACGACGGTTACCTTTTGTTTTATTCTCAAAGAAATAACCTGCGCGCAGTGCGAACTGGTTGTTGTACCAGTATTCGCCTCCTAATGAAAGCTGGAATTCTTTGAGCTCTTCGCCAAAGCCATCAGGAGCATCGCCGAATGAACTGAACCAGCTACCTACAACACCTTTGCTCCTGTATTCTGCTAGACCGGCAGCATCCCCTTCAGCAGGAGGAGTGGGTACCAGCAGTTTGTTTACTTCCAAACCGAAAGATATCTGGTTCTGTGCGTTGAATTTTCTTGTATAGTTTGTTCCAAAGCCAAGGTTGGCAGGAATAAAATCTTTAGAATCTGCATTATTTGTATAAGAGATCTTGGAGCCGAGGTTGGTCAGTGCAACACCAAAAGCCCAGCCATTGCCAGAAGTTGCATTCTTACCATCATGATACCATGCGAGGTCGGCTGCAATCGCGCTACCTGACTTATATGTAGTACTTCCTACAGAAGTTCCACCCGCCAGGTCAGAGTTGATATATTTCAGGGCAACACCGATACCATTTTTTGTATTCAGGCGACGGGAATAACCCACATCGATACCGAATTCGCGGGGGGTGTTACTTCCAAATTCATTTCCGAGGTTATCGGTGAACTGGATAGTGCCAAGGCTGAAATAACGCAGTGATCCGGAGATTGCCTGGTCATCATCGAACTTGAAATAACCTGCGAGAGATGCCAGGTAAACATCATTTACAAGATCTTTTAACCATGGTGTGTATGTAGCACCGATCCCACCACGGGATTGATTGAATACAACTTTACCAATATTCCAAGTTTGAGAGTACGCATCAGGAGAAGTAGCTACGCCAAGTTCCCCCATTCCACCAGAACGGGCATCAGGTGAGATACGAAGGAAAGGAACAGCAGTTGTTACAACGTTGATTGGATCGACAGTCTGAGCTTTTATCGTAGATGACATACCACAAAAGATCAGTAGTCCGGCAGTTAGTTTTAAAGCAGTTGGTCTCATTAGTAAGTTTTTAATAA
>JGI10216J12902_100412241_pt1 | contig 16227 bp, 10 predicted proteins | sample KanNatreferecore_FD_12902 | JGI IMG/M metagenome (IMG submission 12902)
CCCGACGCGGCGCCAGCCGTACCGCTCACGCACCTTTTGCGGCTCCTGACTCAAATCGAACGCGCCTTTCGCCGCGGGCGACGTTAACAAGCGATACGCCTGTTCGTAAAACGCGTCGCGACTCGCGGTGGCGGGGCTTTGCTCCACGCCCCGGGCAAAGTCGTCGACCGTTTGTTGCATTGCCCGGCGGCGGTTGACGCGATCAAAACCGACGCTCTCGGGAGGATCCAGGTCGCGAACCTTGTAGTCCGGTTTCGAAGGATCGCCCCCGACAGCAAACGGCGAGAATGCGCCCGGCAGATAACCTGATCCGGCTGCGGCCACAGACTCAGGGATCGCGATGTAAGGCGGCAGATCGCGAGCAACCCCGGTTTCTTTCGCGACGATGCTGCCGAGGCTTGGATACTGCACGGCCGGCGTCGGCCGGTGCCCGGTGAGCAGGTAATGACTGCCGGTATCATGGTTGCCGAGTTCATGCGTCAACGAACGGATCAACGCAACCTCGCGCATGACCTTTGCCGTGCGCGGCAGGTGTTCGCAAATCTGGATGCCATCGACGCTCGTGGAAATCGGCTTGAACTCGCCGCGCACCTCGATGGGGGCGTCCGGCTTGGGATCGAACGTCTCAAGGTGACTTGGCCCGCCATCAAGCCAGATGAGAATGCACGACAGGTCGCGCTTTGCCCGGGCAGTTTCGGCCAACGCCTGAAAGCGAAACAGATCGGCCAAGCTCAGTCCCAGGCACGACAGCGCGCCGAGGTGAAGAAAGTCCCGGCGCGAAACACCGTCGCAACGCGAGCAATCTGCGCGGGTTTCAGCGCTCATACGAAGTCTCCAAAGTTATGCAACCACCTAGTGGGGGAGAGGGACGGGGTGAGGGGATGCGTCGGTTCATGGTCGCAGTCTATTCGTTCAATGGTTGAAGGCAAACTCCCGGCTGTTCAGGAGTGCCCAGAACAAGTCCTCCAACGCCTCTGGCTTTGAATTGGCCTTCGACAACATGTCCTCCCACCGGCTCGACTCCCTGGCATCCGGCCACCGGCTGACCGTGCGCAGGTAAAGCTCTGCCACCAATTCGCGATCTGAACGCGGGGTTGCCAGGAGTCGACTGATCGCTGGTCGAGTCTTCGCATTGACCGCCGGGCCATTCACGAGGTGCAACGTCCGGGACAAGCCCCCACCGAACTGTGCAGGGTTCTCGCAATGGGTCGTTCGCGGGCACCGACCGAAAACGTCCAGCGTGTAGGATGGCACTTGCGGATCGATCAGCTCCACTGCGCGCGTGCCCGGCGCATGACCCGAGAACTCGTCCGTGACGCCGGATGCCTGCGCGATGGCATCGGCCAACACCTGTCCGGCCAGCGGCTTGAGATAACCGCGGGAAAAGAATTGTTCGTCCTGTCGATTGATCTCATTCGCCTGCGACGAGAGTTGGTACGTGCGCGAAGATGTTATGGTGCGGACCAGATGTCGCAGGTTGTAACCGTGCCGAACGAAGTCGACGGCGAGCGCGTCGATCAACGCGGGATTCGATGGCGGATTGGTCGGCCGGAGGTCGTCCACGGGTTCCACGATTCCGCGGCCCATAAGTTCTTTCCAGATGCGGTTTACCAGGGCGCGGGCCAACATCGGATTGCCCGATGCCGTCAGCGAGTCGGCCAGCGCAACGCGCCGGTCCCCGGCTCCGTCAGCCAATGCCTTCGTCGAGCCGAGGGGCCGCGGGGGCACGTCCCTGCCGGTCCGGGGATGCTGGACCTCGCCGAAAGGACGCTGGACGACGCGCTGGCCTTCGATTCCAGTGCGCGCGAAGAAAGCGGCAAAGTGATAGTAGTCATCCTGCGTCCAGCGGTCGAAGGGATGATTGTGACATCGCGCACAGGCGATGCGGGTGCCAAGGAATGCCTGGCTGACAAATTCGCCCTGGTCGCGTGGATCGGTCATGAGCCGGTGAAAGTTCGCGGGACCGTTTGCGGCCGGATCGCCCTGCGCCATCAGCAACTCGCGCACAACGCGATCAAGCGGCGCATCGTCGTTGACCTGCTGGCGCAGCCACGTGTGATACGCGCGCGTGCCATCGTCTCCGAGCTTCTTCGAATTGATGAGGAGCAGATCGGCGAGCTTCAGCGTCCAGAAATCCACGAATTCGGAACCGCCGAGCAACTGATCGATCGCTTGCCCCCTTTTCCTCGCCGAGGCGAGCTGGCCAACGAAGGCCTTTGTTTCCGCAGGCGTTGGCAAACGGCCGGCCACATCCAGATGAACGCGGCGCAGAAATGTCGCGTCGTCGCACAGGGCCGACGGTGAAATCCGCAGGCGCCTCAATTCTTTCAGGACTTGTTCGTCGATGAAGTTTTGGGCCGGAAATGAGATGGCCGCGACTCTGTCGGGCTGGTAAGGCGCACCGACGCGAGCGGCTGCGACCTGACCGGAATAACGGACCATGATGGCAGTCAGGCCGCGATTCCGTACGGTGACGACTCCGTGGCCGTCAACGTCCGCCACGCCGTCGTCGTTCGAGCTGTAGAGGGCAAGAGAGGTCGCATCTTCGGTCGTCCCGTCACTAAGGCGGGCAGTGACTTTGAGAGGACGGGACTGGCCGGGCTTCAACAGCAGGACATCCGCAGGCGCCACATCGATGCCGGTCACGCGGACGTCGCGCGACCCGTAAGGCGTGCCTCTGGCGATCCAGTCGAGGAGAGTCCGGTACGCCTGCGAATCGCGCGCGATGCGTCGCCCGCCTTCGTGTTCGAGTTGCCGGGTCGGTTTGCGCAGCAACAGACTTACCTCGGGAGCGCCAAGGTCGACGCGCCGACCGCCCAACTCCCGAGTGATCGTGTCGTGATCGTGCTCCGGATCGTAGCCGAGCAGGCTGAGCTTGAAGCCACCCTGGCCCGTCGCCGCGCCATGACACGCGCCCGCGTTGCAACCGGCTTTCGTCAACACGGGCAGGATGCGCGTGGCGAAGGAGAATTCACTGGCTTGATCCGACGCCGACGCCGATCCGTTGAAGGCGAGCAGGGCCGCCATTAGGGCCCAGGCAGAAATGACCCGAACCAAAGTCCTGGAGGATCTCACTTCTTCAGTTTCTCGAGCCAGGTTTGTCCGGCTTTTTGCGCGTATTCGGTTCCGTATTTCAAATGCAACACACGCGTCCAGCCGCCGACGGCCTGTTTCGTCAAATCGTCGTTGCCGCGGACGTATTCTCCGACTTCGGCAAGGACCTTGTCCACAGTGGCATCGTCATTCGACTTTTGGATGAAGCGGCGCAGCAGACCGATGAGTTTCTCATCGGTTGGCGCGGCGCCGGGCAAATCGACCTTCGGCTGACCCGCGGCCTCGCGACGTTCCATCGCCTTGCCCGGCTCCATTCGTCCACCCGGGCCACGACGCTCGCGCAGCGCCTCGGCAGTGGGTGGATTCGTATCACCGATCATCTTGGCGATCGCGGCGATGATCCTTGGCGCGTCGGCCATACCCGGCTGCACCAGGGGAAAGTTGGCCGCGACTTTGTTCTCCCGGGCGACCACCACGGTTAACAGGCATTCCTTGTTCAGGCCATAGTTTCCAGGGCCTTCCGCCCCGTCCACAGAAAGACTGATCGCCGCCTGGAGACGCAGGGATTGAGCTACGAGCGGCAGACGCTGCTGGCTGCTGAGGCGGTCGGTGGAAAGAAAAACGAATTCCGTTTTTAGCATGTCTTTGCGTTCCTTGCCGTATTCGTCCAGCACGGACATGAGCGGCGCCATCGAACGCTCCACGCCATGGACGAAGATCAGGGTCGTGGGTGCGCCCTTGTTTTCGGCGATGATGTCGCGTTCCTTGCCGGCGCCTTCGCCGCGCAACTCGACAGCCCTGAACGGTGTGGTTTTCTCACCCGGTTGCGGGCCAGAAAACACTTTGTCATCCGCCCGGGTGGATCCGAGCAGTGCCAGGATCAGCACGCCGGCGCACGCCGCTCTTTGCCAGGCAGGGGACACTGGATGATCGACCCGGTTCGACTCTGTACTCGCATTCGTCTTGTTCATAACTTCGAAAACTAGCGTTCGACAGTCTTACACTTAATCAGCAAAGATTCAATCATTCCCGCATTCATTCCCGCATTCCGCCCCAAATCCCCACGGGACTTGGCATTGCGGCGAGAACCAAACAATCTTCGATGAGCCTTTCAAATCCTTCCCCACAGGCTATGTTCTTCCCGGTATGAGCGAGGATGATCGCCACCACCAGCGGAAGGATGCGGAACAGGCGGATGATACGGCATCGCCGCGCCCAATGGACGCCGAACAGTCCGGCGCGGGAGGCGCGGTGTCGCCTGATGCCGGGATTCGCTCCATGGAGGAGCGCCTTGAATTCCTGCGCGCAGAACTTACCAAATGGACGGCCACCCAGAAACGCTATCCGGCCCGCGCGGATGACATGAACCGGAGGATCGCGGACCTTCAGGCGGCTATTGACGACACTCAGACCCGATTGGCCGAGTACCGCGATCGCCGTCGTGGCAACGTTTAGCTATGGCTGCACCGCGCGGTGGAAGGCGCGGCCAGTGGCGGGTTTCTGGGTGGATGCTTTCAAATAGGCCTGCTGGGCGGGTGCGGTCCGGGCGGTCTGGACGAGAGGCCGGTGGGTGAGCGCGACGAACATTGCGACACGATTTATCTTCATGGGCCCCTCGCCTGATCTTGTTCATTCCGAAACGCCGCCCGATGAACGATCGGGGCAACGCGCAGGCTATAGCATTTCCACGGAAGGTTTCCAACAAAAGTGGTTCCCTCGTGGTACCCTGGGCGCATCTCAAAACCTTGCAGACGCGCGGGTATTGGACCGCTTCCTTCCCCCTCACCCTGACCCTCTCCCCAGGGGAGAGGGAACAGGCGAAGCGGCGTTCGAGAACGAAAAACGCTCCCCAGCAGAAGGCCAGGCATCGTCGCGCCCTCTCCCCGAGGGAGAGGGCGGGGTGAGGGGGGAGGCAACCCACTCGCGTGCAGGGCTGCAACAAAGTGCCATGCCCTGCGCGACGAGTTCGACCACCGCTCATGTAAAACGATGCAACATTGAGATGCGCCCGGTACCTCACCCGATGCCTCCGTTTCTGGCTGATCCAACGAAGAGCCGCGTAAATCACTGTTGCCTCTCTGTCGCCTTCGGAGGCAGTGTTTTCAGACTAACTCATACCCAAGCCAGTGAATCGGAACGCATGACCAGACTACTGTTCGGACTCGGAGCCGCCTCAACTCTCCTCGCCGGGAGTGTCGCGGTCGTCGCTGCTGATGCTAGCGCGAACGGGCGCGAGTGGCGGGTTTACGGCGGAGACCTCGCGGGCACCAAGTATTCCGCGCTGGACCAGATCAACCGCTCAAATGTCGCAACGCTCAAACCCGCCTGGATTTTCCGCTGCGACGACATGAAGCAGCAGCCGGCCTCCACCATCGAGTGCAACCCCATCGTTGTGGATGGCGTGATGTACATCACGTCGGCAGGATTGAAGGTGTTGGCCCTCGATGCCGCCACGGGCGAACAACGCTGGGTGTTCGATCCGTGGGAGGGCAAAGGCGGACGCGGGGTGAACCGCGGCCTGACTTATTGGAGCGATGGCACGGACAAACGAATCTTTTTCGTCGCCGGCACATCTCTTCACGCGCTAGGCGCGACGAATGGCCAACTCGTGAAAAGTTTCGGCACGGACGGCAAGGTGGATTTGCGGGAAGGTCTGGATCGCGACGTTTTTTTCCTCACCGTGTCGGCCTCGTCGCCGGGAATCATTTACCGGGATTTGCTCATCCTCGGGTCGGCCGTCGGCGAAGGGCCGGGCCCGGGCGCGCCGGGCCACATCCGGGCGTTCGACGTTCGGACGGGCAAGCGCCGATGGATTTTCCACACGATTCCGCATCCTGGGGAGTTTGGTTACGAGACGTGGCCATCGAACGCGTGGAAGACGGTCGGCGGCGCGAATTGCTGGGGTGGCATGACCCTCGATACAGGGCGCGGCTGGGTCTTCTGCGGCACTGGCTCGCCGAGTTACGACCATTGGGGCGGTAATCGAACCGGACAAAACCTTTTCGGCAATTGTGTTGTCGCGCTACGCGCCGATACCGGCGAGCGGATGTGGCATTTCCAGGTCGTGCATCACGACGTGTGGGATTACGACATCCCCTGCCCGCCCAACCTGGTTACCGTGGAACACAACGGCCGGCGCGTGGACGCGGTCGCGCAAGTGACGAAGGTCGGTCACTTGTTCGTCCTCGACCGTGAGACCGGCAAGCCTCTCTTTCCGGTTGAGGAACGGCCGGTGCCGAAGTCGGACGTCCCTGGCGAACAAAGCTGGCCGACGCAGCCATTCCCGGTGAGGCCGCCGCCGTTCGCGCAGCAACGCTTCACGGAAGCCGAGGTAACGGATCTGAATCCCAAAGCGCGCGCCGCCGTGCTGGACAAGCTGCGCACGATGCGGACCGGAAGTGTCTTCCTCCCACCTGGCTTGCAGCCCTCGGTCGTGCTACCCCAGTTCAATGGCGGCGGGGAGTGGGGCGGCGCGGCTTTTGATCCCGGGACGCGCACGCTCTATGTGAACTCCAGCAGCGAAGCGGAATGGATTTCGATGGTGCCCGCCAGACCGCCCGGAGAAATCAGCGTAGCGGAACTGGGCAGGATGCTTTACGGCTCGGTTTGTTCAGCGTGCCATGGGTTCGAGCGGGCGGTGAACACGAATGCGCCGTCGTTCGCCTCTTTGAAAGGCATCAAGGGGCGGCTCACGAAAGCACAGGTCCTGGATCTCCTCGAAACCGGCCGCGGCCAGATGCCGAGCTTCGTAACCTTCTCAGCGATCGAGAAGCGCGCGGTGACAGCGTTTCTTTTTGACGAGGGTGGCGACGAACGGATCGCCGCCAAGGAGCTGAAGCTCAGTTGGGCGGAGGAGATTCCGTTTGTGGCGACGGGCCATCATGACTTTCGCGACCCGGAAGGTTTCCCGGCGAACCAGCGTCCCTGGGGAACGCTCACCGCCATCGACCTCGACAAAGGCGAGTTCAAATGGCAGGTGCCGCTGGGGACGTATCCTGAATTGGAGAAGCGCGGCGTGCCTCCGACCGGGACGTTCAACATCGGAGGTTCGCTGGTGACCGCAGGCGGACTGGTGTTCATCGGCGCCGCGATGGACGAACGGTTCCACGCGTACGACAAGGAAACCGGCAAGCTGCTCTGGGAATTTCAGATGGACGCGGGCGGCTATGCGACGCCCTCGACGTATGAGGCGGCGGGTCGTCAGTTTGTGGTCATTGCCGCGGGCGGGGGCGGCAAACCGGAGACAAAGGCAGGGAACGCGTTCTACTGTTTTGCGCTGCCGAAATGATAGCAGCGGGGCACGACGGGGAGGACTTTCTTGAGCGGACGAAATGGCGCGAGGACGGCGAGGGCACCGTCTTCACCGGCTCTCACTTCGCCATTACGACTTCCAGCGTCTCCTCGCGGGTATGCGGCTGGTCTTCTTCGTCCTCCACCGGCGGACCGGACGACGGCGGCACCAGGGGCGACGGGGTATGGTCAGTCAGCTTGTCGAGGGCCTTGTGGAACTTGACGCTGACGATCTTGCTCACGCCCTGCTCTTCCATGGTCACACCGTAAAGCACGTCGGCCATGCCGATGGTCCTCTTGTTGTGCGTGATGATGACGAACTGCGAATGCACCAGGAAGCGCTGCAGGATGCGGATGAACCGATTGATGTTCGATTCGTCGAGAGGGGCGTCCAATTCGTCCAGCACGCAGAACGGGCTCGGCTTCACCTGGTAGATGGCGAAGAGCAGCGCCACCGCGGTCATGGTCTGTTCACCGCCCGACAACAGGGAAATCGTCTGCAACTGTTTGCCAGGCGGCCGCGCCACGATATCAATGCCGCTTTCCAGAACGTCGCCTTCGTCCACCAGGATCAGGTCGGCTTTGCCGCCGCCAAAGACCTCGGTGAACATCGCGCGGAAGTTGTCACGGATCTGATGGAAGGTGTCCGTAAACATCTCCTTCGTCTGCGTATTGATCCGGTTGATCACCTCCAGCAACTGCTGCTTCGCCTGGACCAGGTCGTCGTTCTGCTTTGTCAGGAACTGAAAGCGCTGCTCGGTCTCCTCGTATTCGTCAATGGCGACGAGGTTGACCGGTCCCATTTCGTCGATCCGCTTCTGTAGCGCGATCACCTGTTCGGCCACCGCGTTCCAATCGGTGGAAACACCGCCAGCGGACATTTCCTCCGGTGTAAGCGTCCTGACTTTCGCGGGGCCTTCGTCGGCGATGGTGATGGTAATACATTCGCTGCGGACGCTGTCGAGGTCGACCTGATACTTCTGCTGAATCCGTTCCCGCAGATTCTGGACGGACATGTTCTTTTGCGCGAGTTCCACATCCAAAGCGCCGCGCTGTTGCTGCAGTCCGGTGAGGCGCTGCCGTTGTTCCCGCAAATGATCTTCGCGACCGGCAATGTCGGTTTCGAGCGCGTCGCGCTGGCCGATCAGCTCAGCGGTTTGAAGGCTCACCTGCTCGCGTTCGTGTTGCAAACGGTCCATCGCCTGACGCGACTCCTCGATTTCCGATTCCGCCTGCGACTTGCGGTTGACGAAAGAGGATATCTCCCCGCGCCGCTGCTCGACGAGGCGCCCCAGTTCCTGAATGCGCCGCTCCAACGGCTCCTTCTGTTTGTTGAACGAGTCAACCAGTTGTTCCTGCGTCGCCAGCGCCACCCGGGTCTCCGTCAGCGAGGTGTTGGCGGAATCCCGCTGCCGGCGGAGTGAATCCAATCCGTTGTTTAAATCGGTCAATCGCTCTTGCAGTCCACGCTCGCGGTCCTCCAGCCCGCCGGCCTGCCCGCTCAAGGCGGCCCGCTTTTGCAGTCCTTCCTGCTCCTGCGCCGCGAGACTCTGGATTTCGTAAACGACGGTGTCGATCTTCTGGTGCAGGACGCGTTGGGAATTTTGAAGCGCGTTGGACTCGCCTTCGCGCGTGGCGATGGCCACTTCCCGCGCGCGCAGCTCCGTCTGTGCCTGCTGCAAGCCGGCTTGCAAGACCGTTTGTTCGCTCAACAAGGCGCCTTTGTGACGGCTGGTGTCCGCAACCTTCTGCTGCACCTCGCCCAGTTGAGCCTGCAATTCCGCAATCTGGTTCTTGCGGCCGAGAATCGACGAGGGCGTTTTGCCCGATCCATTTCCGTTCGAGGAGCCGCCTGTATAGACACCCTGCCGGCTCAACAATTCGCCGCCCAATGTCACAAAGTCGAACCGCCCTCCCGTTTCGCGCCATGCCGACGTGGCTGTCGCGAGATCGGGCACAATCAAAGTCTGACCAATTAACGCACGCAAAAGTCCCTGCGTTGCCGGATCCGCAACAATGACTTTAAGGGCCGGTTCTCCCGGCCCCTCAGGCACCGTGTCTATGCCAGCTTCCTGCGCTCTCTGAAACGCCAGCGGCGCGATGCTCGCCCGGCCCTTCCGGGTTGCATTCAGGTCGGACAGAATCTGCACGGCCGTTTCCGGCTCCTGGGTAATGACCAGTTGCAGGTGATGCCCGAGGGCGGTCTCGACTGCGGCCAGGTATTGGTCTGGAACCCAGATTTTGTCGGCCAGCGAGCCAAGGACGTGCTCCGTCTGCTTCAGGACAGCGAGGGCGCCCGCGCTGAAACCCTCGTGCTCGGACTGCAATTGCTCCAGGACGTTCAACCGAGATTTCTGTTCCGCCTGCCGCTGCAGGAGCCCGTCCAATTCCTTCCCGGTCTGCTCGAGTTGTTGGCCGATGTCGCGAAGCCTCTGCTGGCGTTCCGCCACCGTGCCGCGTTGCGTTTGAGCGTTGAGCTTCTCGGCCTCGACATTCGCGGCAAATTCATTCAATCGCTGTTCCAATCGCGCCCGCTCTTCTTCGAGTTGTATCTTTTCCGCGGACAGCTTTTCCAGCCGGACAATGTTGCCCTGCTTTTGCAGGTCCAGAGCATTGATCTCGTTTCGGAGGCGCGTGAGTTGCTGCGCGGCGGCAAACACGCCGGACTGCGCCTGACGCAATTCCTCCTGTTGCCGGGTCAGATCGTTCTCCACGCCATCCAGCGCCTCCTGTTTTGTGCGCAGCGCCTCACGATGTTGATCGAGGGCGCGCGCGGAAGCGGCCAATCGTTCGACTACTGTGGCCAGTTCCTGTTCTCCCGTCAGGCGCCGTTCTTCGGCCTCGGAGATGTCCTTAAGGGCGCCGCCGTGCTGCTTTTGGATCTCCAGCAGGCGCTCTTCGTTGAAGTGAATCCGGCTCTCGTGCCGGTCCGCATGGCTTTTCAACTCTAGCCCACGATGCTGCGCTTCGCTGATCTGGTGTTCCAGTTCGGTGAAGCGTGTACGCAGTCGGGCGATTTCATTTTCGCAACGCAAGACATTCTCCGAGCAGTCTTCGATTTCCGTGCGCAGCCTGTCAACCGATGCCTGTCGTTCGGCGATCTCCGACTGGAGCACATCGAACTGGTGCCGAGCAAGCTGCGTGTCGAGGTGCTGCAGTTCGAGCATGAGTTGCTTGTAACGCCGCGCCTTGCCCGCCTGGCGTTGCAGTGAACCGATCTGGCGCTTCACCTCACGAATAAGGTCGCCAACTCGCAACAGGTTCTGCTCGGTGTACTCGAGCTTGCGCAACGCTTCACGCTTCTGGGATTTGAACTTCGTGATGCCGGCCGCCTCTTCAAAAACCATCCGGCGGTCTTCCGGTTTGCTGGACAGAATCTGTGTGATGTTCCCCTGCGCCATGATGCTGTAACTGGTGCGCCCCACGCCCGTACCCATGAAAAGCTGCTGGATGTCCTTCAGGCGGCACGGCGTCCGGTTGATGAAATATTCGCTGCCGCCATCGCGAAAAACGCGCCGCGTAATGGTCACTTCGTTGTAGGCCAGCTCGACGCCCGCAGCCTGCAAGTGTTCGGCGTCAACATCGCCAATCGTCAGAGACACCTCCGCCAAACCCAGCGGTTTACGACCGTCAGTTCCGTTGAAGATCACGTCGGCCATTTCACCGCCGCGCAAGGCCTTGGCCGATTGCTCCCCTAACACCCATCGGACAGCGTCGGCGACATTGGACTTCCCGCAGCCGTTCGGACCGACGATTGCGGTGATTCCGCGCTGAAAATTCAGCGAAGTCTTGTCAGCAAACGACTTAAAGCCGAGCACCGTCAGGTTCTTCAGATACATATTTGCGGCCAGAGTAACCGTCAGACTGACCCCAAAGTAAAGCCTAAAAACCACAATATGCGGGGGTCGCTATTGTGAAAAGGCCCCACTAATTGAGGCCGAGACGAACCCGTCGATTCCGGGGTCGTCCGAAGTGCATTGGGACGGACTTCTATTCGACAGGTTAAGCCCGAAGCGGTTAGAACAAAATCTGCAGCCGTGCGTGGTTCGGCTTGTGAATATCTCCCTTTCTCTCCCTTTCTGGACTCGTTTCTCGGACGAAGTTCTCTGCCGAAGCAATAGGAGACTTGAATCCCGCAAGGCCTCTTTGAATTCAGAGATTGGCCCTGAACCAAAACAAAAGCAAACCGCCTGTGACCCCTCAGCCGGGAAAAACGCTGGTGAAACGAAGCAAGTGGTGGAACTACTCAGCTGGCAGCCAAATCCTTAAGGAGCAAATCGAAATCTTCTTCGACCGTCGCCGCAATGCGTTCGGCCCAATGATCCTGGCGACCGCCGAGTTGACGTTGAATCGACACGAGTCGATCCCTGTCAGGCCGTATCAATGTCTTTACCCCAACGAACACCAATGGGTCTTTGGCATCCGGTTGGCCGACAACCGTGTCTTGCCCAATCGAACTGACTGAGGGCGTGGTCATAACAAACTCGTTCCGTCCCGTATCTTCTCGCCACCCCGCTTTCAGATCTGGGTCTTGTCACGCGTTCAATCCTCCCCGATGCAATAAGGCATCGAAATAACGAGCGGCAGACTCCAAACTGCTCGGAGCGGTCTTGGCAGCTCCTTCGTCAAGGTACGCAACTTACAGTCTTCTATTGCGTTCAGCTGACGTTGGCAACGAGAAGATATTCAACCTCTATTCACAGCCTGTTCACCACACCGCTAAAAACACCGTCGTCGCCATCCTCCTGCCGATTTGCGTCTTCGCTGCGGATCGGGACTCTATGCCTGAAGCCACGGATTCTCCGGCACTTCCCGCCTTTCCACGCCTGGAGTCTTGTCGGGAGGAGAAACATCGGGGCCTTCCGTCTTCTGCTCGGAATTCCAGTCGTACACCAGCCGGAAGGCGGTCTCGAACTCGTCCCTCGGCACCTCGATTCGGACCCCCGCACTTGGACGAAAGAACGTCGGCGTCTTCTCCACCCGTGCTCCATCGCAAAGCACGGCTTTAATTCCGGCTGCGACCAGGCGCCTGTGCAACGGCTCGGCGTCCGCCGCAGAGTTAAACTCCGCTACGGTCACGGTTTTCATGAAAGGGAGCTTACGCCGCTCCAGGGCAAAAGCAAATGATACCGATCAATATTATTGACTAGTCCATTTCGGGTATTTGAGCCTCCGCACGAACGTGCCGTCCCTCTTGACATGTTCTGATAAAAACGAATCATTCCCGGCACACCAACAGCGACGACACGCGAGGCGGACTTATGAACACATATCAAGCAGGTGACATCAGAAACTTCGCCATCGTCGGACACGCGTCGTCCGGAAAAACGATGCTGAGCGAAGCTATGTTGGTCTGCGGCGGCGCGATACATCGGCTCGGCAGCATCGCCGAGGGCACGACCGCGTCAGATTACCATGTGAGCGAACAGCAGCGGCAGATTTCTGTTCACGCGTCGCTGCTGCACACCGAGTGGCTGGGCAAAAAATTCAACATCATCGATACACCCGGTTACCAGGACTTCATCAGCGAGGGCCTGGGCGCGCTTCGTGTCGGGGACTTTGCGCTCGTCGTCGTCCATGCCAACCATGGCGTCGGCGTGGGAACCGATCAGGTCTGGAATTATGCGACCCAGTACGGCATTCCCCGGATGATTGTGATCAATGCCATGGACAAGGAGCAGGCGGACTTTGACAAGGTCATGGCACAAGTGCGGGAACATTTCGGAGAGCGTGTTTTCCCCATGAATCTGCCCATCAATCCGGGACCCGGGTTCAATCAGATTCTGGATGTGCTGCGCAACGAAGTCATCACGTATCAGACAGATGGCAGCGGAAGGTTTCAGGAAGTCCCGGCCTCCGGTCAATGGGAGGAGAAGGTCCAACAGCTCCACAAGGAATTGATCGAGCATATCGCCGAGTCGGACGACTCGCTGCTGCAGAAGTTCTTTGATCAAGGAGGACTTTCCGAAGAAGAGATGCGCGGAGGCATCCACGCCGCCGTGCAGCAACAGTCGTTCATCCCCGTTTTCTGCGCGGCCGGCGCTTCCAATGTCGGCGTCGCCCGGCTGATGGATTTTATCTCGAAGTACGGTTCTTCACCCGTAGATCGGGCGAAGGTCAAGGCCGCCGGCGCCGGCGGCGCGGAGGCTGAGGTCGCCTTGTCCAGCCCGGAACCGGTCCTTTACGTATTCAAGACGATTAGTGAGGCGCAGTTCGGCGAACTCTCCTTCTTCCGTCTGTACTCTGGCTCGGTGAAGTTTGGAATGGAACTTTACAACAGCGACCGGCGCATCACGGAAAAGGTCGGCCAGATCTACATCCTGAACGGCAAGATCCGCACGCCGGCGAACAGCCTCAACGCGGGGGACATCGGGGCGGTTGTGAAACTCAAGGACACCCACACCGGCAACACGCTGTGCAGCCCGCGCATGGTCGTCACGCTCCCGAAGGTGGTTTATCCGAAGCCCAACGTCCACGCAGCCCTCAAGCTCAATTCAAAAGGGGAAGAGGACAAGATCGCGCAAGGTCTCGCCGCGCTTCACGAGGAAGACCCGACGTTCCTCCACCACGTTGATCCGGAATTGCACCAGACCGTGATCTCGGCCCAGGGAGAACTCCATCTGGAAGTGGTCACCGACCGCCTGCGACGCCGCTACAAGGTCGATATCGAACTGGTGCCTCCCCGCATTCCTTTCCGGGAGACCATCAAGGGCCGGGCAGAATCCAAATACCGGCACAAGAAACAAACCGGCGGCGCCGGACAGTTCGCCGAAGTCTGGATGCGCATCGAGCCCAGGCCGCGCAATACCGGAGTCGAATTCACCCAGTCGCTCTCTGGCCAGAACGTTGACAGGGTTTTCGTGCCGTCGGTGGAAAAGGGTGTAAACTCGGCCTGCCAGGAGGGAATTCTAGCAGGTTACCGCGTCGTCGATGCAAAGATCGATTTCTACGACGGGAAAATGCATCCTGTCGATTCCAAGGACATTGCCTTCCAGATCGCTGGAAAGGAGGCGTTCAAGGAGGCGTTCCTGAACGCCCGGCCCTGTTTGCTTGAACCGATCTACACATTGGAAATCAAAATCCCCGAGGAATCCATGGGCAAAGTGATGGGCGACCTTTCAAGCCGGCGGGGAAAAATCCTTGGAATAGACTCGGAGGGGGCCTTTCAGATCGTCAAGGCCCAAGTACCCGCCATGGAGTTGTATCACTACGGCACCACCCTCCGTTCCCTTACCGGCGGGCGGGGAATCCACACGGAGGAATTCGGTCACTACGAAGAGATGCCGCGCGACCTCGAACAAAAGGTGATCGCCGAAGGCAAGAGCCGCAAAGCGCTCGAACATTGACCGGCGCGCGGACGCCGCCGGCCCTACCTCCGCACACGCTCCCACTTCGCCAGTTTTCCATCGGGACCAAACGTCAACCGCAGATACACACCTGAGGGAGATGTACCAACCGACTGGCCCACACCCACACTGCTGCCGCCGCTGTAGAATCCCGTTCCGACTCCGAACGAGACGCTGGAACCACGCTTGAGGAACCATTCCGCTATCGTGGTTCCATCGCTGAGTGGGGCCGACTTGTCCGGCGGCCCCATCTCCGCGACCGCCTGGTCGTGGGTGAAATTCCCCACGCGGTTGTCCCAATTCACCTTCGGCGTCGAAGAACAACCTGTGAACCAACCAAGCGCGAACAAACAGGCCGCCAAAGGGGCGAAGAGAAAGCGACCGGACAACTTTGTCATGGACGCATGATAAACCGCGATCCGTCGAAAGCAATCATGGGGAACCGGCAACCACGCCGTTTTCGGAGACCGATCAGATCCAAGCGCCGCGGCATGCGTCCACCGGCGCGCTATTCGTTGATGCCCCATCGGGGCGGAATTGAGGGGCGATGAAGCATGGTATCCAGCAGTGTCGTCACCTCCGCGGCGCGCCTGGCGATTCCGTCTGCCGAGGTATCGAGCGCGATGGTCGACGCGTCGGACATATGGGAAAGATAATCCATTCCCGCCCGATGGGCGATCTCCCGCAAATAAACATGGATGGGCGTCAAACCTTTGACCTCATCGTCAGCTACTCCGACCAAAGCCACCAACGCGTTCGGGTGATTCATGGTGCGATTCACCCACCTGTCAATCCACGACCTGACCGGCGGCGGCAGTTCCTTCGCGCCGTGCGTTGAGAAAATGACCATATCCGCTCTGACCGCGGCGTCCGCTGCCTGACTTGCGACGTCGGCGTCACGCAGATGGTCGAATCTCCACCAGGAAAAGTCCACTTCAAGGTCGAGCCAGAATCTTCGAATCAGCTCGTCACAGAGGCGCAGGGCGCGATCGCGGGTCGGCTGGTCTTCGTAAACAACGACTCCGCGACAGGAGGATCCGTCCGGCGGTTCCGAGAATGCGGTTGCTGTCTCTGTAAACACTCTGCTCACGATCAGGAACTGAAACCGGCTGTGGAAGGAGGCGATTGCCACTGCAACCGGTTTCGTCAAAGCAACCTCTGCCAGCTCGCCACGAATGCCAACCGAAAGTTATTCACCGATTATTCACCTCCCTCCTCCATTGTCTTTGCCGCGGCGACGCCGAATGTGCTAGGCTCCGCGATTAGTTATGGCCGATATCGTCCTGACCACGCTCAACGCGAAGTACATTCACGCGGCTTTCGGCTTGCGCTATCTGCTCGCCAATCTGGGCGAGTTGAAACCGCGCGCCTGCCTGGTCGAGTTCGACATCAACCAACAGCCGCTTGATATCGTTGAAGTGCTCCTCGCCCGGGAGCCCCGCATCGTGGGATTTGGGGTCTATATCTGGAACGTCTCCCTCACGACGGCTGTGGTGGCGGCACTCAAACGGCTGCGGCCCGAAGTGACGGTGATCGT
>JGI10216J12902_100458339_pt1 | contig 16211 bp, 10 predicted proteins | sample KanNatreferecore_FD_12902 | JGI IMG/M metagenome (IMG submission 12902)
GTGCGGCTCGTCCTCCGCGTCAAGACCAATCGCGGCTACGACGACGAGGACTATGGCGTCCATGGATTCACGTCGGGAACCGCGGGGGCCGTGCTGATCGACAACGTCGTCGCGAACGGCTGGGCTGCGTCCAACGGCAACTTCGAATCGTCGAATGCCATCAACAACAACGTCGGCGTCGCTGCGAACGTGGCATGGAAGAGCACCGGGAAACCTCCGGGCGTGTTCTTCCACCCTCACGATCTTTCCCAGCTTCCATTCAATCCGGCGAATCCCGCCAGCTGCACGATGACTGGCAAGGTCATCTCCGTGGGAGATCATGACAACGCTGAGAAACCGAGCGGCCTGTTCGGCACCACGGAGCAGGAACGCATGGATGGAATCGTCTCGCCGACGATCAACCTGACCTCGACGGGCCCGGGTGACTACAACGGCATGGGAATCGACCAGGAGATCGCAGCCAGAGAGATCGTGCTGCGCTCCAATGTCTATGCCGCGCTCTTCGACCGCGAGGTGACCGGAGTGTCGTGGACCCTGGGTGTCCAGAGCTTCCCGGCGCTGCAAGCCAACGGCGGCAAATGCTGGGGATCCATCAATACGCCGACGACCGCATCCACCAACATCGGGCCGATTTGCGTGACGCGCGTCGCCCGATTGCGCCAGGACGGCCTGATTCGGACGTCGAACGCCAGCGGGACGCCCGACTCGATTCGGGTATTCCTCGGCAAGCAGAGCGACTGCTTCACGGTCGGACTCAGCGCGGCGGAATGCGCACCGAGCTCGGGACCCTATGCTGGGGGCTATTTCGATCAGGTCAGCGTGGGATTCATGACGTGCTCCAACTCGAGCCCAACGCTGACGTCGGTGCCCGCTTCAACGGCTCCGGGTAGTGGAGTCGTGGGTGACGGATCGCTCGACGCGTGGCTGAATGCGCGGAATCAGGCATCCGCGAGCTCGCGAAACGAAGCTCACACGACCGTGTGCGACGTGGATCCGTGCACGCACGGATTCCCGTTGATCAACCACGAGGGATTCAACGCGAGCTCCAACCACCTGGCGATCATCACGCGGTTGGGTGGCGACCTACAGGGCTCCTACGACTGGCAGCTGGAACCGGTCGTCGAGATCGTGGACCTCGATGCCCACACTCCTCCGATCGCGGGTGCGCTCTGGTCCGGGCTGACGCGTTATCACGGACCGCCCGGGCACGAGTGGAATTACGATTTGATGCTGTCGGTATTCGGCATCACAACAGACGTACAAGGGAATATCTACGTGGCGCAAAGCGATGAAATGGGGGGTAACATCCTTTTCGGCGGCAACGGCGGTCCCGTTCATACGCCGGCGAACACCATCTTCCGGATCGACGCACATTCGGGAATTGCGACGCCGTTCTGCACGCTTCCCGTCGTACACCTTGGGAACATCGCCTACGACCCCGAACACAACCAACTATTCGCGACCTGTCGCGAACGGTTCGATACGTTCGACAGTCATATCTATCGCATCGATGCGACCACTGGCGATGTGCTCCAGGTTTACGTGCCGCCGATCCCCCAGAAGCTCTGCATCAGGGAAGATGATATCAAGGAACAATGGAACCTATGGCCCTTTGGGATCGAATGGCACGCGGGGCGCGTCTACTACGCCCTCAATGGCAGCGACGACGATTGTGGCCATTGCCCTGACCCCTTCTACATTCGCTCCTTCGATCTGACCACAACGGGTGAGGCGGACGTGTCGACGGACGTCCTGGAGAGAACGATCCCGTACGGCGACAACGTCAACCCTTGGATTCGCGAAATTCCTGACCTGAGCTTCTCGCCGGTCAACGGTCGCATGCTGGTCTCCACGGCCGGAAAGTACGTTCTCGAACTCTCGTGTACCGCCACGGGCTGGGAGCCCAGCGGAACGATCTTCGAGCGCCCGAACGCCTACCTCTATTCGCAGACCTTCGGCGACTTGGGGGGCTTGGCCGGAGGAGTCGCCTACGATCCCGTTGGGCACCCCGAAACGAACGGTCGAGTATGGGTCGGGAGCGGCGCGATGGTTCCCAGTTCCAGGGGCGGATTCATGGCGATGCCGGGAACAGGCGGGAGTGCCGATGACAGCTATCTGGTCGAAACGGTGGCTCCCCTGGCTCCACCACAAGACGAAGTCGCCGCGTACGGGCTCGATATCGTCCTGCCATGTACACGTGTCTGCGGTCCTCCCACGGACTGCACTGGCCGAGAAACCGTGCGGTTCGAGTTCGATGATCCGAGTGACATCGGCAAGAGCACCGCCGTGCCGAACATCCACGGAACGCCCGGTGCCGCGAGCCCCGTTCTCGGTCACTGTGGAATCGGGCTTCGATTCCTACCCAACAACAACGTCGACGAGTTCACGGTCTCCGACAACGACCTCCTCGACGTGACGGGCAAGCTTTCGGCGAGCGTATGGATCAGGATTCGCGGCAAGCAGTCCACCGACAACAACCCCGGCTGCGCCGAAGGAACGATCTTCAGCAAGGGCGGGAACTACTGGTTCCAGGTCGGGCGCGACAACGACCGGCTCGTGTTCCAAAACGAGGGCAGCGGCAGCGAAGTGGCGATTGGCTACTACGACTTCGAGCCCGGCGAGTGGACTCAGGTGGGATTCGTGCGTGGCCCATGGGACGGCACGAGCCAGCAGATCCAGCTCTACGTCAACGGATGCCCGATCCAGACGCTCGTTTCAGACAACGGCAACGCCGAGAGCGGATTGCACCATCAGGCGTCCGCGAACTCGGCACCGTTGATGGTCGGCAATGGCAACGTGCCATCCACGTGCGAGTTCAACGGGGACATCGACGACATTCGCATATTCTCCCGCGAGCTCAGTCATGAGGAAATGTTCGGAATCCTGGCATGCCCATGCGACACGATCTATCCATGCGATCCCGTGGACTCCCTCGTGATCAACACGGCCTGGAACCACGGCACGTCGACCCTCCTCGGGCTGGGTCATCCGGACAACCATTGGACTCAAGTTCTGGATCCTGACGACGGAACGCACGAACCGAGACCCACGTACGTCATCGACCCGATTTCCGGCACGGAGCCGAACAGCCGATGGATCAGCTCGACTCCGCCGGATCCGGCGGGCAATCCGGGTCTGCCAGGGACCTACGGCTACGAATATGCGTTCTGCCTCAGGGACTCGCTCGCGGCATCGTTGAACATGTGCGTCCGAGCCCCCGCATCGGTGACGGTGGAGCTGAACGGGACTCAAGTCTTGGGGCCGGTGACGCCCGGCGGCTCATGCATCCCCCTCGTGGTCACAGACCCCGCGCTCTTCAAGCCCGGCAAGAATCGTTTGCGCGTCAATGTCACGGCCGTCCCGGCAGTCCCGAACATGGGGATCGACGTCGCGGGCGAAATCCGTGGCCACGAGCCCGGGTACGCGGAGTGCTGTGAAGATTCGTCCGCAGCGCTCGAAGGACGCGTGTGGATCGACCAGAACAGCAACGCGCAGTATGACTCCGGTGAGTTCTTTTGGATTTCGCGTACGGTCGAGCTTTCGAACGGCGCGACGACGAAGACGGATTGGAACGGCAATTACTACTTCATGGGGCTACCTTCGGGGGCCTATACGATCAGGCTGCCGGTCTCGAACCCGTGGACGTTGACGTACCCTCAGGTGGCGCCGCACACGCACAGCGTGAATCTGGACCGCGGCGAGGTGCTCGGCAATCTCGACTTCGGTCTCGTGGGTGGTCCCGTCGACGTGTCGGATCACATCAGACCACCTTCGTCGTTCGCGATCACGCGCATCAGCCCGAATCCGCTGGTCACCGGCTCGACGATCACCTACACGTTGCCGCAACGGGCGGTCGTTTCGCTCAAGATCTACGACGTCGTTGGACGCTTGATCGCAGATCTGTCACCCGGATCCCTGTCGGCTGGAGAACATCGGGCGGTCTGGAACGGCCTGCAGTTGACGGGAGAGAGAGCCAAGGCCGGTGTGTACATGATCCGGATGCGGGCCGGAGACGAGGCGATTACGTCCCGCGTGGTGTTGATGCATTGAAGTTGGATTCCGGGCGAGTCTCGGTCGTGGCCGAGATCGCCTGGACCCCGGCACCGCACCATTCCGTCATCGGGCTTTGGCGGCATCTGAGACCACGACCTGGTCGCTTTGCCATAGCGCGAACGCGAGGTCGACACCCTTCTCCTTCTTGTGCTTGATCCCTTCGAGGTGCCATTGCTTGCCGTGGTCGCCGCCTCCTCGGCAGTGGCAGTCGGCGTACACGCCGCCACGGTCCACCCAGGTCAGCCCGATGAGCCAGAACGACGGAAGACATCGCTACCTTGTTGGCCTGCGCGCGGTGGTTGCTTCTCGTGGCGTTCTGATATTCTACTCGGTTGAAAGGGGATCGTGCATGAAGCTCAGAGGCGCGTGGTTCTTGTCCTCCGCACTCATCGTCATTGCGCTGCTCGCCGCCCACGGCGACGCCGCTCCCAAGCGCGGCAAGCCGCTCGACAAGATCTGGGTGCATCCGGATTTCGCCACGTTCGGCATCGAGAAGATCGCGGTGCTGCCCGTCGCCACGTTCGACAACAGCTTCGAGGCGCAAAAGATCGTGGAGCAGGCATTCGCGCAGGTGTTCCGCGCGACTGCCTACCGCTGGCTCTCGCCGACCAGCTCGCGGGATCTGTTGCGCGTCCGCAGCGGGGGCAACGATTCGCTCGTCAAGGTGCTCCAGGCCCGTATCCTCAAGACCGAGCGCGTCGATTCACTGGCGGCCCCGGAGTTGTGCGCATGGCTGCGATCGGATGCGGTGTTGAGCTTGCGCGTCGATCAGTGGGAGCGCCAGCAGGTCGAATGGAATCAGTCCGGCAAGCCGTTCACGCAGGTCCAGATTCGCGCGGCGCTGGTCGACTCGCTCGGCCGCCTGCTGTGGTCGGCTTCGGGCAGCCACAAGGGTGAAGGCTCCGATCACAGTCCGAACGCGGCCATCGGAGGGGTGAAGGCGTCGGGTCTCGATCCGTCGCCGATCACCGCACTCGCCGGGGCGCCGACGTTCCCCGAAGTCGTGCTGCCGTTGTTCACGCGCTGGGTCGAGGTGTTCCCGGGACAGGCGGCTCCCGCGGATTCGACCGGCGCCGGAAAACCGTGACTCGAATCCACGCGTGGCGCGCCCGTGCCGCGCTCGCGAGTTCCGCATGTTGATCATCGACGACGAGCGCGGCATGCGAGCCGCGCTCCAGCAGGCCGAGAAGTCAGCCGAGCGCGACGAAGTCCCGATCGGTTGCGTGATCGTGCACGATGGCTTCGTGGTCGGGCGCGGCCACAACCAGACCGAGGGATTGCAGGACGCGACCGCGCACGCCGAGATCCTCGCGATCGGTGCGGCCTCGAACACCCTCGGCACATGGCGCCTCAACGAGTGCACGATGTACGTGACGCTCGAGCCGTGTGCGATGTGCGCGGGTGCGATCATCCTCGCGCGCCTGGGGCGCCTGGTGTACGGGGCGGAGGATCCGAAGGCCGGCGCGTGTGGCTCGGTGCTCGACGTCATTCACGAGCCGCGGCTCAACCATCGTGTGCCGGTCACGACCGGCGTACTGGCCGCGGAATGCGGTGCGATTCTGCGCGAGTTCTTTCAGCGCAAGCGCCGCAAGTCCGAGACGCCGAGCGACCGCCACCTGTAGCGAAGCCCGGCCCCCGCGAGCGGGGCACCGGGCTGCTTCCCACAGAGGTCCGTGTCGGCCGGCGCGGGCACTCTTGATGACGAATGCGACGCCGGCCTGGGCTCACGAGACCCGCAGGTTGTCACTGGCCGATGATGCCGCCTTTGCCAGCGGCCAGCGTTAGATGCACGTGTGAGCAGTCGATTCATGTCCCGGTGTACTTATGTCATTCACGAAGGCCGGAGTTACTCGCGGGGGATCGCATCGAATCTCGAAACTTCTTGATTTCACTGATAGTTAGAGATACTGACCCGTGGCATGGATGATGCCTTCGGATTGACATGTCCCTTGCCTCGCGCGAGCTGCGCGCGCGGCTCCGCCGCTCGGGCGGAACCCGGCCGCAAACGAACAGGAGTTCGACATGCCACTCGTGAACGTTCTGATCACGCTGATCGTGGTGGGAGTGCTGTTGTGGCTCGTGAACACCTACATACCGATGGATGCCAAGATCAAGCAGATCCTGAACATCGTCGCGGTCATCGCGGTCGTGCTGTGGCTGCTCCGCGTGTTTGGACTCCTGGGACCGATCAACAACGTCCGCGTGGGTTAGCTCGTTTGCGCTGAGCCACTCACGAGGACCTCGCCAAGTTCGGCGAACCCGCGATTTCTCGCGTATTGGCACCAATCCGTTCTCATCCAGCGCGTTCGGGCCACGCATGCGGCTTCGAGCTCGCCGATTCTGGCGAAATCGACGGAAACGCGGCCTTCGACGTGACCCAATGCATGACCGCTAAGTCCGCTCGGTGGAGCCTCCTCGGCGCATTTGGTGCCGAGTGAGCATCCTGGCCCGATTGTCGCCTAGCGAAACGGGACCGGAACGTTCATCGACGTTGTCGTTCGTCCCATCCCTCAAAAGGCCGCCTCACATGTCTGGCTGCAGGCCGCCGTCCCCCGTGATTTCCCATGCCCTCGAGCCCGACCGGTCTGCTCGCTGCGGGGGCATGAACGTCACGGATCCGGACGCATGGACGGCGGCGCTCCGGCGCATTCCCGCTCAGACCTACCCTGCCGGCGTCGAGCTCTTCGACCAGGGCGATACGGTTCGGGACGTTCACTTCATTGGCCGCGGGCTCGTCAAACTGCAGCACGTGTGCCCGGACGGGCGCGAGGCGATCGTCGGGCTGCGCTCCGTCGGCTGGATCCTCGGCGCGGCGGAATCCATTCTTCGACAGCCCTACGCCGTTGCCGCACGCACCGTGACCACCTGCGAGATCCATCGCATGGAAACCGCGTCGTTCCGGAACGCGGCGCGCAAGGGAAACAACTCGTCGTGGCTGGTGCACGTGATTCACAGCCGCGAAGTCCTGACGCAGCTCGACCAGGTGGTCGCGTTCAATTGCCTCACCGCCCACGAGCGCTTGCGGGCGCTGCTGCACCAGCTCCTCACGGTCATGTCGAACGAAACGCGCTTCGCGGTCCAGGTCCCGCTGCGTGACTGGGAGATCGCGCAGCTCGTCGGGGTCACGCCTCAGTATCTCAGCCGCCTGATGCACAAGCTCGAAGCAGAAGGTCTGCTGAGCCGCCGCGACCATCGGTGGATGATCGAATGACGGACGAATCGATCGGAAGGCAGCACGTCGAACAGGGTGGGGCGCTCAGCGCCGAGCATGGAGCGGCCTTCCATCCGGCGCCGCAAAACAACGGAGGCGGCTCGAGCCGCCTCCGTTGCCTCGCAATCGAGATACCGTTCGTCAGAACCGGACGCCGCCCATGAGCGCCACGCCGCCATTGCTGTCGGCGACGATGCCCTTGACCTGTCCGTACGGGCGCATGTTGCCTCGCGTCGCGCCGATACCGGCCAGAACGTTCATGCCCAGCTCCGTCTGACGATCGTTGTTCAGATCGTCACGCATGATGACCGCCGGACCCGCACCGAGCCACACGGCTGTCGGCTGCTGGTACGACAGATCGTAATGGACGTCACCGTTCAACGTAATGACGTCCCGGTCGCCCAATGCCAGCTCCGCGTTCGGATTGAAGTACCAACGGTCGGATGCCCGGCCAATCGGTGCGAGAAGGCCTGCGCCGACGCCAACTGCATCCACATCGGTGTACACACCGGCGCGGATATCGGTGGCGACCGCGGCGCTCGTCGCCTGCACTGAAGCGGCCAGACCGATCATCGTCAGACCCAGGATGAGTCCGTTCACTTTGGATGATCTTCCGTTCGCTTTCATCATGCTCCCCCTTTCGAGGACTGATGGATGCGCCCGCTGTCGAGCGCACCCAGCACTTTCCGCAACGGCCATACCACTCAGGATCATGAGATCGACAAGCAGCCCAAAGTCATGGCCATCGGCGGCAATGCGCGGGATGTCCGCGATCGGAAAACACCGCAATTCGCAACAAAATCGCACGATCGCGGGACTGGCCTGAAAATCTGGGAGCCCTCGATTACAAGGCCCTCTGTAAGGCTGACCCTCGACGTCATGACGACGTGCGACATGTCCGGGATCTGCCCGCCAGCGTTGGGGTCGTGGCGAGCGTGCTACGATCGCAAAGGCTTCACGCTCGAGTCGCACAGGGACTCGCCACGCGAGGAAGAGACCCAGGCCATGAACATTCTCGACGCGATCGGCAACACCTCGATGGTTCGGCTGAGCAAGGTCGTCCCCGCCGGGTGTGCGGACATCCTCGTCAAGCTCGAGTGGGAGAATCCGACCGGCAGCGTCAAGGACCGGATGGCGCAGGTCGTGATCTCGCGCGCCGAAGCGGACGGCAGGTTGAAGCCGGGCGGCACGGTCGTCGAGTACACGGGCGGCAGCACCGGAACTTCGCTGGCGCTGGTGTGCGCCGCGAAAGAATACCGTCTACGGATCGTCAGCTCCGACGCGTTCAGCCGCGAGAAACTCGATCACATGGCCGCACTCGGCGCGGAGTTGACGCTCGTCCCCAGCGAGGGCGGGCTCACCACCAAGAAGTTGATCCTCGACATGATCGAGACCGCGCGCGTGTTGAGCCGCGAGCCGAATACGTATTGGTCCGATCAGCTGAACAATCAGGACACGCTGGCCGGTTACTACGCTCTCGGTGAAGAAATCTGGAGCCAGACGAAGGGTGAGATCGACGCTTTCGTGCACTGCGTGGGTACGGCCGCGTCGTCGCGGGGCGTCGCCACGGTGCTCAAGCGATACAAGCCGAGCATCAGGATCGTCGCCGTCGAACCCGGCGAGTCCGCCGTGTTGCTCGGAGGTCCACCGGGGCCCCACAAGATCGAAGGCGTCGGGATTGGTTACACGCCTCCGCTGTGGGAGCCGAAACTCGTGGACGAGATCGTGGCGGTCGGGACGAACGACGCGAAGGAGATGGCGCGCCGCGTCGCCCGGGAGGAGGCCGTGTTCGCGGGAACGTCTTCGGGAGCGAATGTCGTCGCCGCGATTCGAGTGGGAGAACGCCTGGGGCCGAACGCGAAAGTGGTCACGCTGATGGTCGACTCGGGTCTCAAGTACGTGAGCACCGACGTCTACAGGACCCGGTGACACGCCGGGACTCGAGTCGCAAGACGTTCGTGTCCGGCCGCGTCGTGGTGATGCTGCTGGCGCTCGCATACGCCGTGATCTATTCCAGCGTGTGCTTCACGAAGTATCGTTACTACCTGTACCGCGACTTCGATTTCCCGATCTTCGCCCAGGCGATCGAGCGGATGCTGCACGGCTCGTTCTACGTTTCGATCCGTGGCATGAACTGGCTCGGCGATCACTCGTCCCTGATCCTGTTCCCGCTCGCTCCGCTGTACGCGGTGTTCCGGCATCCCCTGTTGCTCCTGGTCGTCCAGAGCGTTGCTCTGGGGCTCGGAGCCGTGCCCGTGTTCGCAATCGCGCGGCGCGAGCTGGGTAGCGACAGGGCCGCGGTGGGATTCGCGTTGCTCTACCTGCTCCATCCCGCCGTGGGCTATACCAACCTGTTCGAGTTCCACCCGGAGACGCTGGCGACGCCGGCGCTGCTGTTCACGTTCCAATTCCTGCTGGCCCATTCGCTGCTGCCCGGACTCATCGCGGCAGGAGTTGCCCTGCTGTGTCGTGAGGACGTGGCACTCGTGGTGCTTCCCATCGCGCTGTGGGCGCTCTGGGTGCACCGTCGCGCAGGCATGCGCTGGAGCATCGCGCTGGCGGGCATGGCGATCGCGTCGCTCGTCCTGTCGTTCGTCGTGCTCAAGCCGGCATTCAATCTGGGTGAGGCGGGATACGCCGACATGTACGAGTCGTGGGGCGCCTCATTGGGCGAGGTGGCGACGAACATCCTGCGACACCCGGTGGCCGCGGCATCGGCGCTCTTCGCGACTCCGGGTGATCCTGCCGGCTCGATGGCCAAGCAGTCGTACTACCTGCTGATGCTCGCTCCGCTTCTGTTCCTGTCGATTGCAAGCCCGCTGACCCTGGTACTCGCACTCCCCATCTTGGCCGAGCACTTTCTGTCGTCGCGCCAGGTTCAGCACACGATCGTCTACCAGTACACCGCTCTCGTGACGCCGGTATTCGTGGTGGCGGCGATTCTCGGAGCGCGCAACGTAGCGTCGTGGCTGGCGCTCAGGATTGCACCTTCCTCCGCCGCGCAGGGAAAACGTCCGCAGCCGCGCGCGGCCAGGCGCGCGACGAACGCCGCGCACGGGGCGAACACCGAGCGGCCTGCGAGCGTCGAGTCCGCGAGCCCGCTGCGCGTCCGAATGCGGAGCACCGCAGCCCTCATGATGACCGGCCTGGCGTTGATCGCGTCATTGGTCTGCAATTGGCTCTACGGTCCTCTCACGGGTGGCGGGAAGGTCGCAGGCGTCGTGCCCCCGCAGCGCAATGTGCCGAACTCCGAGGATCGAACCAAGAAGCCGTCGCGCGATCGCATGATGAAGTCCCTGCCGCCCGCCGGGGGCGTCGTGGCGGGATTCGAGTTCCTGTCACACGTCGCGCGTCGCGACAACGTGCATTCGGCGCACCATCTGTTCCGGGGTGAGTTCACGTATTCCCGCCGTCCCTACCCGACGCCCACCGAGATCAGCGCGTTCGTGGCCGATCCGGGCGATGCGCATCTCCGGGGTTACGTCGAACCCCGGACGGGTGAGCGGCTCCACGCCCTCATCGCGGCCAATCGTCTCGTCTGCACGGATGCCGCGGGCGATCTGGTGCTGTTTCGGAGCGATGCCCGGGACACGCTCACGCTCATCGGTCCCGAGCGGCAGCCCGCAGAGGTTCCGGCATTCGTCACCTACGATTCGATCGTCGTCTATCGCGGAGTCGATCGCATCACGGAGACCGTAGGCCCGGGAGAGTTCCTCGAGATCGAGACCCACTGGCGGCGGGTGGCCGATACCGATCGGCTGTACTTCCTCATCCTCGGGGCGTACGACGCTTCGGGCCGCATGGTGCTTCAGCAGATTCGGCATTTCGGGTACGCCGTCGATCCGCTGGCGGCGTGGCCGCTGGGAGCCGACATGTTCGAACGCTATCGCCTGCTGGTCCCGGATGATGTTCCCGCGGAAACGTACTCGCTCACGGCTTCTCTCGGCTGGGCCCGTGGCGCCGAGACGAACCTCTCGCAACCCGACGATCCGGCGATTCGCGCCCAGGGCATGGTCGTGCTCGGACGCTTCGCCGTGAACGCAACGCGCTAGCCGCCGCTGCCGCCCGGGTTTGAACGTGCCGAACCTTGGTGAGTTCCATGTGCGGATGATCGAACGAGACTGGTCGGCCTGGCCCTCCCGGCCCTGAACCCGGCGATGGGATGGGGCTCTGATTTTCATCCAATCAATCCTTCCATCCTCTTTGCGATTCCGGGACAATGCAGCGTCCCAACCTACTGGCCGCCCAGTCGCGGCAAGCCGACGCTACAGTTCTTCAGGAGGAACTCCATGCGGACCGCTCTGCTCACTGCCCGGCTCGCCGCGATAATCGCCGCGATCGCCGTGCTCATGCCCCATTCGGTGCTCGCCAAGCGCGCCCCCGAACGCTCTGGCCTTCCCTTTCAGCTGAGCCGGATGGGTTCGCCCACGTCCGAGTTCGAGGCCCTGAGCCCGGCGGGACTGGTCGGCGGCGTCCAGCGCCAGTACGGGCTCGATTCGCAGCTGTTGCGCCGCTACTGGCTGCGCAGTCCGTCGCTGGTGCAGGCCTCGAGCGCCCCGCCGCGCCACATCGCGGAAACCTTCCTTCAGGCTCACGCGGCCGAGCTCGGCCTCAACGCCGGGGCGATCGAGCCGCAGCTCGCGCTCGCCTACGAGAAGGCGAGTCCGTCGGGAACGCACGTGAGGTGGAATCAGCAGGTGAACGGCGTGCCGGTCTATCGCAGCGAGATCGTCGTCAAGGTGAACCAGGAAGGCCGGGTGTCCTCGGTGCAGAACAATCTCCGCACCGATGTGAAGATCGCTACGGTCCCGTCGATCACGGCTCAGGGCGCGCTGGCCGCGGCGAAGAACGCGATCCAGCCCACGGGCCGGGACCTCGGCGAGCAGCGAGCCGAGCTCGCGATCGTCGATGCGCGCACCGGAGCACGGCTCGCGTGGCTCGCGCAGCTTCCCGTCGAGGAGCCGATGGGTGACTGGCTCGTCTTCGTGGACGCCAAGACGGGCGAAGTGTTCGGCATCGAGGATCGCATGACGTATGCGACCGGCTCGGGCTACGTGTTCGATCCCGATCCGCGCAGCAAGCTGAGCGACAGCACGCTGGTCGACAGCGGCGACTCGAACGCGGGGATCCCGTTTCCCGCCGCCTATGACCTCGTCACCCTGCAGGACATCACCTTCGGTGCCGGCATCTACTCGCTGGTCGGGCCCTATGTATCGATCATCGACAACGAGTCCCCGGTCGTCGCTCCGGTCACGGCGACGCACGCGGACAGCTTCCGCTTCCAGCGCAGCCCGAGCGGCTTCGAAGACGTGATGTGCTACTACCACCTCGACGTGAACCAGCGTTACATCCAGGGTCTCGGGTTTTCGAACATCAACAACCGCGTCCAGGAAGTCGACTCGCATGGACTCAGTGGCGCCGACAACTCGCACTACGTTCCCTCGACCAAGCGCCTCGCGTTCGGCGAAGGCGGCGTCGACGATGACGAAGACGTGGACGTCATCCTGCACGAGTACGGGCACTCGATTCAGGACAACATCGTGCCCGGCTGGGGCGGCGGCCAGGAAGGCGCGATGGGCGAAGGCTTCGGCGACTACTGGGGCGGTTCGTACTCGCTCTTCAAGTTCCCCGGATTCCAGCCCATGCACTTCTTCACATGGGACGGCAACGGCGAGACCTGGAACGGCCGCCCGCTGATCGACGCCACGATGCACTACCCCGAAGACTGCTGCGGTGAAGTGCACGATTCGGGAACGTTGTGGTGCTCGAGTCTGATCGACTGCTGGAACTCCCTGGGCCGGACGGTCATGGACCGCATCGTGCTCGATCATCATTTCGCGCTGGGAACGTCGGCGACCATGGCCGACGCGGCGAATCAGATCATTCAGTCCGACATCGATCTCTATGGCGGCGCGCATCTCTCGACGCTGGTCTCCAAGTTCGACTTCTGGGGCTACATCAACGCGGAAGACTTCATTCCGCAGATCTCCCACACGCCGCTGAGTGACCGCGAGGACACGACGGGACCCTACGAAGTCCTGGCAGTCGTGACCTCGGCGCAGCCGCTGAGCGGCGACAGCCCGATGCTCCTGTGGGGGCACGGAGCGGCGGTGACGGACTCGGCGACGATGACGCCGACCGCGAATCCCAATGAATTCACGGGGAACATCCCGGGTCCCGGCACGGACTCGGACATCGTCTACTACCTGCGGGCGAGCGACACCAACGGCGGCACCGCCTACGATCCCGCGAATGGGCCGACCACGCCGCACTCGTTCCACGTCGGTGCGGACGTGACCCCACCGGTGATCGTCCATACGCCGATCACATCCGCTCCCGAAGCTCTCTGGCCGAAGTCGGTGCAGGCGACGATCACCGACAACCTCGGTGTGGATCCCGCCTCGGTCACGGTCGACTGGACGCTCAACTCGACGCCCAAGACGTCGTTCTCTTTGACGCGCGTCGGCGTCACGGACAACTACACGGGCGCGTTCCCCTCGACGCAGTCGGAAGTCGATCCGGGCGACGTCGTGGAGTACCACATCAGCGCGGCGGACCAGGCGACGATTCCGAACACCGCACGCCACCCGGCGAGCGGCGAGCACTCGTTCACGATCAGCTCCGCGCTCGGCGTGGTGCTGGTGCTGGACGACGACGATCTGGCGAAGCGCTCGGGGACGAAAGAAGTCGCCGACGCGAAGAGCGGACACATCTCGACGCTGACGGCGTCGGGCGACGCCGGCATCTTGTCTGCGAACCAGATTTCCACGTGGCTCAACGAGTTCGGCTACGTCGCGAGCGTCGAGGCCGCGGGCACGTCCGACCCCGGCACATGGCCGAGCTATAGCTTCATCGTGTCCTCGAGCGGCGGCAACATCGGACCGGTGGCGAATGCGACCTATCGCGCGAACCTGGAAGCGTACGTCGCCGCCGGGAACAAGCTGCTCGTCGAAGGGGGAGAGGTCGGCTACGACGCGATCTCGACACCTGGCTATCCGAGCTTCGCGGCCAACGTGCTGCACGGTGCGACATGGGCCTCGGACAACGCGGGAACGCTGTTGCGGCTCCGCGGTTACCATCCGCTCACGACGACGCCACATGCGTTGCCCGCTTCGATGCCGATCACCTACGTGGACTTCGGCAGCGAGGATTCGTACGCACCGGTTGCTCCGGCGTACGCGGTCTACGGGGTCACCAATCAGGCCGGCAACGTCGGGCTCAGCGTGTACGACGACACTCCCGCGCCGCAGAGTGCTCAGATCGTGGTGTTCGCGTTCGACATCAAGGACATCACGGATCAGCTGGTCGCGAAGCATCTGCTCGAGAACGCGGCGCGCTTCCTCGTGGCGCCCGAGGGCGGGCCCAACAGCACGATTCAGGGCCGCGTCGCAGTCGGTACTTCGTGGGGTGGTTCGGGCATCACGGTGACCGTCCAGCCCGGAGGCGCCTCGACCACGACCAACGCGAATGGCCAGTTCACGATCTCGGGTCTCTATGCCCAGACCTACTCGGTCAGCGCGGCGCTGGCGGGCTACACCGGCACGCCGCGGATCGTGACGGTCGGCGAGGGAGCGACGGTCGGTGTCGCGCTCACGTTGTTCGCATCGTCGTCCGCGAATCAGTGCAACAACACCGCGGTCGCGATTCCCGACAACAACGCGACCGGCATCTCGAGCAACATGACGATCGTGCCATCGTTCACGGTCAGCAACGTCGAGGTGTCGGTGAACATCACGCACACCTATCGCGGCGATCTGATCGCGGAGCTGCGTCACGGAGCCACGAACGTCCGTCTGCACAACCGCGGCGGTGGCAGCGCCGACAATCTCATCGCCACTTATCCCCCGACGGCGGTCAGCGGGCCGGGGACGCTGAACGACTTCGTGGGCCAGAACTCCGCGGGCACATGGACCATGTTCATCGCGGACCTCGCCGGCCAGGACGTCGGGACGCTGAATCAGTGGTGCCTGACGCTGACCGGGGCCACCGACACGACGCAGACGGTCGCGGTCGGGGCGTCCGGTGTGCCGGCGACGTTCGAGTTCGCGCCGGTGTGGCCGAACCCGGTCAAGGGCGACCACGCCACGCTGAGCTTCTCGCTGCCCGTCGCGACGCATGCGAAGATCGCGCTCTACGACATCAGCGGGCGATTGGTGCGTGTGGTCGCGGATCGTGCATACGAAGCCGGCCGCTACGTGCTCGCGTGGGACGGCCGGGATAGTCGGGGAGGGGCGTTGCGTCCGGGCATGTATCTCGCCCGCTTCCAGAGCGAGGCCCAGAACGTGACGCGCAGGTTCGTCGTCGTGCAGTAGGACGTCACCTCACGAAATCCAAGACGGGGCGCACGCGCGAGCGGCGCCCCGTTTGGCATGCGCGACACGACGAGCTTGCGCGTGGTGGTGACCGATGTTAGAAAGGCGCATCCGCGACATGGAGCGGAACGATCCTGACCTCGCGACACTCCTGCATCGCTGGATGGTCTGCCTGTTGGCGGAGCGCGTCGCGGACAGCAATGTCACCATCGAGGCGCTGCTGGATTGAGTATGGGAACGCTCCCGGACGGAAGCACGACCTGGGTTCGAACGTGACGCCCGTGCCCCGACCCACCGCCTTCCGCACCCAGGCCGCCTTTCGTGCCTGGCTGCGGCGCAACCACCGCAAAGTGGCCGAGCTGCTGATTCGGTGCTACAAGGTGCACGCCGCGGCGAAGGGCATGACCTACGCCCAGGCGGTGGACGAAGCGCTGTGCTTCGGTTGGATCGACGGGGTGCGGCGCGCGCTCGATGACGAGAGCTTCAGCGTGCGGTTCTCACCGCGGCGCGCGAAGAGCATCTGGAGCGCGGTGAACATCCGGCGCGCCGGCGCGCTCGAGGCGGAAGGACGCATGCAGCCGTCCGGGCTCGCCGCGTTTCGCGCGCGCGAGGAATACCCCAGCCGCCTCTACTCG
>JGI10216J12902_101543775_pt1 | contig 16209 bp, 11 predicted proteins | sample KanNatreferecore_FD_12902 | JGI IMG/M metagenome (IMG submission 12902)
ATATGGCTGGATCGTCTCCTCATACTGTATGATGTGTGTTGGATGTATGCAGTAGACGATGGCACTATACCTGCACAGGTGAACAAGTTCCAGGTGTTGGCTGCCAATCGTAGACGTAGGATGAAGGCAGCAGACAACAGTCATCCTGTGCCACTCGATCCTGGTCATCACCAATACTATGAGGACACGTTCTTCGTGGTGGACCAGGACCCACTGGCATGAGCGATGTCATCTTCTTCAGAGGAGAGAACCCACTACGTGCTGACAAGCTGAACCTAGCATTCAGTGAGCGTGTGTATCGTGGTGGCGATACCATGCTTGGTAAGCTGGTGCTAGCGATGGACCCAGTGAATGCACTGGATGCAGCGACCAAACAGTATGTGGATCGCAACTTCCTATACTCGTTGCAGGCAGCATTCCTACCACTGACAGGTGGCACCATGCAGGGATACATTGCCCTGCACAGCGATCCAGTCAGTGGGATGCAGGCTGCAACCAAGCAGTATGTGGACACGAAGGTAGCCTCAGTTGGGGCTGGTGTCTATCTGCCACTGACTGGTGGGACACTCACAGGTGGACTGTTCCTGCCTGCTGATCCTACAGGTGCACTACAGGCATCGACCAAACAGTATGTAGATAGCAAGGCATCCACTGCTGGGGATGGCAAGTTCCTACCATTGGCAGGTGGGACACTCAGTGGACTACTGACACTGTCAGGTCCTCCTACAGTGCCACTCCATGCTACGACCAAGGCATACGTGGATGCACTAGTCACTGGCTCAGTGGCAGGTGTCACGTCATTCAACACACGTGTAGGTGCAGTCGTATTGACATCGGCTGATGTGACGAACGCATTGACGTTCACACCATACAGTGCAGCCAACCCAAGCAACTATCAGACTGCGGCACAGGTCACTACGACACTCGCTGCATACAGCACGACAACCAAGGCTAACACTGACTATGTCAATGTGACTGGCGATACGATGACTGGTGCGCTGACCATCAATGCACCAGGCATCTATCTCAATGCGCCTGCCGGGCAGTGGGCGACGATCACACTGAACAAGCCCAGTGCAGGCATGGGCAACCAGATACTCGGTTACACCAACGGTGTGCTGCGTTGGAGTATCTCACCAGGGGATAGCGCGGGCGCCGACAACTTCGCTATCGGTCGCTACAACGATGCAGGCACCTTCGTTGACAGCCCGATCCAAATCAATCGCGCCACCGGGGCCACTACTATTCTCGGCAACCTCACAGCGGGAGCCAATATATACGCAAACGCGACTATCTATCCTGCACGCACATTGACAGCGAACTACTGGCTAGGTGGTGACTCGACACACCTGTATGTCCACTATGAGCCTGGATGGTATTGGGCTTGGGCACGAAGCGGTGGAACACTGCAATGGACTGCTAATGGCACTAGTAGATTTACGATCGAGGCCAACGGCAACACCACCACAACCGGCAGCGCCGCAGTTAACTATCTTCGGGCTGCCAATGGCGTCATGTCGGTCAACGGTTTCTTCTCTGTCGCTGACAACAGTGCCTACTACATGGGCCGACGTTCGGACGGCTATTGGATAACGGTCGAGAACAACACCATCTTGCATCAGGTCTCGCCACAAGGCGATGCAATCGTAGCACGCAACCTCAGTGCTGTAACTGTTTACGGCAGCAGCGGCGTGTTCATCAACGGTGAGTTCGGTTTCTTTCCAGTCAGTGGTGTGCGGAGGTTCCAATACGGCACCGATTGGTATTGGGACTGGAACAACTCCACTGGCACACTGCTGTGGTATAACCGTGATCGTGGCGCGCAGTGGGTCATGCGGAATGACGGTCTGTGCTACAACGCTACGCTGCATGTCGGCGGCATCGGTGCATACGTTGACTACTCGGACGAGCGCGGCAAGGCTGACATCTGTCCTGCAACAACTGGCCTCAGTGAAGTGTTGCAGCTACAACCGATACGCTATCGTCGCATCCGTAACCTGTCAGGTGAGATCGTCACCGATGAACAGGAGGATGTAGGGTTCAGCGCACAACAGGTCCGTGAGGTCATACCTGAGGCAGTCATTGCAGCAGGTATGCCACATCCTGATGGATCAGGTGACATCGACAGTGACGATCCATCACTCGGCATGATGACGACACCAATCATTGCTGCGCTAGTCAATGCAGTGAAAGAGCTACACGCTGAAGTGCAGACGTTGAAGGGAGAGCCGCGTGTATCTCACTAAGACATCAGGCAACCTCAACCCACGTGGTGAACAGCCACAGTCTAACTTGCAGATCAGCACAGTGCGTAGCTTTGAGGGTGGCCTCAACGTCACTGACACTGACCTCAACATGTCACCGAAGTATGCCAAGACACTAGACAACTTCGAGCGTGGCACTGATGGTAGTCAGGCACTGCGTCCTGGCACAGTGATGGTGACGAACCAGATAGCTGACGCATCAGACATTGTGAACCACACATACTTCGCTGGCTTCATCTGGACAGTGCAGGCGTCAGGCAACATCTGTGCAGTGGACGGTGCAGGCAACGTCACTGTGAAGCACAGGTTCCCTGGTGATGCAGTGCCGTGGCCTACAGGTGTGACGTTCGTAGACTTCACCATCTTCAACTCAGACCTGATCATCGCCAATGGCAGAGACAAGCCACTGATCATATCAGGGAAGCGACACAGAGTAGATGGCTCAGTCAATCCCAACTACCTAGTGGTGCAGTATCTAGCTGACTTCAATGGCAGCAACATCAACACGCCCATCGGTAAGTTCGTGATTGCACATGGCCGCTACACAGTGATAGCTGGTGTGACACATGAACCGAATGACCCTGCCAAGGCCATCAACGACAGTGTCATCTTCATCAGCAACGTGGACACCAGTGGCACATGGCAGAATGATCCTCTGCCTAACGATGCTATCAGGCTAGACCTGGGACCACGTGTATCACTTGGTAGTGCAACCATAACAGGGATGGTAGCGTATCGTGACAAGCTCCTCGTCACGTTCGAGCGTGGCGTATTGCCTATCAACCTCGGAGTATACGACGGATCATCGCCTGCTAAGCACACGCCAACTGATGATGGGTTCGTTGAGGAGTTCGGATGCCTTAGCCACCGCTCGCTTGTATCTGTGGGAGACGACACGTTCTTCAACGATAATGTGGGCGTCAACTCGATCAGTCGTATCAATGTCTTCAACACACTGCGGCCAGTGAGGATCAGCCATCTCATTGATCCACTGATCACTGAGATGTTGCAGTCACTGACTACTGCACAGGTGTCGCAGTATGTGTTCTCTGTCTACGACATACGCAACTTCCGCTACATGCTGTTCATCCCTAGGTTCGAGGGCAGCGTCATAGCTGAGACTGTGTGCTTCAGCTACACGAACATCCCTACGCTGAAGATACAGGCATGGGCCAGACTACGTGGATGGGTGTGGCAGTCAGCGTGTAGGACTGCATTGCAGAACATCATCTACAGTCGTGGCAACAAACTGTATGCCTACAACTTCGACAGTGAGGTAGGCACTGATCGTCTCAGTGATCCTGCTGTCAATGGCGGTCGTGGCGAGAACATCAAGTTCGAGTGGGAACTGCCATGGGCTGACTTCAAGCATCGGATGTTCATCAAGTATATCAAATACATCGCATTCGACACGTCAGGTGAAGCATCGTTCACTGTCGAGGCGTATGCAGACAACATCGTTACATACCAAGGCACTCGTGTGCCGATACTCAGCATGGAGTTCCTTGGTGGTGACGGCAAGGGATACGGTAATGCGCCATACGGCAACAGTCCATACGGTGGTGGTCGTAGGACACGTGATGAGAGACTGTATGGCTACAACACCAAGTTCAAGCTGTTGAAGCTACGCATCGTAGGTGAGACAGAGCACAGGCTGCGTATCGTCAGCATCTCGATCGCATACTTGCGTGGTGGGATCAGGAGATAGTCATGGGCACCATCACACACAACCTACGACTCAATGTTCCTGACTTCGATGCAGCCCCATGGGATGTCGATGTCAACACCAACTGGCTAGTGCTCGATGCCACAGTAGGCATGTTCTCTGCCATCCCTAACCTAGCAGGTGCATGGAAGAACGTCACTGCATACTCGTATGGACAGTCAGTCATTGACTCCGCTGACAGTAGCATCTGGCAGTGCATCCAGGCACACACCAGTAGTGCTGCACCACAGTCATTCCTACAGGAGCGTATCGCATATCCAGGTCGATGGACACAGACCACACAGGGAGCACAGTTCTACGCACAGCAGGCAGCATCCAGTGCAGCATCTGCACAGGCAGCAGCGGAGTCAGCGGCAGAGAGTGCAGTGATAGCTGCTGTCGCACTGCCACTGGCTGGTGGCACGATGACTGGTTACATCGTGTTGCACGCTGACCCTGTTGCAAACATGCAGCCAACGACCAAACAGTATGTTGACTCACGTGTCGGTGGGACAGGCTACCTGCCACTCACAGGTGGTGTGATGACTGGGCCACTGACTGTCGGTGGCTCTGGCATCACCTATGGCAACATAGTGCCAGCAGAACAACGAGCATTCGCATTCGGTTGGAACGGCAATCCATATCTGAGTGTCAATGGCACATTCGTTGGCTTCCTAGCCACACGTGAGTATGTCAATGGAGCCTACCTGCTACTGACAGGTGGCTCGATGAGTGGCACACTGTATTCGGCTGGAGAGATACAGGCAAACTCTACGTTCAGGATACAGTCGAGTGGAGCATACTTCCATTCTACTGCTGCCGTAACCACAATCGCTTGGGACAGTGGTGGTTGGCAACTACAGTATAACCGATCCAATGGAACGCTAGCTTACCTCCGTGGTGGAGATAGTCTACAACTATGGACTGTGGATGGAGCAGGCAACAGTTCTGTCCGTGGCTCCTTCAATACAACAGGCACTATAGCATCAAGCAGCAACCTCTACGCACGCGGAGGCAGTGTCTTCTTCGGTGCAGGTGATCGCGCTAGACTACAGTCTGACAACAGCACCTACACAGCCCTGAGTATGCTAGACAACTACATGTGGCATCTCAACTGGTCCACAGGTGCACTGGCATGGGTCCGTAACGACAGTGTCGCACTGCTCACTATCGACGTTGTTGGAACCTCAACCTTTGTTGGCAGCATCTACTCCAATGGCAACATCCAAGCCAACTCGAACATCGCTGCGGCTGCTGGCTCCATGTGGATGGGAGTGTCTGGCAACACCCGTGTCTTTCAGATAGCGAATGAATGGTATTGGGCATGGGATGCAACCAATGGGAACATGTTCTGGACTACAGGTTCAGGCATCTTCTTCTCACTTCGTATCACCACCAACCAAGTAGGCAACGACAGAGGTCCCATCTATGGACTCGGTGCCTACATCAACAACTCAGATGAGCGTGGCAAGACAATCGTAGGACCGTCCGCGTATGGACTAGATGACATACTGAAGCTCAGGCCGATTGTGTTCAATCGTGCAGTGGCACTGACAGAGCGAGAGGAGCATGGCTTCTCAGCGCAACAGGTGAGGGAAGTCATACCACATGCCGTGTTCAACATGGGTAACCCTGACGAGGAAACACTTGGTGTGTCGATTGATCCCATCGTCGTAGCATTGGTCAATGGGATGCAGGAACTGTCTCAGCGTATACAGCAGTTGGAGAACAAGTAGTGGAACCGCAGCGTATCGAACCGAACACACCACTGAGTGTGACGATGACGGCCGCAGAGTGGGAAGGCGTCATCGCTGTGCTGAGGAAGGCACCGTATGAGACAGTGGTTGCAGCGATACAAGCTATCGTTGGCCAATGCATGAATGCTGCCAGTGCAGAGCGCACTACGCCTACACACTGACACATGCGTATCGAGCCAGTCAGACAAGAGACAGTTGCCTATGCAGTGCAGCTAGGTAAGGAGGTCATTGAACAGAGCCAACTGGGCATCGTTGGGCCTGACTTCGATTGGGACCACTCGATGGCAACTGTGCGGACATACATAGACAACCCTAACCAATACATGCGTATCGCATTCGATGACGATGACACTGTGTTGGGATTCGTAGGTGGTCGTGTAGTGCAGTTCTTTCACAGTCCTAAACTGATGGGTGTCGAGGACGTGTGGTATGTCAGAAAGACAGTGACGCCTAGGGCCAAGGTCGGTGTGGCACTCATGCGTGGCTTCGTTGGCTGGGCACTCGATGAGAAGCAGGCACTATTCGTGCAGAGTGGCGATGTTGCTGGCATCAACAGTGAGGCAGTGTGGGCACTCTACAACCACATGGGCTTCAAGCGGTTCGGTTCCATCTACAAGTATACTAGGAGGTCAGTGTAATGTTCACAGAAGGCGGTCAGCTTGACACGATGACCTTCATGGGTGTGCGTGGAGGTGGTGGCAAGGGAGGGGGTGGTGGTAGTAGTCCGCCACCACAGCGTAAATCATACGTCGATCCAGTAGATGGCACTGTGTTCACAGAGTCTCCTGAGGAAGCGTTCTGGGGTCCACAGGCTGGACAGAAGTCCACTGAGGAACGCTTCAACGAATACATTACCAACCGTAAGGCTAATGAGAAGACAACATCAGATGCTGCGTTGAAGAAGACTGCTGATGACAAAGCGACAGCACACACCAAGTGGCTAGGCACACGTGACACTGCATACAACGATGCACTGACCAATGTGAAGAACACGTTCACCAATGCAGGACTCGATCCGACTGGTTACATGGACCAGTATATCAATCCTGCACTGAACACTGCCAAGAACAGCATCATAGACGACAGCCCGAACCCATCTAGTGCATTCAGTTCCACACTTGGTGAGACGATCCTAGGCAACGTCACCAGTGGCAAGAGGACCAAGGCTGAGACTGACTTCAACAACATCTTCAAGACAGACTACACCAACACACTGTTGCCAGACACAGGACTGGATACATATGTCAATCCACTACTGGATGAACAGTTCACTCCGTTGCAGCAACAGTTGCAGAATGCACTGGGCCGTGGCACGCTGAGCCAGACAGGGTATGATGCTGCACTCAACTCATTGGGTAGCAAGCGCACTGCTGCGTATGGCACAGTGAGAGACCTAGGTAGGTCCATACTGAATGAGGACCGTGGCTACATCAATGACATCGTTGGTCAGGGACGCAGCACCATTGCTGGACTGAAGCCTAACCAAGCATTCGATCCATTGACGTTTGACACACAGGCTAAGAATAGAGCAGCCAGTGAACAGGGATCGTTCGGTGGTGAGCTACGTAGCAAGGTAGGCAACAGCAAATTCGTAGACCTCAGTGAGTTGCTGAATGCAGGTGGTGCTGCACAGGGAGCACTCGCTGCACCAGCAGCTACTAACGTAGGTGGAGCCACAGGACTGACACCTGCTGAGGAAGAGGCAAAGAAGAAGAGGGGCCTGGGTAACACAGGTGCATTCTAGTGATCGCTAAGGAACGACTACTCGATGCAGTCACAGAGATGAATGCACTGATACTTGGCTACTACGAAGACACCAATGCACAGGAAGGCATACCGCCACTGAAGATGGACTGGGTGTTCTATGCCAACCTAGAGCGACAAGACAAGCTGTGTGTGCTGACGTATCGTGAGGATGGTGTGCTGATTGGCTTTGCCATGTATATCCTAGGCAACCATCCACAGCACGCAGGTATGCCATTCGCACTGTGCAACACGCTAGCTGTGGCTACGAAGCACAGAGGCAAAGGCATTGGGACGAAGTTGGTAGAGGCAGCGATCAGCCATCTACGACACCTGGACGTGAAGATGATGGTCCATGGTCATCGCACAGTGTATGATGCGAGGCCGCTGTTCCCTAGGCTGGGCTTCGACCTGATCGAACACATCTACATGAGGATGCTGTAACATGGCACTAGCTACAGCCGCTGCCATTGCGAGTCTAGCAGGCACAGCAGTTGGCGTTGGCACGTCACTGTTCGGTGGCGGTGGTAGCTCACAGAACCGCCAGTATGAACTGATGCTACGTCAGTTGGAGGAGTCCAACGCTAACAGAGTAGCTGCACAGCAGGGTGCTGCCAACATCAATCAGCTAGCTACTTCTGGCTACGATGATGGACAGGGTGGTGGCTTCTACTATGACCGTGGCACAGGCACATGGCGTAGCACACTGGGGCCACAGCAACAGGCAGTGCAGAGTGGCGCTGATGCAGCTAGCATCGGTCGCAACACCACTGACATGTATCAGGCACAGGGTGCCAATGCACGTGCAGACCTCAACGCTAGTAGAGCACAGCCACTCATTGACGCAGCACGTCGTAGGATGGAGAACTTCCAGCCACAGACTGCTGAGGACCTAGCCTCTATGCTAGCGTCACAAGCTGCTGATGCCAATGAGCAGGCATACGCACCTGTCAGACAGGACACACTGCGGACTGCAATGCGATCAGGTAGTGGTGCAGGTGACATCATGGCCAACATCGGTAGGTCACAGGCCACTGATCTACGTAAGGCACTGATGGAGAGCCGTCTATCTGCCATGACCAATGTAGACCAGATCAACAACCAGCGTAGGCAGGGCCTTGGTAGTGACTTGCAGACTGCGATGCAGGCTGGGACACCACAGTTCCAGTATCCTGGCATTGCACCAAGCACCAACAACAAGGACATGCTGGCTGCATTGACAACGAGAGCCAACTCATCAGGCTACAGCAGTGCACTGGGACTGAATGCAATCAACAGTGCACAGAACACAGCCAATGCTATAGCTGACAAGGTGAAGGTGCCAGAGGACTTTGCTAACCAAGCTGGCATAATGAAGGGACTAGAGGGACTGAGCAACACACTGAAGTCAGATGAAGTGAAAGACCTCTACAAGAAAGCATCAGGCTGGTTCGGTGGTGGCCAGACACCATACAATGCATGGGAGGCATAGTCGATGGCAATCACACCAATGCCACTGCCTTCACCGAAGGCGTATGATCCTGACCAGATGGAGATCGCTAACCTCAGTCTGCTCAAGGACCCATACACTGTAGATGGTGCCAGACTAGAAGCCATGATGTTGGCATCGAATAGGAAGGCCAACAATCAGGCATACAGTCATGCTGTAGAAGGACAACAGGACTACTACAACAGGGCACTACAGGCACAGGCTGATGAGTCAGCATATGAGTTGATACCTAAGCTGCTACATGAGGCGAATGGTGTCGGCTTCATCATGGGCCATCCTAATCTACAGGGTGTCCTAGGTCGTATGCAACAGAATGCACCAGGACTATACAGCCAGTATGTGAACCAAGCATTCCAGACTGAGGCTTCAAAGAACCTGCAATCGAGTGGAGCAGGTGCATATTCTGCTGCACAGGCTGGTCTACAGGTGCCACCTAGTGAGTTCCTCCAAGCCTCTGGTGTCAACACAAATCAGATAACACCGCTTGGTGTGCAGATAGCTGGCATCAATGCAGCAAGCAGTGGTGGAGGAGGAGACGAAGGGAAGGTCCGCATCAGTGCAGGACTACCATCAGTCGATGGAGTGTCTCCCAATGTCAGCTTCAAGGCCGGCACACCTGAGCATGTGTGGAAGGGAAAGGCAAGAGAGTCAGGACTGTTTAGAGACAGAGTAGACGTTCCGCTACCATTCAATCCCAATGCTAAGCCAGGACAGCAACAGAAGTCTGCACCACCAGAGCAGGGCACTAAGCCAACTGGTAGTCCGTCACCACCTGCTGCACCACGTGGTGGACAGACGGTAGAGCAGCGTTGGGATCAAACAAGAAAGAGCCTACCTGCACACTACAAGCCACTCGAAGAGGCAGTTGAGCGTGCTCGTAGAATGAACAATGGTAAGGTAGTGGTCCAGAACGGTAGAGTCGTTGGCGCTGATCCAACAGGTAAGCCTGTAGATGCTGGTCCACTGTAGATGAGTGACATAATCCACAAGCTGAGGATACTTGGACCAGGGGCACTCTCTGCTGGCTTAGCCAACTACGCCCCTGATCCTGACTTGCCAGGACCACTTGGCTATGTCCCTGGCCCTACAGCAGTGGAAGGTGTGCTAGGAGTATTAGGTCACGCATGGGACGCTGGCAGAGCAGTGCTCAATGGTGCAGTCGGCACCAACTTGCCTCCTGCACCACAGACTCTCCATGACATGAACACACAGGCTGCCACAACTGAGCAGCAGATGTATGAGCAGTTGGGTGGTGCTCCATCCATCACATACACGGATGAACTGCTACGTGCAGGTGCATCCATGGCAGGCAACCTACTGGTGCCAGGACTAGGATGGATCAAGGCAGCTAAGTATGCACTAGCTGGTGGTGGTATAGGTGCAGGTAGTCAGGCAGCTATGGATGCTGTCACACCTGAGCAACCTGACAAGTTGACACTGCCGCCTGGAATGTTCAGTCCTACAGAGGAGACTACACCACAGAGCACACCACAGGTAGCTGACAAGTCAGGTATGACATTGCCACCTGGGATGTTCTCTACACCTGAGACAACACCTGCGGCACCTAGTGGACCACTCCCACCAGGGATGTTCACTCCCACTGAGACAGCTACAGGCACACCACATGCACTAGCGATCAGTGAGTCTGGTCCTGCTGAGATGACAGTGTGGCAGGGAGTGGTAGGACTCCTCACACTCGGTGCTGTCGCTGCCAGTGGTAGAGCAGCATATCGACATGGCGCACAGATAGGTGACGCTGAGAGGATCATGCGTGCTAATGATCCTACGTATCTGAAGGAGGCAAACGACTACAAGGCATCAGTCGTTGCACGTGGTAGTGGCACTCAACTGAGTGAGACCAATCCAGTAGATCCACCACTGCCTCCTACCAATCCGTATCACAAGTTGGCAGTGGGCTTACAGGATGCTGCACTAGAGTCTGGCACGAGGCTACAGGACTTCATCAAGATAACAGCCGACAACCCACGTAATGCACAGAGGTTGGCACATCAGGTCGGTGTATACTTCGATGAGCAACAGAAGGAGATCAAGTTCAGACAGTTCCTTGAGACAGGACATGATCCAGTAAGTGGCATCTCGATACCCAATCCTACACGATGGGTTGCTGATGCAGATCGACTGAAGCGTGACGATCTACTGTTGTTCAACGACACCATCGCAGCACGCGATGAGAAGAACAGACGTGACATCATGGCTGCTGATCGTGCAGCTAAGGGACTGGCACCTGATCCAGTAGGAGACCGCTACAACTTCTTCAACCAAGACAGAACAGCACTAGATGCTAGGGAGCGACAAGGCATGTCGAACCCAGTCATCGCTGATCTAGTCAATCGTAGTGAGATGATGCACAAGGGCATCACTGACATCATGGAGCATCATGGCTTCATCACCAAGCAAGAGGCTGACAGGATGCGGATACAGCATCGCAGCTATCTACCAGAGGGTGACGAGAGCGGACGGTATAGAGACAACTTCACAGAGAAACACTTCCCATCACGTGGTGGTGTCGAGAAGCTGAATAGCAAGGTGACATGGCTGTGGTCACAGCATCTAGAGAAGGCATTCAGCAATGTAGACTCCAACAACTTCTCTAGGGACATGGTAGACCACATAATGGAGTATCAGCGTAACGTCCCTAATGCAGTCGAGTATCTAGTCAAGGTGCCACGTCCTGCACAGCTTGACTTGGGACGCTACATCACTGTGCGTAGGAGCACAGGCACAGAATACTACAGGTCAGACCACAACTGGCTACACAAGACACTGACAGGTGAGAACGTAGAGAAGGCTAAGCAAGCCTTCGATACGATGGGCAAGATGAAACAGATGCTACAGGCTGGCACTACAGGTGCAGCATCAATGCTCACTGGTCGCTGGGTGCCATTCCGCAATACGCTATTCACTGCGGTCCAAGCTCCTATCAATGCCACAGGTGGAGTGTATGGTGGTGTGGCGTCGAGGGCTACAGGCACTAGGTTCAGACCATTCACTGCGCTCGCTGACATACCGATCAACCTAGTAGGTGGCACAGGGGCATGGCTAGTCGGTCTAGAGAAGCGTATCTCACTGGGCCTGTCACACATGCTGCGACCAGAGAACCCTAACACACTGACACAGACCATACGTAGTATCATAGGAGACAATGCACTGCAACTGACTAGTGCTGCAATGCAGAGGCACTACATGAACTCAGACTTCTACAGGAGTAGAGCAGATGGTGGTCTAGGAGGACAGTCGCTACAGCAGCGTATGCGTATGCCTGCCAAGTATAGATCGAAGGGCTTCAGTTGGGAGAACGATGACCAGATCATTCGTTCACAGATGGCCAACCTCAATCCTAGTGTCCTGATAGGACTGAATGAGAAGTCATCTAGACCATTCCTCATCAATCTACGACGCATGATTACAGAGGAGTTCACACATGCCAGTGAGGGAGTGCATGACTTCCTCTACACAATAAACAAAGACAATCCAGCATTCGGTGGTGATCCCAATCAGGTAACACGTGCTGTTCGACAGATCGTTGGCGATCCATCTGTGTCAGGTGCCAGTCCCATAGCACAAGGTATCCGTTCAGCAGTTCCCTACTCCAATGTGATTGTGCAAGGCAACAGGGCAGCAGGCAGAGCCATTGCGGCAGCGCCTATCGAGACCATTGCGACGATGGTCACTGCCTATGGAACGCTCACAGCAGCAGCAATGATCACTGCATTCGCTAGTCAAGAGAACCTAGACCACTACACTAAGGATGTGAGTGCAGCAGAACGTGCCAAGTTCATGCACATCTACAACGGACGTGATGGTGAGAGGAGCCTAGTTAGGATACCGTGGCCATCTGAATCGGCATGGATTGCACCGATCATCAACGAGTTGATCTTCAATGGGTTCAACATAGCAGCCGCACCACATGACGAAGGCATACAGCAGGATGTGCTAAGCTATCTGAAGAATGTGCTGTGGCATCACGTAGACAAGTCCACAGTCAATGGCCTGAACCACAACCTCAACGATGCATTCAACTTCCTAGACATCCCACCACTTGTGAAGGCAGGCATTGCACTGACAGGTGGCTCAAGTCGTATCGACTTCGCTAGGGCATGGGATGACTACCAGATGGGTAATCTAGGAGTGGGATCATTCATCAGTAGTCCACGTGCACCTGGAGCACTACCCAACCAGAGCAGTGACGATGCGATCACACATGGTGAGAATGGCAAGCGATGGCAGGAGCTAGCTAGTAGCATCTTCGGACTGGCAGGTGGACTGGTTGAGATAGCTATCGGTGCTGATCGCTACCATAGACAGGGAGCGTCATGGATGGACAGCCTTGGCACAGCAGCCCAAGACTGGACACAGATGGCCAAAGACCTCAACCCAATGGGTAACACACTGCTGTGGGACAACGCTGTTAGACTGTCACGTGTGCCACCAATCATTGAGGAGTCGCGTAAGGCACTCCATGAGATGGAGAAGACACGTGGCGCTAGGACAGGTGAACGCTTCGAAGGCACTACAGGTGGACGCAATCCACTAGAGGTGCCAGCGTATGCTACTGATCAAGGCAAGGTGCCAGACGATCCTACCATGAACAGGATGTATTTCACTGTCTCAGCTACACTGACGTATCTCAATCGAGTAGCACTGACTGACATAAACAATCTAGAGAAACAGATGCGTGAAGTGAATGCTATGATGATCAGTCCAGAGGAGAAGCGTGACTGGACTAATGCAGCCATGCGTAGGCTATCAGATCAGTATCGGTTCGTAGCACAGGAAGTGCGTCGTCTCAATGACGACCTCAGTCAACAGGCAGGCACACGTGTAGACATCCGTAAGGGCATCGACTGGCAGGGTGACGTGTCACAGTTCAAGCGGTAGTGAAACGCTCTAGCACTGACTCACCAAGTCCCTTACTCAGTATCATCTGTGTGCCACGTATGTATTCCCCTGGCCTACCACCATGGTCCTTCTGTAGATGGAACCGTTGGATGGCGCCCACTTCATGCATCACGTCGAGCAGCGTCTGGAACTCAGTGCTGTTGACGTAGTTGCGACACTTCATGTAGAGACGACCACGTGCGATAGGGTCCATGCCTCTACTCATCAGTGAACCACGCACTATGTCCAGTGCCTGTGCGAACTTGGTCCTCGACTCAGTGTCATCGAAGATCGCACCACTGTCCTGCTTGATGGCATTGGTCAGTCGTATAGCGATGTTGATGTGGGATCGCTTGATGGTCCATGAGCCATCGTTGATGCAGAGGAGTGCAGCGATCCGTAGGACATGTGCATCCTCTCTAGCCTCGAACGACTGCTTGAACGGATCGAGTGCGTGCATCCTCTCGTTATACCATGCAGAGAACACACCGACAGCAGTGGGATGCACAGTGATAGAGCCACGTAGCTGTGCCTCAGCAGCTATGATCTTAGCATCATCACACAGGTCTTGGAACAGGTCCTTGTCAGTGTCCTCTGGCCATGGGATACGCTTCTTCGGCGTGTTGCTGACAATGAAGTAGCAGCGTGACGTGAAGCCTCCCTCTACGACGTTAGGATTGACTGTCTTCAGTAGCCAGATAGGTGTCGAGGCACTGAGGAAGTTGATCCATACGTTCTTCTGTGTCACAGAGCCACGCTGTAGTGTGCCGCCTCCCTCTCTGACATCAGGACAGTCATAGAGATCAGTCAGCAGTGTAGGCATGTGTGCAATGTATTGCTCAGTGCCTAGGAACACAGCCAACTCAGGTATAGCAATACACATCTGAGCATTGCCATGTAGTAGACTACGATCATGTAGTATCTCATCTAGCTTCTCAGGTGTGACCTTGGCATCAATCATGCCTATCGCTTTGTCACGACCTGCAATGCTACGCACTATGCTAGCTGCTACACGGATGCTCGTTGTCTTTCTAGCTACTCCACTCTCTCCTACTAGGACGATGAACAGGTTGAGGTAGACAGGTGCACGTGGACGTGCCACGTAGGCATAGCGTCCACACACAGTGCTGATGCACCACAGTGCAGAGTAGAAGTCGAAGACATGTGCAGTCTCCTGTGACTGCATGTAGGTGAGATACCTGCCTAGGAAGCTGTTGGCAGGCACGATACGCTTGTAGTCCACTAGATAGGCTTAGCAGGTGGTGGCTGCTGTGGAGGTATCTCCTCCTCAGTCGGTGTTGCCTCAACCTCTTTGCTAGGCATACAGATGTATCGCCATCCATGAGCAGGTAGCCACACGACAGCCCACATACGTGTCACCTCGACAGGTAGTGAGCCAGCTTCCTCTATCGGTGGCCAGACAGAACCCAGTGGCATGTCACTAGGTGCAGGCACATAGGGATACGGATCGTAGTCAACGTCTTCATCCTGTTCACTATCATCCATGTGCCTGCTCCATGTTCATGCCTTCCTGATGCCACTCCATCTGTGGACACCCTGTTCGTCAGGGTAGGAGCGTGCCATCTCGGCTGGGATGATTAACTCTACAGGATCATAGATACCACGCAACCTATTGTGGACGCTATTGATATACATGGGCTTCTCGGCGTGCTTCTTCATCACGCTACGAACTGCCTCACCATCACATGCTTGGTGCAGTGCGATGTTAGCGTCATGCACATTGATGACGATACGTGCAGTTGGTGGCCAGTCAGGGTCAGTATGACACTTGTAGATGACTGAGCTAGTCCAGTCACCATTGATAGACTGCGGCTCGAATGCTACGACAGCATCGAGTGTAGCAGGGTCATACCGTTCTAGTAGTAGCCATCGTCGTCCGAGGGTAGTAGTAATACTATTGTCCCTCTTGACGAGTGCAAGAACGTCATCCCACCACTGTTGCACTTCTGGACTTGCCATGTGGTAGAGGCGATAAGCCTGTTCAGCTTCAACGTATGGCAATCCTGTGACAGTGGATAGGCGGTCGGCTGCCATCCGGTAGTTGAGGCCGTGGCGGCATCGCTTGGCGACGTATCTGATGGTTGGCTTTCCATCAGCGTCACGATCTTGTCTTGGAACTTGCTCATACGGTATCTTGAACATATCCCCAGCTAAAGCGCAATGACTATCGTATGTGCCAGGGTTCAAACGCGCCTGTTCGAACTGAGTTCTCCACTTAGTGATGCCAGCAAGACACGCTACGATGCGGGCCTCGATCTGAGACATGTCGTAATAGCTGAACTCCCAACCACACGGCGCAGTGAACATGTCCTTCGCAGCCTCAGGTATGTT
>JGI10216J12902_104943254_pt1 | contig 16206 bp, 19 predicted proteins | sample KanNatreferecore_FD_12902 | JGI IMG/M metagenome (IMG submission 12902)
CCATCGCCCGGCGCATCCGCGTCCGCATCACCCACCGCCCCCGGCCCACCGACCGCGCCACCCCCGAAGGCACTGACCTACGGTGCGGCAACATGCTCTCACGCCCTGCCTTTGAAGCGGGGCTTTTCTTTAACGCAGGTCCTTGGGAATGAGCAGCCCCTGCGTCCAAGCATGGACGATGAGCGCTGCGCCGAGCACGCCCAAGAGATAGGAACCTTGCCAAGCGGCCCAACAAAGGATGCCGAACCCGGCGACACGCTGGACCTGCGCCGAGGTCGTCATGAATTTCTTCATGTAGGCGCCGAAACGGGAACGTTTTTGGGCCTCAAGATCGGCCTGGCGGAGGATGACGACGGAGGCCGCGACCGGCACGACTAGCCCGACGGCCAAACCGAGCACTGGCCTCCCGCTCGCCAGCAGTAATACCGCAGCGACCCCCGAGACGAGGTCCGCGCCGAGCTTGGCCGGATGGATCTGATGGTACAGATGGCGTTCTTTAGCGTTCATGGACCGCAGTATACAACGCCGTCGAGCGGCGCGCCTGTGCAAAAAGAAAGACGCCCTTGCGAGGGCGTCTTCTTCGGTCCTTCATTTCTTGACCAGGTATGGAGCGGACAGCGTCACGAACTGACCCTCGGGCGGACAGGTGAACGACGCCCATGATGCCGAGGCTTCCGCGACCGCTTCCTCGTGCATGCAGGGCGTGTCGCCGCGGCAGATGCGCACGATCTGCCCAGGCCCGGCGGCCCTCCAAGGCCTGCCAGGGACGCAGCTGATAGGCGCGCCCATGGTCCAACCGCAGTTCCGGAGCGGTCCGAAATCCGCCGTCGCACATGCTGCGGTCACCGCGCTTCCCGACTTGGGAACGATCACTTCCACCGAGACCTTATTGTTCTCATAGACCTTCGGGTCCGTCTTGCAGGCCTGCTTCATCGCCGGTTCGCCGCCGGGACCGATGATCGGCAGCCCGGCGTCGTCCTTCGCGGGAACGTACTTGTCCTGCTCGGGCACTCCTTCGCACAGCAGCTTGAGCGGATTCACTTCCATGGAAAGCGCGAACGTCTCTGCGTCCCCGTCGATCTTCAGGTCGGTGATGTCGATCCATTGGCAGTCGAGCCCCGTGAAGTATTCATCCTCCCAGCCGGCGACGATACCCTGGCTCTCGCAGGTCTGGAAAGACGCCGTGAAGGCCGCGTCCGCGGCGTTCCTCGCGCGTCCGGTGCTCTCCACGCAGAACGATTGCTTCGTGCCGGGCAGCACCGGTTTGCCGTCCTTCTCCAGCTGGAACTGGCCGTAGCCGTTGAAGTGATAGTGCTTGTGGCAGTCCGACCAGACGAACTGGTTCGTCTTCTCGATCAGCTTGTCGACGTCGCCGAAAGCGATGTCGGTGTCACCGAGGTTGGGCGTGACGGCACGGAAACGCAGCAGGCGCCGCCTGCCGGGACCGCCGACGCATTTCTCGGCGATGGCGCAGGAGTCCGGCGCGAAATCCTTGTAGATGATGTCGTGATCGGCAAGCTTTTCCTTATCGACCGTGAGGTCGGCGCCGCCGGCGGTGGTCGGCGGTCCGCTGGTCCATTTTTCGGCCAAGACGGCGTCATAGGCGACGCGCTTGAAACTGACGGCCAGCGCGGCGACGCCGTTCTCGCGAGCGAGCACGTCGAGGCACGGCTCGAGAGGTTCCCCCGACGGGTCTTCGCAGACCGGGACGCCCGGAGCGCAGGTCGGATCGAAATAATTCCCGTAGTTCGCGTCATCGACCAGTCCCAGCGGGATCTCGTCCTGATTGGCGCAGGCGTACCCGAGGCGCTGGAAAAGGTGGCGCGGGTCGGCCGGGACGATGAACGTCTCGGCGTACTCGGTGTCCGGACCCTCGAGGTCGGGGAGCGACTCCATGAGCGAATCCGACGGCGCGATGATGTACCCGCTCAGCGTATAAGGAATGACGAGGCGTTTCCGGCGTTCATCGTAGGACCTTTCGCCCAGCGCGATGGTCATATGCTCGGCCGGCAAGGGGAGCGCAGGCTCACGGAAGATGGTCTGCAGGTACGAGGTGAAGACCTGGCGCCTGACCAACGCCTCGATAGAGCTCTGGGTGGCGTCGTCGTTCCCAAGATAAGCCGCCTGCACGGCAGCACCGTGCGGACCGGTCTCGCTCAGGTCTAGCTCGAGCCTGCCCCGGATGGCCGTCTCAACGAGCGCTGGCTCCGACTCCGGGGACTCGCCGGGCGCGCCTCGGCGCTGCTCCAGCATGACCCAGCTCTTCCCGGCCACCAGAAGCACGAAAAGAACGATGAAAAGGATAAGCTTCGCGGATCCGTTCGTGCGGTCATTGCGCATATAGTCGGAGTATAGCCTATCCTGGCGATTTTTCATCATGGGTGTTGCCTACGGGGGCCCGTAGCGTTAAGGTGGCCGCGACGGATGCAGTTAAAGGAGCGGTCATGGACGAGAAGCAAAGGCAGGAATTGGAGGCCGCATTGAGCGGTCTTTCACAGGAACGGCTGGAAGAAGTGCACGACAAGGCGAAAGAGGCGCTTGCTGGCCTCGAGGATCTCAACTCCGCCTTCCCGGCGACGCAGGACTTCCTGCGAGCCAGGGGTCTCACCAACGTCCGCCAGCTCGACAAGGAGGGTAATGCCGCGCTGCGGGCCCACCTCGAGGGCATTCTCAAGGGTCTTTCCAAGGGAAACGCCTGATCACGGGGCCTGACCGGCCCCTTTTTCTTTTTTCATGAATATCCGTCGTAACTTTGTGACGGGCCGCTCGACAGGGTCTTACCGTTGACATTTTGGCTAATTTATGGTACGGTCGACCGTCGCCCGTTGTATGCGGGCGCTTTTATTTTCGCTAATAGCAGCGGAATATGAGTTTGACCCCGAATCGCGTGCTTGCCGCCCATACCGTCGGCAAGTTCCTCTCGGCCATCCTCACCTTCGCCATGTTGATCCAACCCATGAGCGTCGGTGCCCAAAACGCCGTCGTTCCTGAGGTGAGCGAGACCCTGACCGTTAAAACCGGCGACCTTGGCGTACCTGCCGAGCCGGTCCAGGGCCCTGCCATACCCCCGACCGTGCAGGAGGTGCTGCTTTCGGTCTGCGAAGCCCGCGGCTACGGCGAAGATTGCGCCAAAGCGCTGCTCGGCATGATGTGGAAGGAATCCCGCAACGTCGGCTCGGCCATCGGCGACGGAGGCCGCGCCAGGGGGTACTTCCAGATCCATTACCGCCTCCACAAGATCTCCCTCGATTGTGCCCAGGACCTGCGTTGCTCGGCCGAATGGTCGCTGAAGTATATGGAGCGCAACGGCTACCCGCGCTACCCCTCGTACGCCATCCAGTGCCACAACGGCTGCAACATCAGGAACGGTTACGCCGCCTCTGCGCTACGGCATGCCCGTCGCCTTTGGAAGGAGCCGATGACCCTGGCGCTCGCGAAATAAGCCGAACAAACAGATTGTTCAGAACTCCCGCTTAAAAAGGCGGGAGTTTTCGTATTCCCGTCTTGCGTTCCGGTCTGGCGGACGTTACGCTGTGGCCGGTTCATTCCACCAAAGGAAGGAGACGCCATGCGGCTGCGCGGCATCGATTTCGGAACTGTGCTCGACGCATCGGGTGTTCGCGGGTTCTTCGGCGAAGGCTACGGCCATCACGCCCTATGGAGGCCGTTCGGGCTCCGCTTCAACGGCTCGACTTTCGTGGCCAAGACGACCACCTTCGCGGCCCGAGAAGGCAACATGCCGCTCGGCGAGGACCTGCGGCCCAAGCAGCTGAAGCCGGCCTGCGTGGTCGTGAAGTTCCGGAAAGGCGTAGCCCTGAACGCCGTCGGATTGTCCGGTCCGGGAGCCAGAGCGCTCTTCGAACGCGGTATCTGGCAGCGGCGCCAGGAGCCGTTCTTCATCTCCTTCATGTCCGTGGCTGCGTCCATGCCCGAACGCCTGGCCGAGATCGGCGCGTTCGTGACGGAATTCGGCCGTCATCTCCCGGCGTTCTCGGCGCCGGTGGGACTGCAGATGAACTTCTCCTGTCCCAACGTCCGTGTCGATCACGGTGCGCTCGTCGAGGAGGTCTCCTGGGCGCTGCGGCTCGCGAGCGTGCTCGACATACCGCTCGTTCCGAAGTTCAACGCCTTGCTGCCGATCGACGCCGCCATCGAGATCGCCAGGATGGCGCACTGCGACGCCCTCTGCGTCTCGAACACGCTGCCCTGGGGTTCGCTGCCCGGCCGCATCGATTGGAAAGGGATCTTCGGTAGCGACACCTCGCCGCTCGCGCGGTTTGGCGGCGGCGGACTGTCCGGGGCGACGCTCCTTCCGTTCGTCCGCGACTGGCTGATCGCGGCCAGAGCCGCGGGCATACGCAAGCCCATGAACGCCGGCGGCGGGATATTGTCCTCCAGGGACGCCATCGCGCTGCTCGACGCCGGGGCCGACTCCGTCTTCATCGGTTCGGTCGCCATCCTTCGTCCCTGGCGTGTCGCCGGCATCATTGCCGCCGCGAGCGCTCGGAAATGACCCACCCCGCACATGCGGGGTTTTTCTATGGACTGAAGCGCGAAAAAACGCTATACTTAAGCACAGAATAATGATCGTCCCTATGCGCGAAGCATTCGCCTTCAACCCCGAAGCGGCCAAGGAGAGCGGGCAGAACGAGCATCGTCAGCAGCTCGAAGAACGCTGGAGATCGCCGCAGGATTTTTCGATCGAAGACGTTCCGCGCGAGGTGGCGGACGAGTTCATCGCCGAGAAAAAAGCGGAGTTGGCAAAGGAAAAGGAAGAACTTGCCAGACGGCAGGCAGAGCTGGACGCCAGGTACGCGGCGCTCGATGCCGTGGCCGGCTTCACCGAAGAGGAAGAAAAATGGTTCGCCGGCGGCGAGGCGGCCGGGAGAAAGCTGGCTTTGCAGGATTCGTGGGAGGCCCACGGCTCGCTGGACGTCGAAGAGGTTCCCGCCGCCGAGAAGGTCGCCTTCGCGGACGACCGCCTGCGCCAACTGAAGTATCTCGCGGGCACCGAGAAGTTCCGTTTTTCCGACGGGCTGGCCGACCGCATCGCCAGGCTCGAGCTCCTGCGCGACCAGTACGCGAAAGAAGCGGAACAAGAGAAGGGGACGGACGCGGCCTAAGAACACTGTGGATTGACACGACCGCCCCGGGCGGTCGTTTTTCGTGCTATGATGCCGGGCATGAAACATTCATTTTTCTTCAAGCTTTTTCCGGTCGTCGCGCTCGCCATCCTGGCGGCCCCGGCTTCCGCCTCGGCGGGGCGCCTCGTGCGCGGAACGATGCCGGCGGTGTATTACCAAGCCGCGGACGGCAAGCGGTACGTCTTTCCGAACGAGAAGACCTACGCGACCTGGTTCACGGGCTTCGGCCAGGTGCAGTCCGTCTCCGATGCCGCGCTCGCGGCCATGCAGCTCGGCAGCAACGTCACCGTGCGGCCCGGTACGCGCATGGTGAAGATCACGACCGATCCGAAGGTCTATGCCGTGGCCAAGGGCGGCGTGCTGCGCTGGGTGAAGACCGAGGCGGTCGCCGTCGCGCTCTATGGCGCCGACTGGGCCAAGAAGGTCGACGACGTGGCTGACGCCTTCTTCACGAACTACAAGGCCGGCGCGGACATCAATACGACCTCCGACTTCGACCCGGCCACGGAGACCGCGGCTGTCGCGACCATCGAGGCCGACAAGAACATCCCCCTTCCTTCGGTGCCGATGGTCGGTACCTGCGGCATCTACCCGCCCGACAACCCCTGGAACACGGACGTCTCCGCGTATCCCGTGCACCCGAACTCCGCCGCGTACATCGCGACCATCGGCACGGGAGCGCACCTGCACCCTGACTACGGCAGCAACCCCGATTACGGCATTCCCATCACCGTGGTCGGTGCGAGCCAGCCCAAAGTTCCCATCACCTTCGACGCCTATGGCGATGAGTCCGATCCGGGTCCGTATCCGGTCCCGGCGGATGCCCGCGTCGAGGCCGGCGGCGACCGCCACGTCATCGTGCTCGAGAAGGACGGCTGCAAGCTTTACGAGATGTATGACGCACGCAAGGACGCGACAGGCAGCGGCTGGACCGCGGCTTCCGGCGCCGTCTTCGATCTGAGCTCCAACGCGCTGAGGCCCGACAGCTGGACCTCCGCCGATGCCGCCGGCCTGCCGATCTATCCCGGCCTCGTGAAATACGACGAGGTCGCCTCGGGCATCATCCGCCACGCGCTGAGGTTCACCGCCTCGCGCACCCAGGACGGGTTCATCCATCCGGCGACGCACGAGGCCGGCTCGAACAACGCCAGCTATCCGCCGATGGGCCTGCGCGTCCGGCTGAAGTCCTCGTTCGACGTCTCCGGCTACACCGGCGGCGCCCGCGTCGTGCTCGATGCCATGAAAAAGTACGGCATGATCCTGGCGGACAACGGCTCCAACTGGTTCTTCACCGGCGAGACCGACACGCGCTGGAACGACGACGACATGAACCAGCTCAAGGAGGTGCCCGGCTCGGCGTTCGAAGCGGTGGACACCGGACCGATCATCAAGTGACGGACGTTGCTTGCCGACCGCGGCCGGTCTAAAGTGAAGGCATATGCCCTACATCCCGAAGGAAGACCGTGCGGCGCTCGATGCTTCCATCGACGCGCTCGCGGACCACATCGTGGAACGCTCGAAGGCGGGGGATAACGAGGCGGCCTTCGCCGGCCTGCTCAATTATTCCTGCACGCGCCTGGCCCTCAGGGTCATCCGGCAGCGGTTCGGGCGGATGCGCTACTGGATCATCGCCGCCGCGACCGGCGCGCTGCGCAACGTCGCCGACGAGTTCTATCGCCGGGTGGCCGCGCCCTACGAGGACGCGCAGATCACCAAGAACGGCGACGTCGACCTCTACGTGGAGTACGACCGCGAGATACGCGGAACGAAGTGAGCTTCGCCGCGAACGGCCTGCGCCTCAGGGTGCCGGCCGTTTTCTGTATGAAGGTTCCGTCATGGACCCCTAGGCAAACGTCTCTTTTCATGATTGAGTAGCGCTGGTTCCTTAATGATCGACGACCAGGAGGTCACCGATGCATCCGCCCGGCGCTCCGCAATCGCTCGCTTCGACCGTCACATCGCCCGAGGAGGCGCCGTCGACGAAGAGGCCCTCTCTCAAATGGGCCTTCGCGCTCTTCTTCATCGCCATGCACCTCACGCTGGTCATGGCACCGTGGTTCTTCTCGTGGGGAGCCCTGATCACCGCGCTGTCCATCAACATGGTGCTCGGCACGATCGGGCTGTCCCTCGGTTACCACCGGCTGCTCACGCACGAGAGCTTCAAGGTGCCGAAGTGGCTCGAATACGTCATGGCCACCTGCGGCATCCTCGCGCTACAGGGCGCGCCGACCAGCTGGGTCGGCATGCACCGGATCCATCACGCCTTCTCGGACACCGAGAAGGACCCGCACAGCTCCGAAAGGGGCTTCTGGTGGAGCCACGTCGGCTGGGCCTTCTACCTGACGCAGAACGCCTACCGCCGCTACGCGCCGCGGTTCATGCGTGAAGCCAGGTTCTATCGGTTCTTCGACTATAGCTTCCTGTCGCAGTTGCTGCTCCAGGTCCCGCTCGCGCTGATCCTGTTCGCCATCGGCGGATGGACCTACGTGGTCTGGGGGATCTTCGTGCGCATCGTGCTCATGTGGCACTGCACCTTCCTCGTGAACTCCGCGACCCACAAGTGGGGTTACCGGAGGTACGAGACCAAGGACAAGTCGCGGAACACTTGGTGGGTGGCCCTCCTCACGTACGGCGAGGGCTGGCACAACAACCACCACGCGCAGCCGAAGTGCGCCAAGTTCGGTCGGCGCATCTGGGAGGTCGACGTCTCCTGGTACGTCCTCAAGTTCCTCAAGGCGGTCCGCCTTGCCAAGGACGTGCGGCTTCCGGCGCCGCGCGAACCAGCATGAGCTTCCCCTGATCTACCCCGACGCGGTCGGGGTCTTTTTTATATATATTAAAGACCAGAGAACAAAGAACAGAGATGAGGAAAGGACGAGGTCTCCTAAAAACGCACCGCTCAAGCGGTGCGTTTTATAAGGCCCTTCTTCTTCGTGTCTTTGTTCTCTTATATATAGCCGTTACCTCTAAACGCCTCTCGCGTATGCTATAATGTGCATATGATCGTCGACGCACATACGCACATCGGATTCGGCGGTGCCATCATCGCCGACCCGGCGAGCCTGGCCGCCTCCATGAAGAAGGCGCGCATCGACAAGGCCCTGGTCTTCGCAGGCCGCATCAACGGCTGCTCCACCAAAGACCTTCTCGCCGCGCTCGCGCCCTACCGCGGCACGCTCTATCCCGTGGGTTCGCTCACCGCCGGCGACGGCAAACGGCCGTCGAAGGCGCAGGTGGAGGAATGGCTGGCATCCGGCGCGATCCATGGCCTGAAGTTCTACCCGGGGTACGAGTACTTCTTCCCCCAGGACGAATGGCTCTCGCCGTTCCTCGAACTGCTCGCCAAGTACCGGCGCCCGGCGATCTTTCACAGCGGCGACACCTACAGCCGGGTCCATGTCGCGAAACTGAAGTACGCGCACCCGCTTCATTTGGACGAGGTCGCGGTCGAGCATCCGCAGTTGCGGATCGTCATGGCCCATCTCGGCTACCCGTGGATCACGGACGCGGCGGAGGTCGTCTACAAGAACAAGAACGTCTTCGCCGACTGCTCGGGTTTCGTCTACGGCAAGTTCGCGCCGGGCCATCGCGCGCATTTCCGGGACTGCTGGAAGGAGTTCGTCCGCATCTCCTCAGCGCCGGAACGCATCCTGTTCGGCAGCGACTGGCCGATCTCCGATCAGTCGTCCTATGTCGCCACCATGCGGCAGATCGCGGGACGCAGCGAAACTTTCTTCTCCAAGAACGCCGTCGAGCTCTTCGGGCTCGAGGCCTGACAAAATTTTTCACTCGTATGCCAATGACGCCGCAACGAACGAAGAAGATGGTCCTTATCGCCGCCGGCGCGGCGGTCGGCTTAGTGCTGATCGCCGCCGCCGTTTCGCTGACGCAGGGCGGCCCGTCCCCCTTGCGCGGGTACGGCGGTTCCGAAGGCTCGATGGCGCTGGGACTCCGCGACAGCAAGACCTCGATGGTCGCGCCCGGCATGCCGCCGATGGCCGAGTCGGACATGGGCGCCGTCTATGCGCCGTCGGCTCCGTCGCCGTATCCGCCGGACTACTATCAGACGGGCGGACAGACCGCCGCGGAGGTCGATCAGAAGATCATCAAGAACGGCTCGCTCCGTGTCACGGTCGACAACGTCTCGAACAGCCTCGACCGCATCAGCGCGATCGCCAAGGACCGGGACGGCTTCGTCCAGAGCTCCTCGGCGAGCGAGCGCGAGGACGGCAAACATGACGGCCAGGTCACCATCCGCGTGCCCGTCGTGCACTTCGAGGCCGCCATGGCCGATGTGAAGGCGCTCGCCAAGGTGGTCAATTACGAATCCGCGACCGGCCAGGACGTCACCGAGCAGTACACGGACCTCCAGGCGCAGCTCCGCAACGCGAAGGCCCAGGAGGAGGAATATCTCCGCATCATGAAGAAGGCGGAGACCGTCGAGGACATCCTCAAGGTCCAGGAACGCCTCGGCTACGTCCGCGGCCAGATCGAATCGCTCGAGGGCCGCATCAAGTACCTCGAGAACCAGACCTCGCTTTCGACCATCACCGTCTCGCTGACCGAAGAGGTCCTGGTGCAGGCCCCGACGAAGGAGTTCCGCCCCGGTTCCGTCGTCAGGGAGGCTCTGCAGACGCTCATCGTGCTCGGCCAGAACATCGTGTCCGCATCGATCTGGATCGCCATCGTCGGCGGAGGCATCGGCGTTCCGGCGCTCATCCTCGTGCTGATCGTTCGCGCGCTGGTGCGGGCCTCGAGGGCGAAGCGCGGCATGCCCAGGCAGTAGCAGCTTTCCCCGCGGCCGACATCATGAAGGAAGTACATGCCGAACGACGATCACAAGCTCATCGAGCGCTGTCAGGCGGGCGACACCGAAGCCTTCGGCCTGCTTTATGACGCCAACGTCCGCCGCGTGTACGACTTCATCTATTATCGCACCCATCACCGCGAGACCGCCGAGGACCTGACCTCCGACGTCTTCCTCAAGGTCTTCGCCAAGCTCGCCGACTTCGATGCCCGGAAGGGGACCTTCACCGCCTGGATCTACCGCATCGCCAGGAACCGCGTGATCGACCACTACCGAGCGTCAAAGGGCACGGAGGACATCGAGGACGTCTGGGACCTCCTTGCCAGCGGCGACGATCCGGCCCGCGACGCCGACGCGGCCGAGCGCCTTCGCGAAGTGGAGAGGCTCATGGCCGACCTGCCGGCCGCCCAGCGCGAGGTCGTCATCATGCGCGTCTGGGACGGCCTTTCCTACGCGGAGATCGCCGAGGCGATCGGAAAGAGCGAGGCTGCCTGCAAGATGTCGTTCTCCCGCGGAGTCGCGGCCCTGCGCAAGAACGCGCCGCTCGCCGCGATGATGCTCATCCTCATCAACCCGTTACGCTGACACTTATGACCACCGAACAGAAGATCTCCATCATCATCGAGGACTGCTGCGCGGCCGACCCGTCGCTGCACGGGCGCGAGGCGGAACTCCGCCCCATCGTCCGTGCGCTCCTCGAGGCGCAGCCGGACACCAAGTTCGACAAGAACTTCGCCGCGCGTCTTCGCAAGCAGGTCCTGGCCAAGGCGAAGAGCACGCCGTCGGGTGCGAAGACGTTCTTCGACCGGCTCAAGAACCTGAACCGCAACGACGTCTTCGTGCTCGGCGGCGCCGCGCTCGGCCTGGTGCTTGCCGTGACGCTCGCGACGACCGCGGCCATCGGGAACAAGGGCGTCAAAAGGGTCGAGCTCGCGCATGTGACGCCGCAGCCGTCGATGCCCGCGGGCACTTCGGCGGGCATCACCAGCCTGTCTGACGGCGCCTTCGGCGATCTTCGCGGCGCGTCACCGCAGCAGCTCGACGCCGGACGAGGCGGTACCATGGGTCTCGCGTCCAACGCGGTACCGGCCCCGTCCGACCCTGCCAGCGCGATCGCTCCGGACAAACTGACGATCATGCCCGCGCCTACGCCGGTCAATTACCGGTTCGTCTACTCCGGAGAGATCGCCCTTCCCGGCGAAAAGGTGCAGGTCTACCGGCGCGTCAAAGGGTTCAGCGGCGGATCGCCGGCCTCGCTGTTCCCGATGGTCCAAAACGTGGTCGACCTCACAAGGCTCCAGGATCCCAAGATCCAGAATTTCAGCCTCATCGACGACCGCGAGTTCGGCTACAACGTCTACGTGGAGGCGCTCGAAGGCGCGGTGTCGTTCAGTCAGTACTGGCCGAAGTGGCCGCATCCGGAAAACACCTGCAGAGACGAAGCTTGTTTCGAGCAGTATCGGCTGAAACCGGGCGACATGCCTGCGAACGACGCCATCGTCGGCGCGGCCGAGGCCTTCCTGTCCGACTACGGGATCGCTCGCGATGCTTTCGGGGCGCCCGAGGTGCGCGATGACTGGAGACAGCAGCTCGCGGCCGCCGACGGCGCCGTTGACCGGATCTACGTTCCGGAGAACGTTTCGGTCGTGTATCCGACGAAGATCGGCGGCATGACCGTCGATGAAGGCAACGGCGTTTCGACCGGCATGTCCGTCACCGTCAACGTCAGGCACATGCGGGCAGACGGCGCCTGGGGCATCACCTCGAACGCCTACGAGAGCTCCGCGTATCCTGCCGAGACCGACATGGACCGCCTGCGCACCTTCATAGAAAAAGGAGGCGTCTGGGGCTTCTGGCAGAATCCGGAGGCCGAGACCGTGGACGTCGTGCTCGGCGAACCCGCGACGGTCCTGGTGCGCATCTGGAAGACCCGGGACGACGGCATGGGAGAAGAACTGTTCGTGCCCGCGCTGCGGTTCCCGATCGTGAAACCTCCGACCGACGGTTCGCTCTGGGGGCGCACCGCCGTGCTCGTCCCGCTCGCGAAGGACATGCTCGAGGAAGGTCCGGTCGGACGGCCGATGCCGCTCATGGCGCCTGACATGGTCAGATAGGCGAAAAGGCCCCTGGCGGGGCCTTTTCTCTTGCGATACACTTCTCCCGTTCACCTCACCAAACATTATGGACATGGACCTCAGGGTCATCCGCGCGGGACTCGTTCGCTCTTCCGTCGTGCTCGCGCTCGGCCTCATCGTCGCCGTGGCGATCGCCGGCTGCGTCGCTTATAAGATGAAGTCGCTCGGCCACTCCATCTCCGTGACCGGCTCCGCCGAGCGGTTGATCGTCTCGGACACCGTGAAGTGGGTCGGCCGCATCACCAAGAACGTCGCCGCCGACGGCCTGAAGGACGGCAACGCCGAAGTGAAGAAGAACATCGCCGCGGCGCTCGCGCAGCTCAAGGCTGCGGGCGTGAAGGACGAGGAGATCACGGTCAGGCCGACGAACGTCTACGCGGTCTATGGCACAGACGAAGGTCAGCCGTACGGCACGTCGAGCCGCGTGGTCGGCTACGCGCTCGATCAGACCTTCCTGGTGGAATCTTCGGACGTGCGCGGCGTGACCAAGCTCGGCCAGGAGGTCGCCGACAGGATGCTCGAGGCCGGCGTGGTCTTCACGACCGACAGCCTGGAGTATTACTACAGCAAGCTCGGCGCACTGAAGCTCGACATGCTGTCCGAGGCGACCAAGAACGCCAAGGACCGCGCCGAGCGTATCGTCGGCAGCACCGGCGGCACGCTCGGACCCGTCGCTTCCGCGGGCATGGGCGTCTTCCAGGTGACGGCCGTGAACTCGACCGAGATCTCGGACTACGGCGCTTACGACACCTCGTCGATCGACAAAAAGGTGACCGCGGTGGCGCGCGCCGAGTTCTTGCTGCGTTAGACCAGGCCTCCGGCCGCTTGCCCCTGCGCTCATGGGTATCTTCGGCAGTCTCATCCTGATCGCCGCGATGATCTGGTTCATCGAGGCCATGCTCGAGTGACGTTATGCACCCGCTCATCGCTGCCATCCTCGGCGTCGTCGAAGGACTGACCGAGTTCCTGCCGGTCTCTTCGACCGGACATCTCATCCTGGCGTCTCGGCTCATGGGTCTCGCCCAGACCGAGTTCGTGAAAAGCTTCGAGATCGCCATCCAGCTGGGCGCCATCCTCGCGGTCGTGGTGTTGTACCGGAAGACGCTGTTCAACGACATCGAGGCGCTCAAGCGCGTCATCGTGGGCTTCATTCCCACCGGCATCCTCGGGCTCGTGTTCTATAAGATAGTGAAGCGCTATCTGCTCGACAGCGACGCGACCGTGCTTTGGGCATTGTTCCTCGGCGGCATCGCGCTCATCGCCTTCGAACTGCTGCATCGGAGCAAACCGGGGACCGACGGCGAGGCCGACGTGCGCAAGATCACGTACCGCCAGGCGCTGGTGATCGGCGTCTGCCAGTCGGTGGCGATGATCCCAGGGGTCTCGCGTTCCGCCGCATCGGTCGTCGGAGGGCTGGCACAGGGCATCGACCGGGCGACGACCGTGCGTTTCTCTTTCCTGCTGGCGGTGCCGACGATGCTCGCGGCCACTGGCCTCGACCTCATCAAGAGCCGCGGTTCGTTCGTCGCGGGCGACGCGACGGCCTTGGCCATCGGAGCCGCCGTATCGTTCGCGGTGGCGCTGCTCGCCATCAAGTTCCTTTTGAAATACGTCAGGACGCATACGTTCATCCCGTTCGGTATCTATCGGATCGCGGTCGCGCTGGCTTTCTGGTCGCTGCTCCGGTAGCGCGCCATAAAAAAACCGCGCAAACGCGCGGGTTTCATTTGAGCCGGATGAGATGATGGACCTGCGATCGGCCTCGACCGTCCGCAGGCATGTGCCATAGGATGGCGCGATGCCGCTCCGGCACCTCGAGGAATCCTCCGTGGGTAGAGATGGCCTGCTGCAGACGGCCGATCGCCTCGGCGAGCGTCATGCGTTTGCCCTCGAGCGCCTCCGCGGCCTTCTTGACGCCTGCGGGAAGCGGCAGCGCTCCGCGGGTCGGTCCGAAACACGGATCATGGAAACGATAGGTCACGGGGCGCGGCTTGCGTTTCGCGCGTCGCCGCCTTTCGGACCATCTTCTGATCCTCGCGATCATCGTCCCTCCTCTCAGGCCGGCGCCAGCTCGTCGACATGATAAGCGCCCACTGCTCCGTTCGGGTGTTCCACGAGCATGACCAGGCCGCTGTTCCCGAACGCGGGACCGACGACCTGCCCCTTCGCGCCTTCCGACCTCTGCCGGAGATGACGCCGATTCACCCGCCAGCCCGAGGTTTCCCCGAGACGGCGGACCTGCACCGGAGAACCGTTTTGCAGCCATTTTTTGACCATGGACAGCCTCCTTAAAAAGTGCGAAAAGCAAGCTTAGCGCTTCTGAGCCCCCGCGTCAATCCGGCCAGTTCGCCCCGAACGTGTTAACATGAACGCCGTATGCGCCTCGAGGACGACGCCGAACGGACGGAGAACGAAGCGGACGAGGTCGCCGCGGCCGCGCTCTGTCCTGCCTGCGGCGCGGGAACGACCCAGGAGAAATGCAAAGTGGTCTGCCGCAGCGAACGCTGCGTCTACCGCATCGTTTATAACTGTTCTGAGTTCTGACATGGCCAAGGATCCGACATCATGGGGCGACGTCGCCGAATGGTACGACAGGATGCTGGGGGACGGCGACACCTTCCAGGCGAAGGTGATCCTGCCGAACCTTACGCGTCTGCTGTCTCTCGAAAAGGACGAACGCGTCCTGGACCTCGCCTGCGGGCAGGGCTACTTCGCGCAGGCCTTCGCGGCCCAGGGAGCGAAGGTGACAGGTGCGGACGTCGCACCGGAGCTCATCGCGCTCGCCGGCAAGAACGCCGAGAAATCCGCCAAGGGTGACGCCCCCGCGTTCCTTGTGGCGCCGTCGAACGACGTGGCCGCGGTCGCGACCGGCTCGATCGACAAGGTCACCATCGTGCTCGCGCTCCAGAACATCGAGGACGTGGGCGGCACGTTCAAGGAGTGCGCCCGCGTGCTCGCTCCGGGCGGCTCGCTCCATCTCGTGCTGAACCATCCGTCCTTCCGCGTGCCGAAAGGCAGCAGCTGGGAGTGGGACAAGAAGACCGGCGCGCAGTATCGCCGCGTCGACCGCTATCTCATGGAATCCAAAGCGAAGATCCAGATGCGGCCCGGCGCAGACCCGTCCGCGACCACCGTGTCCTTCCACCGGCCGCTCGAATACTTCGTGAAGGCGCTGGCCAGGTCGGGATTCCGCGTTTCGGACATGGAAGAGTGGATCTCGCATAAAAAGAGCGACTCTGGGCCGCGTGCCGCCGAGGAGAACCGCAGCCGCAAGGAGATCCCGATGTTCATGTATCTCGAGGCTCGCGCATGAAGGACGCCGGTCGAAAACCGATCCTGATCTTTGACGGCGACTGCGGCTTCTGCCGTACGTGGATCGACCACTGGAAGACGCTCACTGGCGAGCGCATCGAATACGCGCCGTACCAAGAGGTGGAGCAGCGCTACCCCCAGGTGCCGACGTCGGCGTTCCGCCGCGCGGTGCAGTACGTTTCCGCGGACGACAGCGTCGCGAGCGGCGCGGAGGCGGTGTTCATGAGCCTCGCGGCCGTGCCGGGCAGGGGAGGCTGGCTCTGGACGTATCGGCATGTGCCCGGGTTCCGTCCGGCGACCGAGGCCGCCTACGGGTACATCGCCCGCCATCGGTCCTTCGCCGCGAAAATGACGCGGCTCCTCTGGGGCCCGCGGCTGGAGCGTTCCGAGTATCTTCTCTCGCGCTGGATCTTCCTGCGAGCGCTCGGCGTCCTGTACCTCATCGCCTTCTTTTCCTACTTCGTCCAGCTGGACGGCCTCATCGGCCAGCAGGGCATACTCCCGGTCGCGAACTTCCTGAAGGCGGCCGAGGCGCGTTTCGGCGAGACCGCAGCCTGGCTGTTCCCGACGTTCGCGTGGCTGAATCCCAGCGACGCCGCGTTGAACGGCATCGCCCTGGGCGGCGTGGTCTTGTCGCTCGCGGTGATCGCGGGATTCGCGGTCCTGCCATCGCTCGCGTTGCTCTACGCGGGCTACTTGTCGCTCACCGTCGCCGGCCAGAATTTCCTGTCGTTCCAATGGGACGCGCTGCTCCTGGAGATGGGGTTCCTGGCCCTGTTCCTCGCCCCGCGCTCTTGGAACCCTGACC
>JGI10216J12902_101517756_pt1 | contig 16195 bp, 17 predicted proteins | sample KanNatreferecore_FD_12902 | JGI IMG/M metagenome (IMG submission 12902)
TCCTCCCCGGCACCCGGCTCAAGCCCCAGGATCTGATACGCCTCCTTCGCATCCATGCCGCTCGCAGCCGAAGGCGCGCGCTTCCGCGCAGCGTCGTCAGCGTGCAAGTTGTCGCGCCATCCGGGATGCGCGCGGTCGAGATAACCTTCAAGGAGCCGTAGCGACTCCGGATCGCCGCGGACGTCCTCAGCAACTTCTTGAAGCTCGGATAGACTTAGGGCGGACAAGCGATTTCCCTCGTGGCGGCCGGCGAGCACCTGCCCATCCATCGCGCCCGTGTCGTGGTCGAGTTGCATCTCTAGACCTGCAGACCGCACTGCGGAGCTCTGCCCGGGGCCTCCGACATGCCGAATTGCGCGATGGCGGCGAAAGAGCATGAGGCCGGCCATTGCGACCGGTATCGCAAGAGCGAACTGGCGCACAAAAGCGAGCGCCACACCCACCACCATCAAGGCGACGCCGCCGGTCATATAGAGCTGACGCGCCAGGTCACCCGGCGGAGTACGCACGATATGACGAAGAAGGAGCCCGAGGATCGCAAGCCCCAGGAGAAGGGGCAGGATGATCCTCATTTCTTGAGCTGCGGAAGGAGGAGGCGCGCGCCATCTCCGATGCTCGTCTCGAGAGCCTTTAGACCGCCGGCAGCGTAGGTCGCCACGGCATTCAGGAGGGAGCGCAATTCCGCAGCGGAGGCGCGGTTGAAGGGGAGATAAGCACCGCGCGTGAGTCTCGCGATCTCTCGAAACGTGCGCTCCGCCTCGGCATCCCGCCCCTCATGAAACATAAAGGCGCGCACGCCGAGGAGTCCGATCTCGCCGGCCAGCTGGCAGAGGTGATCCGGGTTCTCTTCCATCGCATCGCCCACATAGGCCAGCGCTGCGATAGGGCGCTTCTCCGCTTCGCGCCGGACATGGCCAAGGACTTTCCTTATCTGCGTCTGCCCACCCCGGCACTGGATCTTCACCATCAGGTCGCGGAGCGCCCGGGCATTGGCGACAAAGGGCGATGCGCGGCTCTCGCCGACCCCTCGGAAATACACAAGTTGAACCGCAAGGCCACCCACCGCGGCGGCCGCGTCGAACATTTCCGCCTGCATCTCGCACGCCAGATCCCAAGTCGGCTGCCGGCTCATAGTGGCATCGAGGGCGAACACAAGCCGCCCGCGCGCCTGCGCCGCCGGGGCGATCCGTCCCGCTTCCTGTAGGAACGCATCGATCTCCGAGCGAGGGGAAACCGCCGGCCTCACCTCGCCACTCCCTGTGCTGATGTTGCGACCCTTTGCCATTCCAGGGAGAATGTGGCGCGTCTGTCGTCTTGCGCAAGCCCAGCGTAGCCGCTAGCGGATGCGCGTCGAGCTAGGTCATGAAGCCCGCAACCATCCGCACCGTCGCCGCGCTGCGAAACGAGGTTGGAAAATGGGGCGCAGCCGGCCTCCGGACGGGCATGGTGCCAACAATGGGGGCTCTCCATGCGGGGCATCTTTCGCTGATCGAGGCGGCCGGGCAAACCTGCGACCGCGTAATCGTGACCCTTTTCGTCAACCCGACGCAATTCGCCCCGACAGAAGATTTCTCCGCCTACCCGCGCGACGAAGAGGCCGATCGGCAGGAGTTGTCGGCGCTCGATGTCGATTTGCTGTTTGCGCCCTCGACAGCGGAAATGTACCCGGCCGGCTACGACACAAAAGTCGTCGTTGGTGGGCCCAGCGCCGGGCTCGAATCAGAGTTTCGCCCGCACTTCTTCGCGGGCGTCGCGACCGTCGTGACAAAGTTGCTTGTCGCCGCCCTCCCCGAGCGTGCCTTCTTCGGGGAGAAGGACTTTCAGCAGCTTCTTGTTGTGAAGAAGCTCGTCCGCGATCTCAATCTTCCGACGGAGATCGTCGGGTGCCCCACAATGCGCGAGCCCGACGGTTTGGCGATGTCGTCACGCAACGCATACTTTGGCGAAAGGGAGCGCGCGGCGGCCCCGCAGCTGTACGGGACATTGCTGGAAATCGCCGAGCGCGTGCGCGCCGACGACAATCTTGCGGAAGCGCTCGCCTCGGGCCACGACCGACTTAGCGCGGCCGGATTTGCAGTGGACTATCTTGAGCTCCGCAACGCGGAGACGCTCGAGCCGGTAACTGACAGGGCCAGCGAGCCGCTTCGTGTGTTGGGAGCAGGAAAGCTCGGAAAGACCCGGCTGATCGACAATGTGGCGGTCTAGAGCAGGCCGAGATCAGCCAGGTTCCGCCGGAGCTCCGGCGGCAGCTCGCGAAATGCGGCGCGCGCAGCGGTCAGGTCACGTGGGGCATCTGTCGGCTTAAGATACCGCCAACCCTGAAACGCACGACGCGGCTGCCATTCCGTCGCAATAGTCCTCGGCTCGAGCACGAGGCGACAGCGTTGGATGCCGTCCGTATCGCGGAACGGACGGATATCGAGCAGTCGTTGCCGCGCCTGCACGTTCCCACGGATGACCCAGTAAAGTGAGCCTCCGTCCAGCAACGCCTCTGCTTGCTTTGGGATCATCCGAGTCGTGTGGCCGTGCTCGGGCTTCTTGCCTCTGCGTTTCAGCTCCTTGACACGCTCGGCGATCCACTCGTCGAGATCTTCGATGCTCTCGCAGCCGACACAGAGCTTTATGAGGTGGAGCGCCATGCAAGGTGACTTAGTCCGCTCCGCCACCGCCGACAACCCAGGCGAATGTCGTTCCCGCTCAATCCACAGGATCGGGGACTATCACGACCGCCACCATCCCCTGGTCCACTTGTTGCCCTGCCCCAATACGAACGGAGGCAACCTTGCCCGTGACTGGTGCGGTGACGGAATGCTCCATCTTCATTGCTTCGAGGCTAAACAGGGGATCGCCCGGCACGACACGCTGCTCCGGAACCACTGAGACAGCGATAACCCGACCGTTCAGGGGCACCTTGATGTCCCCACTTGCATCGCCCTCGCCCGGATCGGGGGCAAGAGGATCCCGAAACGCAACGCGAAGTTGGCTCCCACCGTCAAGCACGAACGCCTTAAGACGAAGCCAGTATATTTCGGCATCGGCGGTCTCTGCCGGCGCCTCCCCTCCGACGGAGATGACGTGCAGCTGTCCGTCGAACCATTCAAGTTCCGCCTCGCTCGGCTCGCCGTCGATCTCGACGTCCATGCCCGACCTCCGGCCCAATCCGGAAAGTTCGAAAGCATCGGTCCGCGCCCATGGGCCGCCTGCTGCAGCAGCTGATTTGTCCGCTTCTTGCGTTACGAACTGGGCGATGGCGCGTGCGGCGCGGCCGGGACCGATTGGCGCTCCAACGAGACCCGACAGTTCGCGATCGAGAAAGCCGGTATCGACTGTGCCGGATCTAAAGACAGTCGAATCGACCACGGCTAACAGGAAGCCGAGATTGGTCTTGGGCCCGGCAATCCGCGTTTGACGAAGCGCTCTTGAAAGTCTGCCGATGGCTTCCGAGCGATCCTGGCCATGCACGATGACTTTGGCTAGCATCGCGTCATAGAACGGGCTAACGACCGAACCCGCCTCGGCGCCTGCGTCGACGCGCACATTCGCATCGGAAGGATACGAGGCGAGAACGATGTCCCCCGTGACGGGCCTGAACCCTTGAGCGGGATCCTCGGCATAGAGACGCGCCTCGATCGCATGACCTTGAAGGCTGATCTCCTCCTGTCGCAGGGGTAGCGGCTCTCCCGCGGCGACCAGGAACTGCCACTCGACGAGGTCGAGCCCGGTTACTCTCTCCGTTACCGGATGCTCCACCTGAAGACGGGTATTCATCTCGATAAAGAAAAAGTTCTCGGGCCTAAGCTCGTTCGATGCATCGGCCACGAACTCAACCGTTCCGGCGCCGCGATATCCGACAGCGGCAGCCACCCTCACTGCGGCGGCCCCGATTGCGTGACGCACATCATCCGACAATCCCGGTGCAGGCGCTTCTTCGATCACCTTCTGGTGACGCCGCTGCACCGAGCAGTCCCGTTCGAAGAGGTGCACGACATTGCCGTGCGCATCTCCGAAGACCTGCACCTCTATGTGACGCGGCGATTCGATGCAGCGCTCGATGAGCACGCGATCTTCGCCAAAGGCACCAAGAGCCTCCCGTCTGGCGGACACCAATGCATCATCGAAGTCGAGCGCGCGAACGACCCGACGCATCCCGCGGCCGCCACCGCCGGCGACCGCCTTGATCATGACGGGATAGCCGAGTTCGTATGCCTTCTGCTTCAGGAAGGACGGCTCCTGCCGCTCACCCCCATAGCCCGGAACCACGGGCACCCCGGCAAGAGCGGCCAGTGACTTCGCCTCCGCCTTCGAGCCCATCGCGCGAATCACGTTCGCTGGGGGCCCGATAAAGATCAGCCCAGCGGCAGAAATCGCCTCGGCGAAGGCCGCATTTTCGGAGAGAAACCCGTAGCCCGGATGCACAGCCTCGGCGCCGCTTTTGACGGCTGCGGCCACAATCCTCTCGATCGAAAGATAGCTGTCTCCCGCTGGTCCCTCGCCGATCCGCACGTGAGCATCCGCCTCGCGCCAGTGCGGCCAGCTCCGGTCCGCGTCCGTCATCACGGCGATCGTGCGGATACCCATTCGCCGCGCGGTGCGGATGATCCGGCGCGCAATCTCCCCGCGATTGGCAATGAGCACCGAACGGAACATCGCCCCTCTACCCGCCGTGCAGCGAGGCTCCTTCTAATGCGCCACAGGGCGACTGGGAAACGGTCCGGTCAAAATATCGAGGACAAGCCTCCCGGCGCCGGAGGCGGGGTTCAGCAGGCCACCACGTTGACCGCCAGGCCGCCCTTGGAGGTCTCCTTGTAGCGATCGCTCATATCCGCGCCGGTCTGGCGCATCGTTTCGATGCAATTGTCGAGCGGGACGAAATGCGATCCGTCGCCGCGCAACGCCAGCGAGGCGGCGCTCACCGCCTTGACCGCGCCCAAAGCGTTCCGCTCGATGCAGGGCACCTGGACCAGTCCGCCGATCGGATCGCAGGTCATTCCGAGATGGTGCTCCAGCGCGATCTCGGCGGCATTCTCGATTTGCGCGTTCGTAGCGCCGAGCGCTGCCGCGAGGCCCGCGGCCGCCATCGCCGACGCCGATCCGACCTCGCCTTGGCAGCCTACCTCGGCGCCGGAGATAGAGGCGTTGTGCTTTATGATGCCGCCAATCGCCGCCGCGACCAGCAGAAAGGTTCGGACCCCTTCGCGATCTGCCCCAACGCAGTGCTCAAGGTAGTAGCGGATCACGGCCGGGATCACCCCGGCCGCCCCATTTGTCGGCGCAGTCACAACGCGGCCACCAGAGGCATTTTCCTCGTTCACCGCCATCGCGTAGACTGAAAGCCAATCCATGATGCGGTGTGGCTGCAGGCTGTTGGCACCGTGCTCTGCGGCAAGCTGACGATAGATGTCAGCAGCGCGCCGTTTAACCTTGAGCCCACCGGGCAGCGTGCCGGCCTGTGACAGCCCCCGGTTCATGCACGATTCCATGGCCGACCAGATTCGGTCGAGGCCGGCATCGAGATTCTGCTGAGGTGCCCTCGCCTGCTCATTCGCCCGCTTCATCTCGGCGACCGAAAGCCCCGAGCGTTCCCCCATTGCGAGCATCTCCGCGGCGGTCTCGAAGGGATAAGGGACGGGCGTGGCCGAGGCCGGATCGATGGCGTCGGCGTCACGCTGTGCGAGCTCGTCGGCGGCGAGGACGAACCCGCCGCCGACCGAGTAAAAGATGCGCTCGGCAATCTTTGTTCCCGTAGCGTCGAACACAGTAAAGGCCATGCCGTTCGCGTGGCCTGGCAAGGGAGGTCCATAGTCGAACGCGATGTCAGCCTCCGGATCGAAGGCGATTCCCGGAAGCCCAAGCTGTCTCAGGTTCTGCGACACTTCGAAGGAGGCGAGCATATCCGCGACGCGATCGGAATCGACGCTTTCCGGCCGCTCACCCGCGAGAGCCAGCGCGATCGCGCGATCGGTGCCGTGGCCCTTTCCGGTGAAGGCAAGCGAGCCGTACAGGCTCACCCTTATTCTTTGAGCGCGAGCGGCGATCGGTCGAAGCGTTTCCTCGACGAAACGGCGCACGGCCACCATCGGCCCGACAGTGTGTGAACTCGACGGACCGATCCCGATCTTGAAGAGGTCGAAAACACTCAAGAACATGCGCAATCGCCATTAACCCTACTTCATGGGAGATCGGGCGGATGTCCGCTCGCGACAAGGCGCGACGCGCCGACAACGCCCAGAAAGCGCGCCGTTAGCAGTCAAGGTAAATAGCTAAAATCCTCTCCAATTCATGTGGACATCGCCTAGCCGTAGGCAGGTCCGCCATTGCCGGACGTCGACCGGATCGGGAAAATCAGGATGCTGGGGAAAAGGAACGGCGTGGGCAAGCACATGGCACACCCGCAGGACAACAGCCTGGCCCCGTTTGCCAGCACAACGATCATTCAGTTCGGGATACTCTGCTGCGCCATCGCTATGGTGGTTGTGCTCACCGTTGCCTTGATTGCCCGCTGACTTCGCGCACGCCGCGCCATTCCTGATGCGCCATTCAGCCTGTGGTTTGACCTTCCGCCGGGCGGAAAACGAGCGAAAGCCCATTGATGCAATGCCGTTTGCCGGTTGGCGGCGGCCCGTCGTCGAAGACGTGTCCGAGATGTCCCCCGCAACGACGGCAGTGCTCCTCAATGCGGACCATGAAGTGTGAAGTGTCCTCCGTGTAGGCAACGTTCCCCTGAATCTCCTGCCAAAAGCTCGGCCAGCCGGTCCCGCTGTCGAACTTCTTGTCGGACTCGAAAAGCGGCAGGTCACAGCCCGCACAGGCGTAAGTGCCCTTCCTATGCTCCTTTAGAAGCTCGCTCGTCCACGGATGCTCGGTGCCCTCCTCGCGGAGCACGATGTATTGCTCCGGCGTGAGGATCTTGCGCCACTCCTCCGGTGTCTTGGTGATCTCGAAGACCTCGTTGGCAGCTTCACTGCGCGCGCGGCCGACGCCGAATCGAGTCGCGAGGGCCGCGAGTCCTGCAGTTGCAGCGCCGGCAAGGAGGAAATGGCGTTTCGTCATCATGTTCGACCTCGATCATCGATGCGCGACAGGCGTAAGGAGCACACCAGCCGGCCAGAATGTAGCGTCTACGCCACAAAACCCCCAAGGGTTTCGCGGTCACGACGATTCAATCCGGGGTGAGAAGCCGCGTCAGGGGCTACTAGGCAGCGTTCGCGTCCGCCATTTCGAGCTCGCGCTTTCGTCCGACGCGCTCGATCATCTCAGTCAGATCAGGACGCAGGCGGACCTGCTCCGCATAATGGCGGCGAAGAGCGGAAACGAGCTTTCCGGCGCGCCCCAGAAGGTCATCTGCCATGCCGATCATGCGGGAATTTGGCCAGGCCTGCGGACGGATCTCCCGGATATGGGCGAAGATCACGTCCTCCGGCGTCTCTGAGCGCGCCTCCGCCAGAAGGATCGCCATCGAGGCTGTCGAGCGTGAAATCCCGGCGTGGCAGTGGACAAGGAGGTGATTGAGCGGACTGTCGACGGCGGCCGCCAACCCCTTCCCGAACTCCAGCAGCGCCTCGACATGGTGCCGCTCGGGCAGCGACATGCCCGAAGTGGGGTCGATGATGTCATCGAAGCGAAGCGTTAGCCGCTTGTGCGGGCCGTAGGCGGCAAAATCCGCGGGCTCCGGGTACCCCGGATCAAGGATCGAAAGAACGTGGCTGACGTCGGCGTTCTGGAACGCGCCGAGTTCCGTCAGCCCGCAGATAGTGAGATGGCGCTTCGGGGACTTCGCTAGCATGGAGGCTCCTTCACGTCCTGATAGGCAATAAAGTGTGGCGATCCAAAGACTGTTCCTCGCTGCGCGAGTGGGCCGCCGCCACCCTTGCTGGCCAGCGGGAGCGCTTCCCCTTCTCTCCAGCAGGACGTAGTTTGCCGCCGGGCAGGTTAACGGAAGGCCGAAATGCGCGGGTTCTTGATCAGAATCGTTATCGTCGCGGCGGGGTTGTGGGTGGCCTCGAAGCTCGTGCCGGGCGTCAGGATAGACGATGCGTGGTCGCTGGTGTGGGCCGCGCTAATACTCGGCATCATCAACGCGATCGTCCGCCCGGTCCTCGTCATTCTCACCCTTCCGCTGACGATTCTGACCCTCGGACTGTTCCTGCTCGTCATTAATGCCGCCATGCTGTCGCTGGTCGCCTGGATGCTGGACGGCATGACGGTCAGCGGTTTCTGGTCCGCATTCTTTGGCGCCGTTGTCGTCTCGATCACAGGCTGGGTCGCGTCTGGTTTCATTGGCGACAACGGCCGAGTCGAGAAGATCACAGTGGTCGAGCGGCTCTAGGAGCCACTCTTCTTCGAAGACACTGTGATCCGCGGATCATTGGCGAATATGGCGCGCGGAAACTCGAGCCGCAGCCGCGGAAGTTCGCAGAGCGCTTGAACCCCTAGCGGACTGATCCGCAACCGCCAGGTCTGGCGCGATTGAGGCGTCTTGGCAGCGAACGCCCGACAGGAAAGAAGCGCGACGTTTGCACCTCCTTCTGGATCGCGAGCCGATTCATATCGAATGACTTCGACGTCGCATTGGCGCGCGGCTTCCCCAAGCGCTTGGCAGGCGGCGTATTCTGTTGGGTGAACCCAGGCCTTGCGATCGCGGGACAGCGGAGGCGCGGTAAGATCCAATGAGCGCGTAGTTCCGAACGCGGTGGCGAACAGTGTGAACTCGGAAAAGGCGCCTGCCGGAGGCTCGGTCGCCGGCGAACGCGCAAAGAACAGGAGGCGGTGAAATGCGAGCTCGGCAACCGCGGTTCGCGGGTTCTCGGAAGCATAGAACACGCCGGCTGTTCGTCCTGCTCTCCGAAATCTGGAACCGACCGGATAGATCGAGTCGTACCTAAATGGCGTAGCGAGCAGATAGTGCAGGTGCTGGCACTCCGGTGGAACAAGCGGCTTCGTACGCTCGAGCTCTTCCTCAAGCACCGCCTGCTCCGGCAGCGAATCTACAACTTTGAGGGTCGAGACGATGTGCTGAGCCTCCACCATCCGCCAGCACTTTGCTCTCAGCGGACGGGCTTCAGACGACAGCGCGCTCGGCGTCCAGGTAGGCAAGAACGTTGACCAGTCCGGAAACGGTTTCGATCATTGCAATCGGTCTGTCCCCGAGCAGAAGATTCTCATTGCGCAACCACGCACGCGCCGTTGTCTCATCGCCGCCGACAATTGAATCGAGCGAGCGGAAGAGGCGAATGAAAAGAAGTGAAAGTTCGTAAGATTTGTTGTCCGGCTCCAGGCTGAACTGACCGCGCGCCATTCGGGAGATACTGGCTTCGGAGAGTCCGATAATGCGTCCGAGCAGGCGATTGGAAACGCCCAATCGCTCCGCCGACCGGAGTACCGCTTTAGAGACTACCGCGCCCTTCAACGGTTCATCGGCAGAGTCCGGCGAGGAGAGTATCTTTCCCATGCAAGAAATATATCAGAAACTTGCAGAAGAAATCAAGGTGCGCCAGCCCGGTTTGGTTTAGGCGGCTCATCACGAGGAGACAAATGGCAGTGATACGACTGGAATCGACTCTCGCGCCGGCTGACAGTCACCGCATCCACATACGGGAGGAGTCGACATGCATCTTTCTCTGAGCACACGCGTCTGCCTGATCGCGACCACGCTGGCATTTGCGCCGGTCGGAGTGGCCGTCGCGCAAGACAGCGCCATGGGGTTCTTCGTCACCAGTGTCGGTCCAGGCGACGGCGCCAATCTCGGTGGACTCGATGGCGCTGACGCGCATTGCCAAGCGCTCGCCGAAGCGGCCGGCGCGGGCGGAAAGACCTGGCGCGCCTACCTCAGCACAAGCGGCGACGGTTCGGTCAATGCGCGCGACCGCATCGGGTCGGGGCCATGGGCTAACGCGAAGGGAGTAGAGATCGCGGCGAGCGTCGAAGAACTTCACACTGAGCCGAACAAGATCAACAAGGAGACGGCGCTCGACGAGAACGGCAACACCGTGAAGGGCCGCGGCGATGATCCGAACCAGCATGACATATTGACGGGTACGCAGCAGGATGGCACCGCCTTCCCGGCGGGAGAGGACAGAACTTGCAGCAACTGGACGTCGAACGGTGAAGGTTCGGCAATGGTCGGCCACCACGACCTGATCGGGAATCCTCAGAACATCAACTTCTGGAACTTCTCGCACCCCTCGCGCGGCTGCAGCCAGGAAAACCTGGTCGGCACCGGCGGGGCGGGATTGTTCTACTGCTTCGCGGCGAACTGAGCGTCGCTGGAGCGTTCCCCGCTACATCCTGAACACGCCGAATCGCGTCTCCGCGGCCGGCGTGTTCGCGCAGACGGCGAAAGCCAGCCCAAGCACATCGCGCGTCTCCGAGGGCAGGATGATGCCGTCATCCCAAAGCCGCGCTGTCGCGTAGTACGGGTTGCCCTCCGCTTCGTAGCGTTCACGCACAGGGATCTTGAACGCCTCCTCCTCGTCAGCCGACCAGGTCTTCCCCTCTGCCTCCAGATTATCGCGGCGAATGGTGGCGAGTACCGATGCCGCCTGCTCGCCTCCCATGACGGAGATCCGGGCATTCGGCCAAGCGAAGAGGAAGCGTGGAGAGAAGGCGCGGCCGCACATCCCGTAATTTCCTGCCCCATAGGAGCCGCCGACGATGACGGTGATCTTCGGTACCGACGCGCAGGCGACCGCCATGACGAGCTTGGCGCCATCCTTCGCGATGCCGCCGGCCTCATAATCCTTGCCGACCATGAATCCGGTGATGTTCTGCAGAAAAAGGAGTGGGATCTTCCGCTGACAGCAGAGCTGGACGAAATGCGCTCCCTTCAGCGCCGATTCGGAGAACAGGATGCCGCCGTTGGCTAGGATGCCGACTCGCGTTCCCTGGATGGAGGCAAAACCGGCGACAAGAGTCTCGCCGTAGAGCGCTTTGAATTCCGCAAACTCCGACGCGTCTGCTAGCCGCGCGATGATGGCGCGTGGGTCATATTGCCGGCGAACGTCGATGGGCACGATCTCCTCAAGCGACGCGGGTGGGACCAGCGGCTCGATTGCTGGTTCGAAGCTTGCCACGCGGATGGGGCCGAGATTCCTCACGATGTCGCGGAGGATCGCTAGCGCATGCCGGTCGTCAACGGCGTAATGATCGACGACGCCGGATCGCCTCGCATGAACATCGGCGCCGCCGAGCTCTTCCGCAGTCACCACTTCTCCCGTTGCCGCCTTCACGAGCGGCGGACCGCCGAGGAAGATTGTCCCCTCCCCCTTTACGATCACCGCCTCGTCAGACATCGCCGGCACATAAGCTCCCCCCGCCGTGCACGAGCCCATGACCGCCGCGATCTGCGGAATACCGGCCGCGGAAAGCGTCGCCTGATTAAAGAAGATACGGCCGAAGTGCTCGCGATCGGGAAACACCTCAGTCTGGTGCGGCAGGTTCGCACCGCCCGAATCGACAAGGTAGATGCAAGGCAGCCGGTTCTCGCGCGCGATCTCCTGTGCGCGGAGATGCTTCTTCACAGTCATCGGATAGTAGGTGCCGCCCTTAACGGTGGCGTCGTTGCACACGATCATCACGAGGCGGCCATGCACACGGCCAATGCCGGTGATGATGCCGGCACCGTTGATCGCCTCGCCGTACATGTCATGCGCTGCAAGCGGCGACAATTCGAGGAAGGGCGAGCCGGGATCGATCAGTCCCGCGATCCTGGCGCGAGGCAGCAGTTTTCCGCGCGCCAGATGCCGCTCGCGCGCGCGCTCCGGGCCGCCAAGTGCGACCTCGGACCGGATCGCGCGGTAGGTGGCGACGAGTTCAGCCCACGCAGACGAGTTTTCTGGTGAGAGATGTGGATCAACCGATTCAGCTTTGATTATCGTCAAAATACCCGCCTCAGGAACCCCACCGACAGTAGTGCAATTTCCATTCTGCCGGAACCTCACGGGCGCTATCCCGGTGCCGCGAACGGTCGCCGACTGGAGGTAAGCACCGCGGAAATCGGACGGTTAGAGCCGAAAGGTCCGGCAAAACCGCCAAAGTCGAGGTCAAACGTAGATAAAATTGCATCGTATTTTAGTGCCTAGATAACTCTTGGAACATTCTACAGGAGACGAAGCGGTCAGGAGTCCCCTAATGAGGATCAACCGGAGGCTAAACCTATGCACTCGAATCTTGATCTCTCAGCGTGGACCGTTGCCAAGACCGGCGGGCGGATCGCTGCGGCGACTGTCGCGCTCGTTCTGTTGTCGGCCGGAAGCCACGCTCAATTCCAAGCCGTGCCCAATCTCGATGGCAACGTCGTCATCCTTGATACAAACGGCACAGAAGTAGCGGTGGCCCCCGCCGAACCGGTCGGCATCCGGCCGATGGATTGCCCGTCGGGCGCCTATTACGTATCGGAAGTCCCGACCGACAAAACCGAGCTTGTATTGACCGACTGTGCGACCAGCCAGAGCCAATACACGGTCGATATGCAGGGGCAGACCGACTGACCTCAATCAGCCGGTCTACGACATTGCAGACGTTTTCGACCTTTGCGAAGGCCGTGCTCACCCGGTTCGCGATTGGGTACGGGCAGGATGAGCGCGGGCAGATCGTCATCCTCTTTGGCGCGGGCCTTGTTGCCTTCTTGCTTTTCGTCGGTACCGCCATGGACTTCGCACGCTCGTCGCGCGCGCAGACTGACCTTCAGACTGCGGCGGATGCCGTGGCGCTGAGCGTAGCCAGCGCGGCGCAGGAGGATATCCCCGATGACGCCCTGAAGGAGATCGCCCACGAGCGAATGGCGACGATGCTCCCGGGCTACGATTTCACCATCGAGACGCTCGAGACAACGAGCGGTTCGGTTACCCTGACCGCCGAGGGTTCCATCCCGGCCGGACTGACGACCATCATCGGCTATGAGGAGCTGGAGCAGGGCATCACCTCCACCGCGACCTGGGGAACCGGCAAGCTTGAGGTTGCGCTCGTCCTCGATAGCACCGGATCGATGGCCCAGTTCGATCGGATGGTCGAGCTGAAGAAGGCCGCCAAAGCATTGCTCGACGAACTGCAGTCTTCCGAGGCAGGCCTGGTTAAGATCGGCATCGTCCCCTTCGACGTCAATGTCCGGGTCGCCACCTCCTACAAGACCGCGAGCTGGTTCAAGTCTGACTGGTGGATAAGCTGGTTCTGGAACGGATGCATTGCCGATCGGGACCAGTCGAATGACGTGAGCGACGCACCGGTCACCTCCTCGTCGGCGACGAAGTACCCCGGCGCGCTTTGTGGCAGCAACAATCTAAAAACCCTGCTGCCGCTGACCGACGACTTTACTCTGCTTAATGACAAGGTCACGTCGCTCACGCCGGCCGGCAACACGAACATCACCATCGGATTGGCGTGGGGGATGACAATTCTGTCCTCGCAGGAGCCGTTCACCGGCGGAGTAGCGCCTGGCACGAAGGACGTCACAAAAAGCATCGTGCTGATGACCGATGGCGCCAACACTGAAAACAGATGGACGAGCACTGTATCCTCGATCGACGCTCGCACGCAGCTCGCGTGCCAGGCGGCCAAAGATGCCGACATCGTCGTCTATACGATCCGTCTGATGGAAGGAAACGAGACGTTGCTCTCTCAGTGCGCATCGAGCCCGGAAAATTATTACGACGTCGATAATGTCGCCGATCTCGTTCCTGTATTTCAGGCGATTGGCGAGCGTTTGTCTCAGCTTCGCATTTCGGACTGAGCGAGGTGCTTGCCTACATTGAGCGCGGCAGATGCCTCCATGAAAGCCACCCACAGGTCGTACAGAAGATGCCGAGGGCAAGGAAAACTCCGCCAAGCCCGGTAAAAGCCAGGATGATCGAATAGACGAAGGCCGGCACGAGCTCGGAAAGATCCAGATAAGTGCGGTAGACCGCGTTCATTTGCGGACGTTCGTAGGCGCGGACCGCGCGGAGGAAGGGAGTGCTCCCAACCGCATCGAGCGCAACCGCGAAGATCGTGCCGGTAAGAAGAAAGAAGGCGGCTCCCCAAGGATGCCCCTCACCCGCCACGCCCGCCAGGAATGCGCTGGCTGCAGCACAAGCGAAGGCGACCACGACCACCGGACGAACGCCGATCCGCACCCCCAGGCGGCCCCACCAGATCGCCAGGATCAGCACGGCATTGCCGAGCGAGACGACGATTCCTCCGGCGAGCTTGCCCTGGCCTGTCGCGACCATGAGGATCGGAGCGTAGATGTAGAACGTCACCCAATAGCAGGAGCGGCCGAAGGCGATCAGCCATGCCAGTTGTAGGCGTGGCTGTGCTACAAAGCGCCTGATATTTGCGATCGGATTGACGGGTCTCGCCTTGCCAGGTCGGATAGCCGTGCTGCCGGAAAGCCGCAGGAACCAGAAGAGCGCGATCAGAATGAGCGTCCAGCCGGCGCTCCAGAGAAACGGGGCAAGAATACCAAACCGCACATAAAGCCATACACCGAGACTGGGACCGAACGTCCACGCGGATGTGGCCAGCGTCAGCCGCAGCGACTCGCTCTTAACCAGCCCCTGCTTCGGGATGTATTCCATGATGTAGAGGTTGAGCGCGATCGAGAGAGTGCTTGAACCGAGGATGCGCAGAAACATTCCTCCCGCCTGACCCGCGAGCGTGTGGGTCGCGAAGCAGGCCATCGCGGCAGTCAGGAACAGCGCGCCCAGCGTATAGACGAAGCGGCGAGGCAACCGCTGGAACAGGATCGGAGCACAGAGAGTCGCGCACATGCCGACGCTGCCCACGACGAAATAAAAGAGGCTGACCCGCTGCCCGCTCTGCAGGAGTTCGTAGGCTTGGATGGGCACGACGCTGACAATGGTAGCGCGGCTCACTGACTCCACTGCAAAGAGCAGCGCGAAGGCGAATGCTCCGGGCTGCATCGTGGTGGACAGCCAGGCGGGTCGCGCGGAATTCTTATCTGGCACTGAGGAATCGTAGGTAGGAGGGCGTCAGCTCAGCCTTCGCGCGGCCGTTCGCCTACGGCTGCCGACGCGACGACAAGCGCCGTCGCGAATGGATTAGTGCGGCACCGTGGTCAGTCGCTCGTGGTCTTTTTTTTGCGCTTCTTCCCCGTCAAAGCGATACGCATCAGCGGGCGGGTCGGTGTCCGCCGCGCTACTTCGACAAAACCAGCCCTCCGAAACACAGACGCGATGCCGACGAATCCCTCGCCCCAGAACAGCCCCCGCTCAGTGTCGAGTGGGCATGCTTCGACGGTCTTTGCGCCCTGCCTCGCCGCGAAGTCCAGCGCGCCTTTGAGCAGAAACGGCATAAGCTTCTGTCGTCGCCAGCCCGATCGCACAAAGAAGCAATTCACCGCCCAGATGCCCTCGGCAGCGTCCAGCGGCCTCGCGACTCGCGAACTCCGCATGCGCGGGAACGTGGCTCGCGGGCCAACTGCGCACCAGCCGATCGCCGTTTCGCCGTCATAGGCCAGAACTCCTGGAGGCGGACCGTCTTTCACGATCGCGCGGAACCGATCCCGCTTCTCATGGCGCGGGACGGCTCTCCAGTCAGCGCTCGACATGCGCCACCACATGCACCAGCAGCCCGAATTCGCTCCGACCTCGGGGCCAAAAAGATCGACAAGATCGTCCCAGCGGTCGCTGGTCAGAGGATGGATCTCGACCGACCGACGCGCTGCCAAGCGTCACGCAATGTCGGTGGGCGGCGGAAGGCGATCACGATTTCGGGCGTTCCGTAGCGAGAGGAAAGCGAAGATCGCAAACGGCGCCGACGGAAAGACGAACCACGGGTTGATCAAGATGCTGCCGGTGAGCAGGTTCACCAGGAAGAAGAAAATGATGATCCCGATCGAAAAACGCACGCGCTTCGGCTGACTGGTGAGCCAGACCCAGAACCCGTCAACGTGACCTCCGACCTTTGCAAACCGGTCGCCGGACGATGCGGATGCGTAGTCTGCGGCACCTTTCGGAGCCGCATCCGCTGCGCCGGGCAGATTGCGGCCCGCCATGCGCACGCGATAGCTGGGCACGCGATCCTGGGTGCCGGTTACTTCCTGCTCGCCGGCGTAGTCAAAGGCGAGTGCGAGTTGCTTGTGGGTCAAGCTGTGCACCGTGCCCGACACCATTACTCCACCAGGTTCGGCGAGCGATTCCAGGCGCTGCGCCACGTTTACACCGTCGCCGTAGAGGTCACTCTTGTCGACCATCACGTCGCC
>JGI10216J12902_104750066_pt1 | contig 16183 bp, 12 predicted proteins | sample KanNatreferecore_FD_12902 | JGI IMG/M metagenome (IMG submission 12902)
CCGCACCCGCCGCTCCTCAGGCTCCGGCTCCCACGCCGGATTCCGGCCACTAGGGGCTGAGCTGTCCGGCCAGGCGAAGCTGCTTTCTTCGCCTGGCTCCGGACGACCCAGGCAGGCGCCGTGACCCGGCACTACGGCGGGCCCAGCGGCAGCTCGGATACGCGACAGTGGTCGCGGGTGAGCTGGGCCAGTTTCATGCTGCCCCAGCTCTGGTAGAGCGGCTCCGCATACTTCACGCGGCAGCGGAGCCCCCAGAAGCCGTTGATGATCTTCAGCGTCTCCAAGTAGTCGTTGGCCCAGGGGAAGATCGGGCGCGTGTCCGTGAGGGCGGCCAGCTTGCGGTCGAAGACGTCGCTCACGTCGAAGAGCAGATCCGGGTCATGGAGCTCGTCGGTCTCCGCCTCGATGGAGTACATCCAGGCGCTGCGGAGCTGGCAGTGCGGCCGTTCGAACGCCATACCCGGATGGCCGACGTAATACATCACGTCCTTCAGCGTCTCGGACAGATTGCGGTGGTCGGCGTGCGTATCCCAGGGGCAGGGGAACAGAATCACGTTCGCACCCAGTTTTCGCAGCTCGTTGACCAGCAGGCTCTTCATCTCCCAGCTGGGGATGATCGTGTTGGCGGGCCACCCCAGGAAGACCACCTCAGCGCCGAGCTTCCGCGCGATGTCTTGCCCCTCCTTGCGGCGGATGATCTTCGCCTCCTCCTGCATGGGCCCCGGCGGACGCACGGTCTCGCCGTACGTAACCGTCAATAACGTGGCGCGGTGCCCGCGCGCGACGTAGCTGGCGATCACCCCGCCCGCGCCGACCGCAACGTCGTCCGGATGCGCGCCAACTCCGACGATGTGAAGCTCCTCCGGCATAACTCAGTCCTGGTCGCGATCCTATCGAGCACCCTTGAACCTGGCGGCATATGTCTTGCGGCCGGACGGGGCACGGATCACGTGCTCCTGCGCTCCCCGGTCACTCCACGACCGCCAACTCCAGGTTTTCCCCCGCACTTGCGGCGACGGCGCGCCGACCAGGTGGTCGAACCCGACGACGCTCTCCAAGGTTACCGGCGTACGGTGCGGCTGCCCGTTGAAGGTCACGTTCAGCCCCGACGGCGACGTTTTGAACGTCAGCGCGACCTTGCGAGGCCTGATTTGGATGACGCGGGACGTCTCTATTCCGCCCGAATCAATGGCCTTGAGCACCAGCTCGTACCAGGTGTCCGCGGATGGCTCCCCCGAGCGCGGGATCGTGAAGCTCCCGCTCGCCACCCCCGGGAATTCGAGGAACGGGTGGCGATGGTCGGCGTGGTAGAGCCACACCTTCCACTGCAGCGCCGCCGGCGCCAGCGCGCCGTCTTCCGGGTCGGAGGCACCGCCGCCGAAGGCGACCGCGTCTCCCGCGCGGTACCGGCTTTCGTCCGTGGGGGAGTTAATCGTGACGGTCGGTGCGCGGTTGCCCGCGTGGACGACGATCGGGTCCGCCTCCGTACTGCCGCTCCGCCCGTCGCTGACGGTGAGGGTGACCGTGAAGGTGCCGGGGCTGCTGTACGTATGTGTCGGGTTCGCGATGCTGGAAGAGCCGCCGTCCCCGAAGCTCCAGGCGTAGGTCAGCGGGTCCGCGTCGGGATCGGACGAGCCGGCGCTCGAAAACCCGACCGTCAGCGGCAGCAGCCCGGAAGTGGCGGTCGTAGCGCCTGACCGTGCGATCGGGGGCTGGTTGGGAGTCGCTGAGTGGCGCAGCCGGCGGACCGAGCCGCTGTTGATGCTGACGTAGTAAACATCCCCGTCCGGCCCCATCGCAAAGTCGACCGGTCCGTCCGCCGGCCCGAACGGGAACGAGGCGATGAGCCGCTCGTCGCCGCCGAACGTCAGGCGCCCGAGCGTGCCATCCACGTAGTCCCCGAAGAGATAGCTCCCCTGGTATTCCGCGGGGTAGTTCGTGCCCTCGATGAAACAGCCCCCCGTGATGGACGCCCCCGAGCCGTTGTGGTTGTAGGCGTGTACGGGGCTGATGAATCCGGCAGCGTTGGACGGGCCCTCGTGCTCCGGCCACCCGTAGTTCCCGCCCGCCTGGCCGACGTTCACTTCCTCCCACGTGTTCTGCCCCACGTCCGCAATGTAGAGGGCGCCGCTCGAGGGGCGGAAGCAGAACCGGAACGGGTTCCGCAGGCCATAACAGTAGATCTCGCCGCGCCGCCCCCCCTGGCCCGCGAACGGGTTGTCCCCGGGAATGCTGCCGTCATTGTTGATGCGCAGGATCTTCCCGGCCAGGTTGCTCAGGTTCTGGCTGTTGGTCGGGACGGAGCCGCCGTCGCCGGTGCTGACGTAGAGCTTGCCGTCCGGTCCGAACCGAACGCACCCCGCGTTGTGGTTGCCGGCGTCGGACGGGATGCCGTCCACCAGCACGTGCTCGCTCCCCGATACCGCCGTATCCCCACTGGCCGTGAACCGGGAGACGCGGTTCTTCGGAGAGCTCCCCGGCGTGGTGTAGTAGACGTAGACAAACGAGTTGGCCGCGAAGTCCGGATCGAAGGCGATCCCCAGCAGTCCGCGCTCGCTGTCCGCCCGGACGGAGCGCTGCAGGAACGGCGCCGGGAGGAGCGCGCCGTTCTTGTATACCAGCACCCGGCCGCCCTTCTCGCAGACGAACAGCCGCCCGTCCGGCGCAAACGCGATGGCCGTGGGCGCGGCCAGCCCGGAGACGACCGCCGAGTCGGTGAAACCGGGCGGCAGCGCCGGTCCCTGTGCCGTGGCCAGGATAGGCAGCGATACCGCCGCGATGAGAAGCGGGAACGCCGAGCGCATGAAAACTGGTCTCGCGGTGCCGGCTCTGAAACGGGCTCGAGGCCATGATACCGCAGCCCGCCCCGATCCGAGTTTCAGCACACCCCCGCCGGAGGCATCTAGCTACGGGAGCGTTCGATCGAGGGAGCCTGTCCTCGCCGCTCCGCCGTCGCCCGGGGCCCACCCGCACGGCGCTCTTCCAGTGAACACAGAAATGAGACGAAAGAACTCCCGCACCGTCAGTCTGCTCGGGCTGCTCGCATTGGCTTTACCCACCGCGTCGGTAAGTGTCGCGGTGGCCCAGCCGCCGCCTCCGAAGGCACCCTCCAGCTACGCCCCGGTGGTCATCACCGAGCCGTTTCAAAGCGTGATGACGCGCATGGGCGCGGCCAAGCCGGGGGTGATGCGCCGGCACATGGACCTCCTGAACCAGCGCTATGACCTCGGCAACCAGCCCGCCGCCGGGGTCACGATGTTCCGCGGGAAGGCCGTCCAGGACGGCGTACGGGTGAAGCTGCCCGCCGGCATCACCTGGGAGCGGCTGGCTTCCATGGAACCGGAGGAGATCCGCGAGCGCGACCTCTTCCCCGCCGGCTTCCTGCCGCTCCCCCACCCGAACCATCCCGAGGGCGGAATGCTCTTTCCGAAGTTCATGATCGACGAGATCAAGAAGCAAGAGGAGCGGGACCTCACCCGGTTCGACCTTGATTTCGACCTACCGGACCACCTTCTCCCGGAGTTCCCGCCCGCGGTCTTCCTCACCACGCGTCCCGACCTGGGCGACGTCTCTCGCGGCAAACTCCTGACCGTCGAGAACTTCCACGAGCTCTTCAACGGCATCCTGAACCCCAAACAGCTCGAGGGGCTGCGGCTGCTGCTCACCCCCTTTCCGCAGCAGCAGTTCAACCAGACGGAGGATCGACGCACGGTCCGCCCGCACCGCGGCGTCGCGTGCTTCGATTGCCACGCCAACGGCGGCACCAACGCCGCCACGCACCTGGTCGGGGACATCCGCCCGCAGGAGTTCCGGCACCGCATCGAAACGCCCGCCCTGCGCGGCGTGAACATCCAGCGCCTCTTCGGCTCCCAGCGTGCGCTGAAGTCGGTCGAGGACTTCACCGAGTTCGAGCAGCGCGCAGCGTACTTCGACGGCGACCCCGTAATTGCCACCAAGAAGGGGATCAACATCCTGGACCGCGGCCACCAGGTCCATGCGATGGGCGAGTTCCAGAACCTCCTCGACTTCCCGCCCGCCCCGAAGCTGCGGATCGACGGGAAGCTGGACCCGAGGAAGGCGTCCGACGCCGAAAAGCGCGGGCAGGCGCTGTTCTTCGGCAAGGCGGAATGCGGCACGTGCCATCCGGCGCCCTACTACACCGACAACCTGATGCACAACTTGAAGACGGAGCGCTTCTTCAAGCCCAGGATGATCAACGGCCGCTTCGCCAACATGGACGGTCCCATCAAGACCTTCCCGCTCCGCGGGATCAAGGAGACCCCGACCTACCTCCACGACGGTCGTCTGCTCACCCTGGACGACACCGTGGAGTTCTTCAACCTCGTGCTCGAGCTCAAACTGAGCCGCCAGGAGAAGCGCGACCTCGTAGCCTTCATGCGCGCGCTCTAGCCGGCTCAAGAGCGGAACTTGGCGCAAACTTCGCAGACCCTGGCGTCTGCTGATCCGGAGTTACTCCACGTACATCGTGAGAATGACCCCGAGCATTCCCAGGAACGCGAAGGGCAGGTAAGCCAGCCAACGCGGCTTCCTCCAGGTTTCCCACGCGAACCTGCTGACGGCGAAGAGGAGGATCGAGGTGGCCATCGCGAGGTGCTGGAAGTTCATCCTGGCGGCGAGGGCGGCGTGCGCGGGATCGATGGTCTGGTGCAGGTGGCCGAAGAGCATGGCGCTTCCGGCGACCCCGACGAGGAGAGCGCCCCAGCGGCTCAGGCTGGGATCTACTTTCCAGCCTTTGCGGATGCGCATGAGATCCCCGGCGATCATCGGGAGCATCAGCCCGAGGCCGATGCGGTGCTGGGCGGTATCCCACTCGCGGAAGCCCTCCAGCCAACTCACCTTACCGAGAGGCCACGAGCTGCGGTCCGCGCAGATGAACAGGAAGAGGAAGAGGGCGCTCCACACGAAGACGGTGCCGTAGCGCACCAGCCACGGGGGCCGGTGAAGGCCCAACTGCGCGGCACCAATGCACGCGAGAAGGAGCATGCACAGCCCGGCGAAGGCGTGGTTCATCTCGGACCATTCATCGTGAGCGTCCGCCTCGTGGCCGTGGTGACGGTGCTCCAGGATGAACCCAGCGGCCCGCGCGGCCTCGACCATCTGCAGGTCGAGGCGGGGGCTGGTGTCCGCAAAAACGACGCAGCCGCCCACGTCGACCCCGCGCTCGTTCCGGAACCAGCGGTCCGGGTCCACCAGGGCGCTGCGGACGCCGGGGATCGCCTGCAGCCCCTTCTCGAGGCGCGTCAGCTTCTCGCGGCTGAACCCCTTCACTCCCAGCGCGGCATAATGCGCCTGCGGGACTACGTACTCCGGATGGAACATCTGGATGGCGCCGCCCGCATCCTCGATTGCGTGCGCGAGGGCCACGTACTGATCGAAGGAAGGCTTCGCTTCCATGACGAGCTGCTGCCGCTCCCGGTCGATGTCGGCGCGGACGACCTCTCGAAACTGTTTGAGCTTGGTGCGCACGGCAGCCACACAGGCCGCTCATCGCATACCGGTCACCTTCATCTCGATGCGCAGCGTGCCGGGACCGGCCGCCGATGCCGCGGTTGTGGCGACGAGCAGGAGAGTGAAGCCGAGGAGCGGGATACGTCTCACTTTCGGGAGCCTCGGGGGCAAGGAGCCCCAGCGCGAGCAGGTTACGCACATATCTTGCCGCAAATGGACGCGAAATGAACGCTGATGGGGTGGAACGCGACCGGGATGAGAAGCCTCCCGTGGAGCTCCAGCCGCCCGGCGCGGGGCTGCCGTTCCTGGAGCTTCAGCTCTCGCGCGCCGCGCTGGCGGTGCTGTTCCGGTTCACCTCACGCGAGGCGGCGAGCGCGAAGTTCCGGCAGGAGGCGGACCGCGTGCTGGGCCTGGTCCGGTCTCTGGAGCCGCAGGCAGCCGCGCGCCGGGTGCTGATCCCGCGGCCGTGGGGCATCGAGGACAGCAGCCGGTTCTGGTCCGGCTACATGGTCCTGGAGCACCTGACGATCGTGGACCGGGAGATCCTGAACGTGATCCAGCACCTCGCGGCCGGGCGGCGGTACGAGCGGATCATCACGATCCGGAACGTTAAGCCGGCTCCGGGACAAGATTCCGGCGCCGTGGAGCGGTTCGCCGCCGCCGCGGACGGCTACCTCGCCGCCGTCGCCGCACTCGGGGAATTCCCGCGGGAGGGGACGTATCCGCACCCGTGGTTCGGGCCCAAGAACGCGCACTGGTGGCACTGCCTGGCCGGGACCCACCACGCGCTTCACGCGCGGCAGTTGGAGCGGATCATCCGCGTGAGCCGTGAGTCGTGATCCGTGATCCGTGATCCGTGCGTGATCCGTGATCCCTGATGCTGCCGACTGCCTACCGCTACTGCCTATTGAACGACCGGCCCTGGGAGCTCCGAGTAGAGGATGCTGCGCAGGCGGCTGCCAATCATGCCGCCGGGGCGAGTGTTAGAGACGACGTTCCCCACGACCTGGCTCTCCAGGAGGGGCCACTCCGCGGGGTTGCCCAGGCGGCTGCCGGCCTCGACGTGCGTCATGGCGCGGTGGAACCGGCCGAGGTTGCCTTCGTGGACTTTCCGGTCGATGAGCATCGCCAGGCTCTTCGGGGAGGAGAGAACGCGGCTGAGCGGCACGCCGTGGTACGTGACCGAGAGGGCGGGGAGGGCGTAGTGCTCGATGGCGGCCTCGACCTGAAGCTGTTTGATCTCCGTCTCCCGCGCGGCCCGGATGAACAGGGCGATGGCCAGCGGGCTGTCCCCGTAAGCCTGCTCGGCGGACTTGCCGTAGCGAAGGTCGCCGGAGCGGGTGTTCACGAAGACGGGCACCGGGTCGCCGTCGGCATCCGGCAGGACGTCGATCCCGTACCGGCCGAGGAGCTTCGCGAACAGGTCCGGGTTGCGGCTCTTGATATGGCCCAGGAGGGACGGCAGCCCGCGGCCGCCGGCGAATTGGATGAAGCCCCAACTGAACCGCGCGGAGTCCCAGGTGTTGATGGCGTCGAAACCGCCCTCGTGGCTGGAGACGAGGCGCAGGGCATCCACGGCCTGGTCCGGCAAACCGGCGGCGTCCGCCGCGGCTTCGAAGGTGCTGGCCGGCTCGACTTCCGCGGTTTCGTTTCCGGCGAATTCCACCACGCGATCGCGGCACGCCCGCTCGCCGCCGTAACGGCGCCGCTGGGTGAATTCGACCTCGCTGCCATCGGCGAAAACGAAGCGGTGGGTTACGCGTCCGCGCTCGCCGGCCTGAGCTTCGTGCTGGACCGAGTGCCGCGCTTCGGCGGCGGCTTCCACGCTGACCACGGGCCGGCTCAGGTTCTCCTGCTCGGCCGCAGGATCACGCGCCGGGGCTACGTGAGCGGCCACGGGAGCGATGGGATTCTGAGGATTGACGGCAGGGCTGGGAGACGAGAAAGCACTCGTAATCAGGGCAAGCGCGAATCGAAACATAGGCAATTAAGCAAGCAATAGCCAGACGAGACAGCGGGAAATGACCCAAGACCAACGGGGAATAACAAGCGTGGCGGAAACGCCGGCTATATCTACGGAAACCCTTGCGATGAAGTTTCAACCATGCGAGATTCGGGAAGCGATATTGCTTCGAAAGGATGCACAGAAAGCGCGTATCTATTCGTAGACGAACCGCCTTGTTGCCCGCTTGCCTGTGCTCATGTGCGGTTGTGGTGGGAAGCGTGCAGCGGTTACGCGTCGTGCTTTCGTTGGATTGCCACGGCGGTGAGCGTCAGCAAGCTACGTCTATCCGGCAAGTTGGGCGAACTCACGCCCGGCGAGATGGCGGCCGTCGAGAACGCCGTGAGGACCCAATTGGACCTGCCGTGACTCCTTAGCGCCGCGACTCGGCCATCTCGCGGGTGCGCTGCCGGAGGAAGAGGCGGATGGGGGTGCCGGCGAAGCCGTAGGCGGCGCGGAGCTGGTTTTCCAGGTAGCGCATGTAGGTCTCGTGGACGAGCTTCGGGTTGTTCACGAAGAGCGCGATGGAGGGCGGGCGGATGCTGACCTGTGAGGCGTAGTAGATCTTGAACTCCCGGCCGTGGCTGGTGTAGGGGCGGCGGTCCACGGCCTCGCGGATGACGCGGTTCAGCTCCGGCGTGGGGATGCGGAGCGCGTGGTTGTTAGAGACCTCCACGCAGGCGTCCAGCAGCTCCTCCAGGCCCTTTCCCTGCTCCGCGGAGCCCACGACGATGGGCGCCCATGAGGCGAAGGGCATCTCGCGGCGGATCACGGCGCCGAACTCTTTGGGGGACTGACCCTTCACCAGGTCCCACTTGTTGGCGAAGATGACGCAGCCCTTGCCGCCTTCGTCGATGAGGCCGCCCACGCGCTTGTCGCCGTCTACGAGGCCGAAGGAGGCGTCGACGACCAGCACGCCGACGTGGGCGCGCTCGATGGCCCGCTCGGCGCGCATCACCATGTAGTACTCGACGGACCCCTGGATCTTGCCCGCACGGCGAATGCCGGCGGTGTCGATCAGGGTGAACTCGTTCTCACCGAACTGGAAGGGGACGTCCACCGCATCGCGGGTAGTGCCGGCGATAGGTGAGACGATGACCCGCTCCTCGCCGAGGAAGGCGTTCAGGAGGGAGGACTTGCCGACGTTGGGACGGCCGACGATAGCGACCTTGATGCGGTCGTCGTCTTCCTCTTCCTGCACCGCGGGGGGCAGCCGTTCCACGACGGCGTCCAGGAGGTCCCCCACCCCCCGGCCGCTGTGGGAGGAGACGGTGTACATCTCGCCGAGGCCGAGGGCGTGGAACTCGTGCGCGTCCGCTTCCAGGCGCTGGTTGTCCGCCTTGTTGACGACGAGCAGGATGGGGCGGCCGGACTTCCGGAAGAACTCCGCCACCTCTTCGTCCGCGGGAGTGAGGCCGTCGCGGCTGTCCACGAGGAAGAGTACCAGGTCCGCCTCCTCCATCGCGATCTCCGCCTGCTCCTGGATGTGCCGGCCATAGGGGTCGTCCTCACCCAAGCCCAGGCCGCCGGTATCGACCACGGTGAACTCGCGCCCGCCCCAGTCGCTGTGGCCGTACATGCGGTCCCGGGTGATGCCGGGGGTGTCCTCCACGATGGCGCGACGCTCGCCGATGAGGCGGTTGAAGAGCGTCGATTTTCCCACGTTGGGACGGCCTACGATGGCTACTATCGGTCGTGGCATGGTTATCTCGGTCGGAGGGGAAATGGGGAAATGGGGAAATGGGGGACGGAGACGCGTTCCTAGACGCGCACCACTTGCACCAGCGGCCGAAGACGCTCGACTTCCGCGCGGTCGATCCCACCGGGGTCCCAGACGGCGGCGTTGGCGGCGCCGCAGGCGGCGGCCCAGGCGAGGCTCTCTTCGGGGTTATACCCTCTCTGCGTGGCCCAGCACAGACCGGCGACGAAGGAATCCCCGGAGCCGAGGTCGTTCACCTCACGGATCCCCGGCGGCAGGACCCGGTAACGCACGCCGGCGGTGAGGGCGAGGGCGCCCCCGACCCCGAGGGAGAGGACGGCGACCTCGATGCCCCAAGCGGCCATGCGGTCCAGCGCGCGGAAGCGGCTCTCCTCCGTATCGAGCGGGTCGCCCCACGTGTTAAGCCACTCCTCTTGGTTCGGTTTGGCCATCCACGGCCCCGCCTCCATCGCCGAGCGGAGCTGAGCGCCGAACGCGTCCAGGGCGACACGGACCCCGGCCAGCTTTCCCAGGCGGACCATCTCGGTGATCACCGGCGCCGCGGAAGGAGCCGGGAGGCTGCCTGAGAGCACCACAGTGTGGCAGCGCGGGAGCGCACTTTCGAACGCCCGCAGCAGCCCGGCCTGCTCGGCGGGGGAGAGCTCGGGGCCCGGCTCCAGGTAGTGCCAGTACCGGTCGGACCCGGCGACCTGGATGGTGATGGCGGTCCGGCTCTGGCCGGCGATCGGTACTGGGAACAGGTTGAGCCCCTCCGCCGCGGCCAGCTCCGCGAGGTGGGCGCCGGAGTGGCCGCCGATGGGGGCCAGGGCCAGCGAGTCCTCGCCGAGGGCACGGAGCGCGCGGGAGACGTTGATGCCCTTGCCGCCGGCGATGTGCAGCACCCGGGTCGCGCGGAGGGTGTCCTGGGGAGCGTGGCGGTCGACGAAGAGGGTCTTGTCGAGGGCGGGGTTGAGGGTGACGGTGAGGATCATTGAAATGTCAAATGTCAAATGTCAAAAAAACGGTGGACGGGGTGGACGGGTGTGGACGGGGTGGACGGCATGGCGACCGTCAATTTCAAAATGTGAAGTGGGCGGGGTGGGTGAGGATCGGGGGCGGCGGCGTATACTGGTGTGCTGTTCCGGCCTGGCAGGGGGAACGGCGCGCTGTCCCGAAATCCTCGGCTGAAGGGGGCGGCTCGGCGGGAGCCTCGCCCTCCCTGCTGCGCCCTGGTCTGACGGAGGTCTCGATGCCGTACTCTTTATCGCACCGCCGCGCCGCTCGTACGACCGGTGCATGGCTTCTGGTCGTGGCCGGGCTGGTCGCGGGGCTATCCACGGGCTGCCGGGCGCAGGGGCAGCCATCGCTTAAGGACGAGTTCCGGAAACTGCTGATCGGCGGGCGGCAGCCGTCGCCGCTGAACCCGGAGGTGGTCTCCACGATGGACGTGGAGATGAACCGGGTGGAGCGGGTGCGGTTCACGCCGGAGCCCGGGCACGACGCCGTGGCGCTGATCTACCGTCCGAAGGCGGAGGGAAAGTACCCGGCCATCGTCGTGCAGCACTTCCTGGGCGGCACGAAGGAGGAGATGAAGCCTCTCATCGGACCGCTTGCGCAGAAGGGCTTCGTCGTGGCGGCGATCGACGGGCGCTACCGCGGCGACCGGAAGAACGGCAAGGACCTGCAGACCGCCATGCTGGAGTCCCTGCGATCCGGCAAGGGCCACCCGTTCCTGCTGGATACGGCATACGATGTCACCCGGCTGATCGACTACCTCCAGAGCCGGCCGGACGTGGACCCCACGCGGATCGGCATGACCGGCGTCTCCGAGGGCGGCATCATCACCTGGATGGTGGCGGCGGCGGACGACCGGGTGAAAGTCGCGGCGCCGGTGATCGGGGTGACAGCCTTCGGGACGGCGCTGCAGAAGGTCGAGGCCGTCGAGGCCCAGGCGAAGGCGGGGGCATTCTCCACGCTGATCGCCGAGTACGGGAAGGACATCGGCGAGAAGGACCCGGCCAAGGTGCTCCGCGCTGCCTGGGACAAGCTGGTTCCCGGGATGCTGGACCGCTTCGACGCACCGCACCTGGTACCGTTGATCGCGCCCAGGGCTCTGCTCATCTCCAGCCACGAGCTGGACGAGCTGTTCCCGCTGGATGGGGCGAAGCTCGTGGTCGACGCCGCCCGGGCGCGCTACAAGGAAGGCAACGCTGAGGACCGCCTCCAGCACCGGGTGAGCCCGGGCCTGACGCACGCGCAACTCGACTTCTTCGAGTTTCTCTCGGTGGCGGCGTGGCTGGAGCGCTGGTTGAAGATGCCTGAGCCTGGGAACTAACCTTCGGGGAGCAATCGCGCAGGTCGAGGCCGGCAAAGATGCCGGCGGTGCGTGGCACCAGCGGGGCGTATCAGATCCGGCGGCGGGCTGAGCGGAGGTTCGGATGCAGGGCAACCACGGCGTGTGCCCCTACAGCCTGGTGGGGACTATCCCGGGCGAATGGGAGTGGTAGTATGACCCTCGGCTCCGAGCCCGGTCAGAGCCGGGCGGGGATTTGCCAGACCCGGCCGTTGTAACGCACGATGACGGCATTCGCGGTCGACGTCATGGTCAGGCCGGGGGCTTCGATGGTCGCCGTGGCGAGGAAGCAGGGGCCGGGCGCGCCGTCCAGCTCCCCGATGCTGACGCTCGAGCCGCGCAGCTCGACGTGACTGCCGTCTCCACAGGCAGGGCAGTCGAACCAGAGCCAGTGCTGGAGCGGCCACGACGTGTCGGCGCGGTCGAGGATGGTCTCGAGCCCGGCCGGCGCGCCGCACGCCGGACAGGGCAACACGGGCTCACTCACGACGTCAGCTCGTAGATGTCCACGTGGCCGAAGGGGGCGATGGCGCCGTTCTTGACGTCGGGCTGGCGCTGGGCGCCGCCGAGGATGAGCTTGTTCCCGCCTTCCGCGAAGGCGGCGCGGGTGATGCGGGTGTCCGTCTTGAAGGAGTGGAGCAGGGCGCCGTCCGCCAGGCTGAAGAGGGCGGTGTTCCAGGACCCGCCGCGGAGGCGGCCGGCCATGGCGAACCAGCCGCCGGCCGGGTGGACGGCTAGGGTCTCCATCAGGCCTTCGCCGCTGTCCGCGCCGCGGGTCTCGCCGATCTTCTTCGGGGGCGTCTCCCGCCAGGCGAACCGCTGCCAGAGCTGGCGGCCGTTCCCGGCCATGGGGTCGCGCATCGGGCCCATGCCGGCCGCCAGGAGGCCTTCGCCGTCCGGGGTAAAGGCGAGAGCAAAGATGCCGCCGATGTAGCAGTGGCTCTTGATGATGCCCCAACTGGTGAACGCGTCGGTGGTCCAGCCGGCGGCCTGCTTCCCGCTGGCGGTCTCCCAGACGCGCACCTCGCCCATCAAGTTTCCGGCGGCCAGGTGCTTGCCGTCAGGACTGAAGGCGACGGCCTGGACCGACGGCACGTGCGGCAGACTGTGGACCAGCGCCCCGCTGCTCGCGTCGAAGAGCTTCACCGAGGGCTCGCGCTCGGGAGCCGGCTCGTATTTCGGGCCGCCGCAGAGGTACTGGCCGGTCACTGAAGCGACTTGCTTGCCATCCGGCGAGCGCGCGAGCTGCCAGGACCAGAAGTCGTGGGCCTTGACTGTGCGGGCGACCTTGCCGGCGGCGAGGTCGAACCAGGTAAGCTTGCCGTCGTAGCCGGCGGAGACGAGGGTGCCGGCCGGCTCCAGGAGCGCGACGCCGGAGACATACGACTCGTGCTCGTAGAGGCGGCGGTGCTCGCCGGTGTCCAGCTTCACCTCGTAGATGCCGTCCATGCAGCCGGCGTAGGCGGTCCGGCCGTCCGCGCGGACCTCGACCGAGAGCACGGCCGTGGGCAGCATGCGTCGGTGGAGTTTGCGCGCCTCAGGCATGCGGCCCCCCCGGCCCCCCAACTCTGGGGGGAGTCTGTGGTGTGGAGACGGCTGCCGATTTGGTGGGAGGCCCCCCCGGCCCCCCAACTCTGGGGGAGCGCCTGGTAGGTAATACGGGCTCATGCCAGGATCTCCCGGATGGGCTCGGCGCCGCCCTCCACACGGTGGAAGGTGGGGAAGCCGGGCAGGTCGTACTGGGCGTGCGGGTCGAAGCCGAGCGCCGTGAAGAGGGTGGCGAAGAGGCGCCGCTGGTCGACCGGGTTCTCCTTCACTTCGACGCCGTTCTCGTCGGTGGCGCCGTAGACCACGCCGCCGCGGATGCCGCAGCCGGCGAGGGCCAGGCTCCAGGCATCGGGGTAGTGGTCGCGGCCGCGGGCGTCGTTGAGGGTAGGAGTCCGCCCGAACTCGCCCATGATGATGACGAGGGTCTTCTCCAGCAGGCCGCGCGCTTCCAGGTCGTGGATCAGGTGGTGGACCACGTGGTCCAGCTCCGGCACGAGCATCTGGTGGATCTCGTGCTGGAAGACGTGGCAATCCCACGGCATCCCGTTGGCAACCATCACGAAGGGGGCGCCGTTCTCGACCAGGTGGCGTGCGAGGAGAGCGTGCTGGGCGAAGGCGCCGGGGCCGTAGCGGTCCCGATCCTTCTGTGGGAGGCGTTCCAGGTCGAAGAGGTGGGCGCAGCTCATGAGGCCCTTCACCCGCTCGTAGGCGGCGTTCAGGGATTGGGCCGCGGCGCTCCGGCGCTCGTTCTCGTACTTGCGGCTGAGGAAGCGGCGGAGGGCCTCGCGCTGCTCGTGGTCCACCTCGGACAGCTCTTTCGGGCGGGCGATGTTCTCGATACGGAACTCCCCGCCGGCGCGGACGGGGGCGTATTCCGCGCCCAGCCAGCCGGCCCAGTTGCCGGCCTTGAAGGCGCGGAACTCGTTCCCCTCCGGGCAGGGGTCCAGCAGGATGAATGACGGGATGGGGCTGTCCAACTGCGCGAGCTGCTGGCCGAGCACGCTTCCCAGGGTGGGGCGAAGGAACGGCGGGCGCGGCAGATCGCCCCGGTTCAGGAGGTCGATGGCCTGGAGGTGCTCCTTCTGGGAGGTCTTCATCGAGCGGACGACGGCCAGCTTGTCCAGCATGGCCGCGCATTTCGGCATCAGCTCGCTGACGTGGACGCCGGGGAGCCTGGTTGGAATGCTGCGGAAGGGCCCGCCGGTGGGGCGGCCGGGCTTGGGGTCCCAGGTCTCGAACTGACTGGGAGCGCCGCACAGCCAGAGCAGGATGCAGTGCTTCTGCTCCTTCTTCGCCTGCGCGGCGAAGGCGGGGCTGGAGAAGATGCCGCTGAAGCTGAAGAGGCTGAGGGCGCCGGCCGCCGCCCCCTCTAAGAAGAGGCGGCGGTGGATGGTGTGCTCGGGGCTCCCGCAGGTCTTGTCCATGGCTAGTGGTTGAACCGGAACTCGGCGCCGGCCAGCATCGCCCAGTAGAGCTGCGCCGTCGCCTCGGCGGGGCGATCCGCGCGGGCGGAGAGATACGCGGCCGCCTGCTTCAACTCCACGGCGTCCGGCTCCCGCGCGAACGCGGTCCGGAACGCCTCCCGGACCCGGGCGGCGGGGCCCGTGATCGCCGCCAGGCGGGTCACGACGCTGCCTTCCTTGCTGTCTTCCCTGCTGCCTTCCCTGCTGCCTTCCTGCGGCTGGACGAGCTGCTGGACGAGGGGGCCGTTGGTCAGGAACATCGTCTGCCGAAGGGTGGAGAGGTTCTCTTCCGCGAAGACGTCCGGGAAAACCTCGGCGAGCGTTTCCCGCAGCTCCGGCGCCTCGCCGTCCGTCCGGCCAGTGCAGGCGACGAGCAGGGAGCGGTACAGCTGCTCCGCGGTGAGCGGCTTCTCCAGGGACCGGGCGAAGAGCTCCGGCGGGCTGAGCTGAGAGGCCTTCGCCGGCAAAGGCGCGGGCGCCTGGTTACGGAGGGGACCGCCGCGCCGCAGGCCAGGGGAGGAAGGGCGGACGGCTACGCGAGTGCGGCTCGCAGTGACTCCGGTGGGTTTTGGTCTGGCCTTTGCCGGCGCCAGGCTTTGCTCGCGGGAATCGAGCTGGTAGGCGCGGGAGAGGACGATCGCCCTTACCAGCCGCTTCACGTCGTACCCGCTCCGCTCGAAGCCGCGCGCCAGGGAGTCCAGCAGCTCCGGGTGGGAGGGCGGGTGCGTGGAGTCCATCTTGTCCACAGGGTGGACGATGCCGCGGCCCATGAGCAGCGCCCAGAAGCGGTTGACCGCGGCGCGGGCGATGAGCGGGTTGCCGGTGACCACGCCCTGCACGAACTGCTCGCGGCGGGAGAACTTCGGAACGGGCGGCTCTTCCGCGGCGCTCTCGAGCGGCACATAGAGATCCGGGGCGTCCTGAGGCATCGCTCCGGCGGCCGGGCGGGTCTCGTCCACCGTCTTGCCGAGGAACGCCAGCTCGGCGGGACGGCTCTCCCCGCTCAGGGTGGCGAAGCTGGAGAAGCCGCCGACGGCGGACTCGGCTACGCGGGGGCCCGCTTTCGTGACGCGGTTCTTGCCGCGGTTGAAGAACGCCACGAGGCCCCAGTAGTGCCGCTGCTCGATCTCGCTGGCAAGGGGGTGGTCGTGGCACTGGGCGCACTGGACCTGGACGCCGAAGACCGAGGGTGAGACTGCCTCCGCGATGTCCTGGTAGCGGTCCTGGCGGGCGTAGAGGAACCACACGGCGCCGCGCTCGGCCGGGCTGGACGGACGCGCGAGGAGGAGGTCGCGGACGGTGCGGTCCCACGGGCGGTTGTCCGCAAATGTCCGCTCCAGGTAGGCGAGCCATTCGCCGCGATAATCGACGCGCTCGCCCTCGCCGCGGCGGCGGCGCTGCTCGCGCGCGGGGCGGCCCATGAAGACGACGTCGAAGACGTCCCGCATCCGTCGGGCGTACTCGGGGCTGGCGAGCAGGCGGTCCACGAGGGCGGGCCGGGCGCCCGACGCATCACGGGAGGCTTCCGAGACGAACGCCTGCACCTCGGCGGGCGTGGGAATGCGGCCGGCCAGGTCCAGGTAGGCGCGGCGGGCGAAGGCGGGGTCGTCGCACCGGCGGGCCGGCTGGACCTTTGCCTCCCGCCACTT